>Ga0302280_1001073_pt1 | contig 23411 bp, 21 predicted proteins | sample III_Fen_E1_1_FD_198771 | JGI IMG/M metagenome (GOLD analysis project Ga0302280, IMG submission 198771) | Peat permafrost microbial communities from Stordalen Mire near Abisko, Sweden - III_Fen_E1_1 | ecosystem: Environmental > Terrestrial > Soil > Wetlands > Permafrost | place: Sweden: Abisko... | reverse complement strand
TTTTTCAAACCATGACTAAAATGAAGATCAATTTTGAACAAATAGCATGGATAACTGCTTTGCTATTTCTTTATTTGATGGATGCATCTCAAAAAACAAATTCCTTTTGCCTGTTCAGGCTTATTGGATTTGAATCATGCCCCGGTTGCGGAATCGGCCATTCTATTCATTATGTGCTGCATCTTCAATTCAGGCAGTCATTCCATGAACACATTTTAGGCATACCGGCTACAATCGGAATATTTTATAACATTCTCAAACCCTTCTTTTCATCTAAAGCAAAATCAAGTTATCATGGAGCCACAACAAATGTTTATGATGCTGCCGGGCATTCAACCCGATGAACTGGCTTTTATTCAGAGCCTGATCAAAGACATGACAGATGCACAGCAGCAACAATTCATCCTGTTCTATCAGGGCAAAAGGAGAGATCAGCAAAACCTGACGCTGATGACAATTCTTGGCTTTTTCGGAGTTGCAGGCATCCAAAGATTCATGACTGGGGAAACTGCCTTGGGCATACTCTATCTTCTGACTGCTGGTTTCTGTGGTATCGGGACCATCATTGACCTGGTGAACATTAAAAGTCTGACTTATCAGTTCAACCAAAAGCAGGCTATAGAAAGTGCAAGTATGGTAAGGATGATGAGCAAATAATATTCAATGCCGCTGCAATAAGTTTTTATTTTCACCTTGCAGTATTTCAAAATCAGATCAATCATCAAACCTGCTTATCCCCAGCCCCGGCTTATCGGTGCAGTACATCAGGCCGTCTTTCAATATAAAACCGCCTTCTGCAATATCTTTGCTCAGGTCAAAGCTCCCATCAAGGTCAATGTATTTTGTATTGCTGCAACTGTATGCCGCATGCAATGCCGCAGCAACGCTCACACGGCTTTCATCATTGCATCCCCAGAAAAGATCGATACCCGCAAGCCCGGCAACCAGTGCGATTTCCTTTGCTCCCCGGATGCCGCCACTTTTCATAAGTTTGATATTAAAGATGCCATAAGGCGTTGGAGGATGTGAAAACTGCAATGCTGAGCCTGCATCAATCAACGATTCATCTGCGGCCAATAATTTGCGATGCTGTTCATCCAAAACAGACAATTCATTTTCTTTGCCAACAGGCAAAGGCTGCTCGATGAGTTCTAATGAGAGGTGTTTTGTTTGGGCAATAAAATGTTGCAATTCCTTTATATTATACCCCTGGTTAGCGTCCACACGTATCAGCATTTTATTCCCAAACTGTTCGGTGAGCTTCATTACTCTTTCAATATCCTGCTCCACATCCAAACCGGTTTTTATTTTAATTACTTTAAAACCAGCAGCAAAATTTGCTTTTGCTTCTTCCAGCATTTCGGGAGTTTCTTTAATTCCAATGGTGATCGAGGTGGGCAACGCCTTTTTCTTTCTGCCATAAAAATCCACAATGGGAATACCTATCAATTGGCAGAACGCATCGTGAAATGCAATATCAATTGCTGCAATCGTGCCTGGCAAATGAGGGAATTGTATCAGCGATTCATCAATGATCTGATTGAATAAGCGTATGTCCCTGCCCGCAAACTCCTGAACAAAATCTTTCTGTAAATTGGCTAACGTAACAGACGGCGTTTCGCCCACCACTTCTGCAAATGGATTGGCAGCACCAATGCCTGTTATACCATTCTCCAATACGATTTCAAGAAATACGATCTCCGTATCATAAATGGTTTTGTATGCAATGCTGTAAGGTTTTGTAAGTGGCAATTGTTGTAGCCAGGTTTTTACCGATCGGATCTTCATATGGAACGATTAATAAGAGATTTAATGATTGGCACTACTCTTTCTAAGCCTTGCTGCAAGGGCAATAAGACTGGCAATTGCAATCCGGACTCAAACTTTCTCTGGAAACCGAGTGCTTCTTCTTCAGCGCAACCTTCTGTATTCAATGCCACAGCAAGCACTTTTGATCCGTATAACTTTATCAAGTCAATTTCTGATTCCAGTGAATGAATAGCGCCCCATTCTTTCAGATGGTCATAATACTTTCTTTTCGGTGCATGGACGAGTATCACATGCTTTGCATTTCCCGATACTAATAATTCAGAGCCGCATGGCCCGCTGGGATTGCGTAAAGCAGACTGTCCTTCAATCAAAATCACATCCGCTTTTGTTTCCTTCCAGCAAGTTACAATAGCATGTTCCAGTTCGCCGGAAATAAAATCATTTAATGTGGAATCAAAGATGAATCCATACTTCCCTCCCTGCAGCCAACCTGTTTGCCCCGTATAAACCATTTGGGCATTGAGGCCGGCATCCATGCATGCCTGTTTTGTCATACGGCAGGTGGTTCTTTTGCCAGTTGCACAATCAGTACCAATCACAGCAACAATAGGTGCTTTAACAGAAAAGATCTCTGCCTTCCAGAAATGAAGGTCTTTCCTGTCTTTTGGTTTTCTCACATCAACCAGTTCAACATCATGCTGCTTTGCCAGTTCAGCCAATGCAGGCACGCTTGATAAAAAATCATGCAGGCCATTTACAATGGAAACATGTTTCCTGACACACGATTCAATAATCGGGATAAAATGCTTTGGGAGTATCCCTCCGACAGTTGCAATACCAATGACGCAATAACTGATTCCATTGATAGCTGCCATAGCTTCTGCTGCAGTTGCAAAAACCGGAATGTTCCGGTGAATGCCATCCAATACTTCTCCTGCGTCTTTGCCTGCATGAACACTGTCAATAACAGCGACAATCTCATACCTGTCTGTGCCGCGTATCAGGCCATGCGCCGTCTTGGCTTCTGGTTCATGCAGCATGCCATCTGTCAAGACAATGGCTTTGGGTTTTGTAGTATTTTCCATTTATGTAATCATGTTTTGTTCCTGATAAGATTTCCGAAGTCTTAAAAAAATTATCTACCCACAAACTCACCGGGATATTTTTGTTGTGAAGTTTTGTCTTTGTAAACAAGCACGCCATTCACCCACACTTTTAATATGCCATCTGATAATGCTTTTGAATTTCGAATCCAGGCATTGTCTTTTATTGTTTCAGGGTCTATCAGCACCATATCTGCAAAATAACCCGGGGCAATCACACCGCGATTCTTAATGCCTGTATGCTCCGCAGAAAGCGCCGTCATTTTATTTATGGCCTCTTCCCAGCTCAATATCCCACGCTCTACTACGTAACGGCTAAGCACACGTGTAAATGTTCCATATCCTCTGGGATGCCCTCCATTGGCTCCATCGGAACAGATATTGGTATGCGGCCAGCTAAGAAAACTTACGACATCCTCTTCGCTCATAGATTTACCCATGATCGCTTCGACCCCTCCGGCCTCAGGATGTCTCTTTTCGTAATCAGCGGCAGCAGCTACCAGGTATATAATCGTTTGAGCAGCCGACTCGCTACGCAGCTTCGCAATGGCTGCAATGGTTTTCCCTTTGTAATTGCTATCGGGCGCAAAGCGCACCAACACTGAACCTTCGGGATCAAACAGGTGTTCCGTTGCATAAGTGGCAGACGCCAAGCTGGTAAAATCCTTTTTAGGGAACAAAACCCGCAGCGTGCTGTTCCAGAAAACATAAGGATAACAATCTGCAGTTATATCGATGCCTTCTGCTCTTGCTTTCTGAAATGCAGCCAGCCATTCGGGAGCGCTGCCCCACTCATCTTTCAATGCGATTTTTATATGGGAAACCTGAACCGGCAATTTTGCTTCTTTTCCGATATTGATGATCTCTTCCATAGCATCATGCAGGTTCATATCCTCGCTCCTGATGTGGCTGATATATCTTCCTTTTTCTGCAGCAGCAACTTTAGCCAATTCGAGCACTTCATTGCGGTCGCTGTAAAATGCGCCTTCATATTCAAGGCCTGTGGAAAGCCCGAGTGAACCTTTTTGCAAATCATCGCGAAGCAATTGTTTTATTTTCTCTAACTCTTCTTTTGTTGCCGCTCTTGATAGATTATTTGTTCCCATCACTTTTCCCCGTATACTTGTATGACCCGTGTAAGTTGCCACATTAATAGCTGCAGGTACTCTCTTCAATGCGGCTTTAATACTATCCACCGGATCGCTTTCTCCATCCTGGCCCGACACAATAGTAGTGACGCCCTGGTTCAATGCAGCCAGTGCTTCCGGATATTTTTCCAGTGAACCTTCAACATGGCTGTGACTGTCTATAAATCCCGGGGCAAGTATCTTTCCGCCGCCGTCAACCACTTCTTCATCAGCAAAGGCATGAAGATTTCCCACTGCAATAATTTTTTCCCCTTCCATTCTCACCGATGCATTTCGTGCAGGCGTTCCAGTGCCATCTATCAATTGTACGTTAGTGATTAAGAATGTAGCAGGAATCTCAAGTGGCTCTCCTTGTATAAAATTTCTTGCAGTTATAATTCCAATTGAATTGCTTCCACTGCTCAGCAAAACCAGTGTGCGTTTATTCTTTACATCACGGTAAATCAGGTTCCTGAAACCAGCCCAGCCTCCAGTATGCGAGTATTGTTGTTCTTTTTGATTTATGATTCCCCACCCAAAACCATAGGGATAATTGCTTCCATCTTTTAATTTGACTGGCTCAAATGCTTCTGCCAGTGTTTCTTTCTTTACCAGTTTTTCTGTAGAAAGGCTTTGCTCCCATTTATACAAATCTTCCACAGAAGAATAGATATTGCCGTCACCAACCACTCCGTCAAAAGGCGTGAGGTCATTTAGTTGTCTTTTTTCACCCGTTTCGTCAAAGCCATACACATGGTTGTATGGGATGGAAGGCATCAGTAAATGATACACATAAGTATCCTTCAGCCCAAGCGGCATAGTAATATTCTTTTTTACAAAAACCTCAATCGACGTTTTGCTGATGCGCTCTATGATGCTTACCAGCAGTACGTAATTGGTATTGCAGTATCTCCACTTTGTGCCAGTGGCATAATCAAGCGATGGCTTATATGCAGCGTACAGGGCAATCATCTTTTCATTGGTGAGTGTATCAAGCAGGCTTTTGTAAAGCTGGAACAGATCAAAATATTCAGGTATACCGGATGTATGCGTGAGCAGATTTCTGATGCTGATGTGTTCGTAAGGCAGTTCAGGTATATATTTCCTGACATCATCGTCTATCTGCAACTGTCCTCTTTCTTTCAGTATCATGATGCACATGCCAATAAATTGCTTGGTGACCGATGCCAGATTGAATGAGGATGTAGTTAAGAGTGGCTGACTGGTTCTGTAATCAATCACGCCAAAAGACTTCTTATATAACACTTTGCCTTTTTCTGCATAAAGCACGGTCCCGTTAAAGCGATTGGTTTTATAGAGAATACTCAATACAGAATCCAGCTTTTTATAATCGGCCTGAGATTGAGCCATCATGGCAGCAGACGAAAACGCAACGAATAGCAGTACAGTTAATTTTTTCATGTAAGCCCTGATTTGGCTCTAAAGATAATGAGTTCAGTGCAGAGGAAATGAGGATTATTCTTCTGATTTAATTACAGAAATATGGGCAAGCTCAATTGCAATTCACTGACTGATTATTCATTTGGGTATTTATGCATAGAGCATACTTTACTGCCTGAGCACAGAAATCAGCCTGATGATATTGCCTTGAGATGGCGATTGCATTTTCAGTATATAAGTGCCAGTTGAAAGATTGCCTGTATTGCAGCTAAATTTGTCTCTGCCCGGTGAAAGAGATAATTGTTTTGAGCTGAGTACCTTGCCTGAAATATCCGCCAGTTGAATGGTTATTGTCTCCTGAACAGTTGACTGTATCAGCACATTAACAGTATTGACAGCCGGGTTAGGATAAACACTTATTGTTGGTATGCTTCCCGTTTTTACTGCAATCGTGTTTGAATAATAAACAGCGCCGTAGCCATCGGTTTGCTTTATACGATAATATTGAACGTCTGCCGAAATATCGTAATCACTGAATGAATAAAGAGCTGTATTCACATTAGCAGCGATACTGGCAATAGAGTGAAAGTCAGTTCGATTATCAGATTCTTCTGCACTATAAACATCATCGGAACTGATGCTGCCATTTTGTGACCATGAAAGATTTACTGCATTGTTCTGGAAGCTGCCGGCTAGCTGAATACTATTGATTGGTAAAATAATATTGCAACCTGTACAACTGGTGGAAACATTTGCAGAGCCCCAATGGGAACTGGATCCCGAAGTTGTTTCACCAGTTGCAAGGCACACATTGATTTTGTTGGATGTGGTCAGGGAATTATTGACAATGTTGGCAGAACCGGTTACTCCTACACATCCGTAAGTAGACGAGCCCGAGAAATTGAATGCATTGTTCGATCCGAGGTTAAGTGAATTGGTGTTTAATATAGCCTGATCGCCCAGGCAAATGGTCATCCCCTGAGGATTGAACGTCCCTGAAACAGTAACAATACCGTTATTATAAAAATTGCCGCTGTTCAATTGAATCGTGCCGGTACCTGTGAAATTAATAGTTGCTGTAGAAGCATTATAAATAACAGGATTGTTTTGAATAGTTTGGCTTCCAGTAATTGTCAGTGATCCGTAGTTTATGAAACTGTTTTGCATTGCGTTGGTGCATGAGTAAGTAAGGCTCCCTCCGGGTTCAACGATAATGGAGCCGCCATTATTACTGTTTACCGTAAGATTAAGTGTACCGCATACTTTTATCGTCCCTCCGCCCAAGCCAACATTGCTGACTGATCCTGAACCAGAGTAATAATATGTTTGGCCTGAATTTACATTTGCTCCTGTTGTCAGTATGGTGCCTGTGCATGAAGAAGAAGCAGGTGGCGTATATGAGCAGGTTTGAGCATACGACAACTCAAAACAAAATAAAGCCGCCAAAAGCAATAGGGTTGAGGAAAGAAGTCTCGTCTTCATAGAATCTCAATTGTTCAGCCATCTGCTCAAATAACGGTTGAACATACAGCAGGTCATTTATGCACGCGGCTTTCACATATCAATAAATGACAACATCTAATGGCAAGTGGATTCTTTTAGTCAGACTGGAATTGGAATAATGGCTTTATAAAGTTTTACTTAATGATTTGTAAGCATCACTACTTAAAACTTAAGCAAGTAACGCAGTGAGGCATTATTAAATTGCATCAGATAAATACAAGAGTTTAAATAATGCGGTATTTCGCATTTTGTTTAAATTTTTCATGCATAAGTTGTTTTTTATTTCAACAAAAACACCCATTTTCTCACAGGCATACACGTTAAAGTAACGGAAGACCATCAAATAGTTAACGCTAAGGGCGGGAGGGAATAAATTAGAACGGAATTGTAAGCCGCATCTTCTTCTTTTCAGTATACTCCTTTTCTATTCAAAATGGCCTGCACGATTTTCTCTGCGTGGTCTCGTGAGTTTTCGATAAACCACAGGTGCGTGTTCATGCCGCCACAAACTACCCCAGCGAGGTAAATATTTGGCATATTCGTTTCCATGGTATCCGGATTGTAGTCTGGCTGCAGGCTCGCATCATCTGATAATTTTATGCCCGCCTTTTTTAAAAAATCAAAATTGGGCTGATACCCTGTGAGCGCAATCGCGTAGTCATTGGGAATAGTAATGATGCCATCAGGCGTCTCAATGTCAATTTCCTTTTCGCGGATAGCCTTTACCGTGGAATTGAACCATGCTTTAACGGAGCCTTCTTTGATGCGGTTCTCAATATCCGGCTTCACCCAATATTTCACGCGGGAGCCAATGGCTTCACCCCGTACGACCATCGTCACTTCCGCTCCTTTGCGCCAGGTCTCCAATGCCGCATCCACCGATGAATTGCTCGCCCCAACCACCACCACTTTTTGCAAGGCATAAAAATGTGGCTCCTTATAGTAGTGAGTGACCTTTGGTAAATCTTCCCCCGGCACGTTCATTAACACTGGTATATCATAAAACCCTGTTGCGATGATGATGTTTGTTGCAATATATTTTTGACTTGAAGTTGTTACTTCATATTTTCCGTCAACAGCAACCACTGTTTTCACTTCTTCCTGCAAATGAATATTGAGATGACCTGACACCGTAATGCGCCGGTAATACTCCAAAGCTTCAGGCCTGGTAGGCTTCACATTGTTGCTCACAAAGGGCACTCCGCCAATTTCAATCCTTTCGGAAGTTGAAAAGAAAGTCATGTTGGATGGATAATTGTACAGGGAATTGACTAGGCATCCTTTTTCAAGTATCAGATAGCTCAGCTTTGCTTTTTTTGCCTCTATACCGCAGGAAAGCCCTATCGGGCCTCCGCCAATGATGATGATATCGTAAGTTGTTTCCATTTTTATTAATCTGCAAATTTAGTTGGTTTCACGTAAGGGGAAACAAAGGTTTCACACAACGGGCACAACGAATACAACGGACGCCACGAATTGTCTTTGTTTCATTGTATTCTTTGTGCTCATTTTATAAAAGAAAGAAAGCATGCACAACCGATTTTCGTTGTCCCGTTGCCTTCTTTGTGCTCGTCGTGTGAAACCCCAATCCGTTGCGCTCGTTGCGTGAAATCAAACAATCATCAAAAAAGTAGTACATTCATTTCCTAAATCGGTTGTATGGAAAATTTATATCAGTTCTGGTGGATCATTGTTCTGCTGCTTATAGTCTTTAGCGGGCTCGTTACAGTGAACCAGGGTTTTATCAATGTGATCACGATGTTTGGAAAATATCGCCGTGTAATGACGCCCGGCCTGAATTTTAAAATCCCTTTTCTGGAGCAGGTCACCAAGCGCATCAGCATTCAGAATCGTTCTGTGGAGCTTGAATTCCAAGCCGTCACTGTTGATCAGGCCAATGTATATTTCAAAAGCATGTTGCTGTATGCTGTGCAAAATGCCGATGAAGAAACCATCAAAAAAGTTGCGTTCAAATTCATCAGCGACAAAGACCTGATGCAGGCGCTCACACGCACCATCGAGGGGAGCATCCGCGCATTTGTAGCTACCAAAAAACAAGCAGAGATACTGGGCCTGCGAAAAGACATCGTTGAATTTGTAAAAGACCAGATTGACCATTCACTGGAAGAATGGGGCTATCATTTGATGGACTTGCAAATCAATGACATCACCTTTGATCAGGCCATCATTGACTCGATGAGCAAAGTGGTTGCCAGCAATAACCTGAAAGCCGCTGCTGAAAACGAAGGGCAGGCATTGCTTATCACCAAAACAAAAGCCGCCGAAGCAGAAGGCAATGCGATCAAGATTTCTGCAGAAGCAGAGAAAGAGGCCGCAAGACTTCGCGGACAGGGTGTTGCACTGTTCCGGGAAGAAGTAGCAAGGGGCATGAGCGAAGCCGCAGAACAAATGAAAAAAGCCAATCTGGATACCAATGTGATCCTGTTCAGCATGTGGACAGAAGCGATAAAAAACTTTGCTGAAGTGGGCAAAGGGAATATCATTTTCTTAGACGGCAGCGCAGAAGGCATGAGCAAAACCATGCAGCAGATACAGGCGCTGATGCTGAAGCAAAGCAGCAGTTGAATGAGAAATTAGAAATGACAAGTGAAGAATGAGAAAGTATGCATTGGACCTACTTTCTCATTCTTCATTTGGAATAAAAATAATCAAATGGATAAAAAGATTTTTTTTGAAAAGCTTAAAGGTCAGTGGTTATGCTCTAAAGAAGACTTTAGATTTAAATTTGATGGTAACAAGATGTATAGATGGAACAACGACGAATGGTTAGTGACTATTGATTTGGATTATACAATGCACAACGAACAAGTTAAAGATATTTCTCTAACATTCTTAAACTTATTAGAACTTATTCTTAATGATTTGCCATATGGTGTATTAAATTTTTCAGATTGGAAGTATTCAAAAAAGCAATACTATTTTGAACTTATCTAACCGATCGTGGTTGAAAATTAGCTTCTGATGCGAATCTCCGCCTAAGCATATGGCGATGTACGGCTTTGACGCGTGACTCGTCTGAGAACCAAATGTAGTGAACACTAATCACCAATACCTAAACTATGAGGCCACATCAAAGATTCCGGCAGTTTGTAGAAAAAAATACAATTATAGCCAAAATGCTGAAGGGGCTAACAAAGCAGCAGAAGACTATGGCAATAAACGGCGCATTCAATAAACTAGTAAAGAAAAGACTGCTTGAGTCGGAAAAGATGAGTCAAGAGGTAGAGAAAGCCGATCCAGTTTTGACTGTTAAGGGAAAAGAACGTCAGGACACTATAATAAAGAATTTCATCATGCGAGCAACCGGTATCACCGACGGTGAGATGAGAGCAAGTGTAAAAAAAGTGACGGGATATGACGATAATCAAATAAATGATCTTTTTAGGGATTTAGGAGCGAATCAAGAGGCCATTACGCCCGAAGAAAAGCCGCAAAAGGGATTGGCGAATGCGGATGTCGGTCAGAAAATGAAAGCAAATAAGTCTAAAAAGATAAATAGAATTCTTAGATACAGCTTTGGAATTCCTTTTATCGGCTTCGGTACTTTGGGTTTATTATTTTTCTTTAATGACAATTATTTTAAAAATGCTTTGCAGGGATTTTTTCTATTGATAATCGGTTTAATTTTATTGCCTTCAACCATCAATTATATTAAAAAAATAAGATGGTATTTAGCAGGAATAATAATTTTACTTGCATTTTTAAATCCTAAACTTAATTCTTTTAAAAATTTCTCTAAAGAACTCAGTGATTCTGAGAACACTATTTATAAGCTGGAAAATAACTTCATAATTTTTTCTATTTATAAAAAAGAATGGGCTTCTCGGGATGAAACGGATTATGTAGCGGAAGAATATTATCTAGGAATATTAGGAAATTTTTTTAAAATAAAATGGTGAGGTTAGCAAGAATTTCTGCTTATTTCAATCAACTACATAAGACACAGCAAACAATAAAGATGTTATTAAGTTCTCACGCAAGTCCCCGCTTCGGCATCTGGCGATGTCAGGCGTTGACGCGGCACTCGCCGCAAATCAATGAAAATATTTTATTTATAAGGGTTCTACAGCGCCACGGATACTTCCCCCTCAAGATCCGTCGGATGCAAATACATAATGCGTAAACTCTTATGAGAACTAGACTTACCCGTTTGCAGTTGTCTAAAATTTTTTTATCAGGCTCTTCAACTCTTCCTGTACACCGCACTGATAACCCCACCCGGCATCCACGCTGGCGCATTTGAAAAACCAATTTTGCCTCTATGCTTCACCTTATACTTTAAGGAAACAGCCACCACTGCCAGACAGCCGGGTTCTAAATCAAAAGGCAACACCAGTTCCTGTGAAGGAATAGTGTGTGGCTCATAAGATATTTCAATAGCATCATTCCATTCATCTGCAATTGCGCCATCAGCAAGCCGACAGGAAGCTGCCGCAAGCTGCATGGTTACAGAAACAGTATGCGCGGGCGCCACAATATCTTTTACAGGGTTAAGAGCGGGTATGTTTATGACGGCATTGCCTTGCTGCGTCCATTGCACATCCAATGAAAGCCTGAGCCGTTCTTCCAGTGTTGCAGATTCATTAAAAAAGAAACGATCCATCTCATAAACAGGCTGAAAGCTGATCTTATTTTTTTGTGGCACGGAAAGCAACCATTTATATATACCGGAGTTGAGCCGGTACATCAGCGACCTGTCCTTGGCATCGGGAAGCATAACGGCAAGGGCTATGCGCAGGTTCTTTGACATGCGCACGGCCATGCCAAAGCTGCCAGCGCAGGCTTTGGTGGCTTTGGTCTGTTTTACAGCAACAGGTTTGCTGCGCATATAAAAGCCACCATTCAATTCATAATAGATGATGTTGCCCTTTGTGCCGCGGTAATGAAGATTTTTTTGCTTCCCCATGATATAGCCCTTTTTTGCAGAGCAGCAAGCCGATAACTCTCAGCACATAGTATAATTGTTTGACGTAGCCTTCGTCAAAAATGGGAAATAGGACTCTGCGTAGCATGATACCAGTGCAAATAAACCGGATGATAAACAGGAAGAAAAAAATATTTTTCGTTCTCTAAAATATAATCGCTGAAATATTGAGCTTATATTTGAGCCTCGCACCTTTACCTTCCACCACAAAAGAAAACCCGGACATACCAACATGATGATTCAACAGCAAGGCCTGGATAGACCACATACTGTTCAAAGGCTATTCGGGCTTGATCATTTACGGGCTGTGGCTATCATTCTTGTTTTCTTTTATCACTATGGCGGATTATTCCCACATCCTGAATGGGTTCACAATATTAGCAGATTTGGCTGGACAGGTGTTGACCTTTTCTTTGTTCTAAGCGGTTATCTGATCGCTTCACAGTTGTTCGCTAAAATTGCACAGGAGAAAAAAATATCTTTCAACACATTTTTTTTAAACCGTTTCTTCAGGATCATACCGGCATATCTTGTTGTACTGACGCTGTATTTTCTATTTCCTTCGTTCAGGGAAAGAGAAGCATTGGCGCCTATGTGGAAATACCTGACATTTACGCAAAACCTGGGGCTCGATGCGGTGGATCATGGCACATTTTCGCATGCGTGGTCGCTTTGCATTGAAGAGCAATTTTATTTTTTATTTCCATTGATGTTAATTGCGCTTGTTTATTTGAAAGCAATCAAAAGAAGTTACATTTTATTATTGTTGCTATTCCTGTTTGGGTTTATAGTTAGGCTCTATACATGGCATACACTCGTTGCGCCATTTGCGGAAAATGATGATTTCTGGCAGCATTGGAGCAAATGGATTTACTACCCGACTTATTCAAGATTAGATGGATTGCTGATGGGCGTGTCTATTGCTGCGATATTTCAATTTAGGCCAGCATGGAAAGAAAAGCTGCAGCAATATGGCAACGGGTTATTGCTTGCGAGCCTGCTGGCTTTAACAGCAGCATATTTTTTATGCGCAGATGAACAGACCTTCAGTGCATCCATTTTTGGCTTCCCTTTAGTTGATTTTGGATATGGCCTGATGGTGTTAAGCGCCATCTGCCCTACAGGTGTTTTATATAAATTCAAATCCGGGGCAACGGCCAATATTGCAATGTTGTCCTACGGCGCTTATCTTATACACAAAACAGTAATACATGTCACGCAGGAACAATTTTCAAAACTCCATATAGAGAAAGATGGCAACTTCATGTTCCTGATCTGTATCATAACATCGCTATCAGCAGCATGGGTTCTGAACAAGATCATCGAAAAGCCATTCTTGCAATGGAGAGATAAGATATTGCGGTCAAGACAAAAACCAGAAATAGCAGTAGCTTAAAACTATCAAGGAAGAAGCAAACAGTGCAAGACCCAGGAACTTTCTCATTCCTTATTTCAAATTTCTCATTACTTATTCTTTATGCCCAACTGAATGGATTTCCGGATGCAATATGTGCAATGTTCAGCCCCGGCATTTTAGGTTGCAGCCATTCGACCAGCCATTCCATTCCCGGCTCTTCGCTCACCGAATGCCCCAGTACAATCAATGAAGTTTTTGAGCCCAGCGCTCTGGCATCCCTGATATATTCGGCAGTTTCCCACTCACTCAATTCACCAACGATCAGCACATCCGGCTTTTCTTTTTCTGCTACGGATATCTGCTCATGGCCGCCCGCCGCGCCGGGCAACAGCGCAACGCGCATGCATGCCTGTTTCATGTCACCTATCAGTCTCAGATGCTCAATGCCCAATGTTGTTTTCAAATGATCAGCCAATGAAGCCAATGTAAGCGCTGGAATGGTAAGAACCATTTTCCCCGGTTCATAATATTTTAACCAACCTGTTCTTTTCAACACGCCATAGCCAATGCCATCGGGCTTGTACATATGCCAGTAATCATGAAACCGCCACACCGTGATATTGTGTTCTTGCAGCAGCAATTGCTTTTGTTTCACAACTCCATTATCCGGCACATAATTGATATCATCTTCATGATTATAAAAAGTTGGCTCATGCGCAATGATAAAGTTTGCATTCAGCTTTGCTGCTGCTTTTATCACGTCAATTGTGGCGAACATGGTGGTTACAATGCCTGTTACTTTATTGGATGCGCTACCGCTTTTAATGGTATCAACGGTTTGCTTCACGGGAGCACCTGGTATTTCTTTCAGAATGATATCAATCACTTCCCCCACGGTATATTCTTTATCGGCAAAGTGCAAACGCGCTGCCATCCCGCCGATGGAGATGCCAGCCACAGTCAAAGCGCCAGCGGCTTTCAGCGTATTGGAAATAAATCCCCGCCTTCCGGAATCAACGCGATAGTTCATCATAAAAAAATTTGTAGTATGAATATAAGATGAAAAAGATGAAATATGAACTGCCCGGGCTCAGGAATGGCACATCAACTTTCTTGTTCATGGCAGCAAAATTTTGTTTTAAACTTTTTTACTTGCAACCACCAGCAGCCTTGGAGATTTTTTTTCATCAAACTCATTCAGCATAAAATCACCAAATACATGCTGAACCTGCAATCCATTGCTTTCAAGGATTCTTTTAAAATCAGCCAAACTGAATTTCGCGACCTTTTCGACAAACTCCAGTGGTTCTTTCAAAGCCTTGTCTTCAATTATTATTCTTTTGTAGAAATGTGTCTCGTCACACTTTTTCGTAAGATGATAATGAACGCCATCAATTTCCTTTTCTGATTCAGCCACAAGATGTTCTTCGGCATAATGCGCATTCAGATAATCGATCACAAAAACACCATTGCTTTTTAATGCCTGGCTGATAGTGCGGATGGCATTGTGATGCTCCCGCTCCGTTCTGAAATAACCAAAGCTGGTGAAGAAATTAAACGCATAGTCAAAATAATTTATCCAGAACAGCATCCTTACATCATGCTCGTAAAAATGAAGATGGTCGCTCTCAAATTGCTTTGCAAAATCAATACTGCCCGGGGAAAGGTCAAAGCCTGTGACGTCAAAACCTTTAGCAGCAAGCATCCTGGCATGCCTCCCTCGTCCGCAGGCTACATCCAGCATAAGCGATTCCGGCGCAGGCTGAAGATAAGCAAGCAATCTCTCAATAAATGCGGATGCTTCTTGTTCATCTCTTTCAAAATATAATTTATGGTAATAAGGTGAGTTGAACCATTGCCTGAACCAATCTGCGGTAACATTCATGTCGGGCTTTTTACAAAAATAAGGCAGTAATCGTTTATTTGGGGATAATCATTCAGCCTTTGTGAACATTTAGATGCATGCTTATAGCTGTTTGGTATCTTACTTGCTGTAATTAATCGCCCAAGGTAACCCATCATCCATTTAATTTTTTCTCTTCTTTTTTTGATAAAATTCAATTCCTTCAAAATTCCCGATCCTGTCAGGTCGTATCTTGGCAAAGCATTATTTTTGCATAACAGTATAATCCATTAAACCGTAGTAATTGTGGCATTGATCAAGAGCATTTCCGGAATCAGGGGTACTATCGGCGGAAAACCCGGCGAAAACTTATCTCCCTTAGACATTGTAAAATTCACCGCCGCCTATGGCAGTTGGATAAGGCAGAATAATACCCTGAAAAAAATTGTGATTGGCCGCGATGCACGCATCAGCGGCCAGATGGTTTCAAACCTGGTTGTCAATACACTTGCCAGCGTCGGGCTTGATGTGGTTGACCTCGGTCTTTCAACCACTCCTACTGTCGAGCTTGCAGTTGTCTGGGAAAACGCAGCAGGCGGCATTATCATTACTGCAAGCCACAATCAGAAAGAATGGAACGCATTGAAATTACTAAACCATCTCGGAGAATTCCTGAATGAAGAGGATGGCGCATTCATTCTGGAAAAAGCAAAAAAAGAGGATTTCCTTTTTTCTGCAATTGATAAATTAGGATCCGTTTCTTTTAACAATACTTATCTGCAGAAACATATTGATACGGTTATTAATTATCCGCTGGTCGATATCGAATCCATCAAAAAAAGAAATTACAAGGTTGTAGTTGATACCATCAATTCTACCGGTGCGCTGGTGATACCTGCATTGTTAAAGGCACTTGGCGTGGAAGAAGTGATACTGCTGCACGGCGAAGTGAATGGAAAATTTGCACATAACCCGGAGCCATTGCCGGAGAACCTGGTTGCATTGAGCGCTACCGTTCAGAAATCAAAAGCGGATTTTGGCATTGCCGTGGATCCAGATGTGGACAGGCTTTGTTTTGTTTGCGAGGATGGAAGCATGTTTGGAGAAGAATACACATTGGTAGCAGTTGCCGATTATGTGCTGGGCAAAAAGAAAGGCAATACCGTGAGCAACATGAGCAGCACAAAGGCTTTAAAAGATATCACATTGAAACATGGCGGGCATTATTATCCATCTGCTGTAGGCGAAGTAAATGTGGTGCATAAGATGAAAGAAGTAGAAGCCGTGGTTGGCGGCGAAGGTAATGGTGGCATCATCATCCCGGACCTGCATTATGGCCGTGATGCATTGATTGGCATCGGGCTTTTTTTAAGTGCATTGTCGCACAATAAAAACGGGATCCGCTCTTTCCGTTCACGCTATCCTGATTATTTTATTTCAAAAAATAAAATCGAACTGCAAAAGGGAATTGATGTTACCCAGATTTTTGATAAGATAAAGAAGAAATACAAGAACCAGCCTGTGAATACAGATGATGGGTTGAAGATCGAATTTGACAATGATTGGGTGCATCTCCGCACCTCTAATACAGAGCCCATCATCCGCATTTATGCCGAGAGCAATTTTGAAACCACTGCGAATAATATTGCGCTGAGGCTGATGCACGATATCAAAGAATTTATTTGAGCATTTTATTTCCGCAAATAACGTGCAGTTCTATTGAGCATCATTGCAAGGCTCAGTACTGCATTTATGCTACTAATGAAATTTTTTGCAAATGGATCTGAATAAACTTTATTGCGAAGCTTTTGTTTCCGGATACGATTTCCTGCAAATGAAAAAAGTGCAACCGTATTTCAGGTTGCTCTTCAGCGCTAAACTCTAAGTCGCAGATTTAGTTTGTACCGGGCCTTTTCGCTATAAGTTCACTATAGCAGCGATCATTTTATTAGCTTCTGCCTGTTGGAAATTGGTGATACCTCCTTCAGCACAACTCAGTACATACCATACTCCTTCTTTTTTTATATCCACCCTTTTAATGGTATAGTCCTTGAATTTTGCAACGTCACCGTTAGAACCGTTTTTCAGGGCGCTCAGCCCCTTTTGAAAATATTTGAATTGCTCTATATCCTTGAAGCGGTATGTTGTCATGATCACATCATCCGTATATTGCTGGTCGCGGAACAGCAGCACATAGGTTGTGTCCGATTCTTTGGTAACTCTTTGCAGGGTTATTGGCCATGTACCCGCACGCAATTCCAGGATATTGATGGTTGCGGTATTTACAATTTTAAACTGGGCCTTCGCAACAAAAGGCAGAAATAGGGACAGGAAAATCAGCTTTTTCATAATCGATCATGTTTTTAAAGGTATCAGAAAAATTAAAATCCAAAATAGCTGGTTTAGAATATTTTCTGTTTCAGAAAAACGCCTGAAGACAGAATCTATTTTGTTTGCAATTCTTAAAAAAAACCTAAAGCGCTTTTCCTTTCTCTGCTAAGGCCATAAAATTGTTATTGCAATTTTCTTATTGTATTGATCAACTTGTCTGCTTCCATTTGCTGGAAATTTGTCAAGCCCCACTGATACCTTAATATATACCATTTCCCTTCTTTCTTCGACTCCGCCCTTTTAATGGAGTAGTCTTTGAATTTCGCTATGTCACCGTTGTTTCCTGTCTTTAACATCGAGAGCGCTTTCTCAAAGTATTTGAGTTGCGCCAGATCATTGAACGGAAGTGTATCCAGCACCACGTTAGTCAATACCTGTTCATCTCTGAATTGAAGGAAATATAAAGCACCCAACTTATCAATTGTTTTTTCCAGGCTGATAGGCCATTCGCCTGAGCGAACTTCAACCAAAACGGTTGAAGTGGAATGGGTATTGTGAAATCCGGCGTTGCCGGCAAAAGGAACAAATATGAAACTAAGAATAAGTCTTTTCATGTGATGATTGGTTTTGCAATATAAAAATATATATCAAAAGAAGCAAGACAGAAAACCCTAATAATACTATAAAATACTTCCAAATATATTTGGGAATTTTTCCCAATGAGACAGTTTTATGGAATAAAGCTTGAGATCATTTTACCAAAAAATTTTTTTGTTAAAATGAAGGTAGCTTTCAAATAAAGAATAAGGCATCGCGATAAGTTCTTTTCCTCAGTTAAATGCATTTGAATTTATTTTGGCCGGGATTTCGTATTTTGTATTTCATTAAAACAGATCGTATCAAAGCATTCCTCATCATACTTGCTGCGGTTATCCTTTTCGGAGGACTCATACTTGCAAAGATTTATATTGACAAGAACCAAAAAGGGAAAATAGTTCCTGCCTTAACTGGCCAGTTGGCAGATATTATCGAGCTCTCGAAAAATATCAAAGCTGACTCGCTATATGAAGTGAAAGAAGTGGTTTACAGGGACAGCGCTGTTTTGATATCAGTTGCCAATCCCGACAAAAGCGGCACAGAGGCTTACTTCGATAAGAAATATAAACTAAATGCCTTCGATAATATCAATATGGTTTGCATTTATAAGTATGATTCCGCAAAGCCTGTTCAGTCATTGTCTTTAGAAGATGCCATCATGGCTAAAGGAAAAAAATTAGGCAGGTTTCAGGAAGAATGGGTAGCTAAATATATTGATACTGCAGATGGCTCATGCAGGCCACTGAAGAAATACCTTCAATCATCTTTAAAAAACCCTGGCAGTTTCAAGAATGAAGAGACAAGCTATCAACCTGAGAGCATTTATAAAATGCGCGTCGTCTACAGATACAGGAGCATAGATAGTTCAGGAGCTAATGCGATCAACAATATCACGTCCGTGATTGATACCGGCGGCAAAATAATTTCTGTAGAAAAAAATCAATAATCATTTCATCTGCTTGTTTCAAAGTTTCCATAGAAGCCCAATACCATTTCCCGAAAACTTGATGCTGCTTAAAATTTGATACAGCTTTTTTCCATGGTGAATATGCATCAGATACATCGTAACATCAAATAGCAGCAACCCTCCGCCCTGCAACAGCAGGCTGTTGCCATACCCGCTGTACAAATCATGCTTCGAATCGTTATTGCTTTTTTCTTTGCAATAAAACCCTGCTGTTATGTACACAAGGTCAAGCCCGGCATTAAAAAGAAATGTCTTTTCTATATTGGATTGTTTTTTCACAGATTCAGCCAGAGAGGAATGAGCCTGCAGTCGGTTCAGGCTTACATAAGTGGGCAAGGCGATCGCCAGGTTCACAGCACCCCAGATTAGGTTCATCTGCTGAAAATATTTCATCTCGCTGTTTGAAGACGATTGCCCGATGGCCCCGACAATAATATTTGCAGTTCCCCACGAACCTAACACAAGCATCCCTTTTTTTGTGATGCCGTCTCTCTCGTTGTCGAACGCCTGAAGATTAATTTGTGAAGAGGCATCCAGAGCAATCACTAGAATGAATGGCAGGAGCGTAAATACTTTCATACTTTAAAATACGAAAGAAGGGTTCATGAAAGTTCTGTTGAGGAATAAAAGTTTTTCAAAGAGTTTACACCCCTGCGTCCTGCTGTGCATATTTTGCCTGCACTCCGTTACGTCTGGTATCCGCAGGTCGTCGTCTGTTTTGTTCGCCAGCACTTTCCGTTTTTCTGTTTTCCCTTCCCTCAATCGAAGCAATGATTGTAAGAAAAGCGGTAAAAATGCAAACAAAAAAAAGTGCTACTAATAAGTAATTGGTATGCCTTGATTCAACAAAAAGATTATTATAGATAAGAAAATTATCAAGGCGTACAGCAAATAACTGAAAATAATATGTAAAAGGAAGATATGCTGCAGAAACAATAAAGAGGAGTACACTGCTGCTTTTCAGTAACTGAACATATACAAGATAAGAGATAAAAATGTAGAACACCAATAAAAACAGAACTAACATTACTTCTTCCATTTTTTTGAGATTCGAGGTTGATCAAAGTTAAGTTTATATGACTTGAAAGAATCAGCTTAACTGCGATTGTGCATAAACTGTGCAAATCCTTGCTCCTGCGGTTCGCTTCAGGGAATATGCTTTCGGTTGTGCATATATGTTATGTCAGCAGACCCCGATAATAATTTTGCAAAAAAAGAAACCAAAAATTGTACTTAAGTAGATTAAACCAACTTCAGCAATAGCTTCACAAATGGCTTATCTTTATACAAACTAAAAATGCTTTTTCGACACCAAAACAAAACAAGCGAATGAAAAATTATCTTTTCGTCCTGATTATTCTTATTTCACAAAATATTTTCGCTCAATCAGGCCTGGCGCCTTTAACAGTACAGAAAATAATGAGAGATGAAAAATGGATCGGTACATCCCCTTCAAACCCTCGTTGGAGCAGCGATTCGAGGTATTTGTTTTTTGAATGGAATCCGGAGAAAGCAGTCAGCGATTCAGTATATTATATCTCCAGAGAAAATACGGTGCCGCAAAAATCATCCGCTGAGTTTCTGGGATCCATACTTAATGCAAATAACATTTCATACAATAGCAGCAGAAGCACATATACATTCAGTAAAGATGGCGATATATATTTAGCGGATGCCAAAACAGGAAGACAAAAAAGGATCACTCAAACTACCGACTATGAAAGCAATCCGGTATTCTCATTTAATGAAACAAAAATTGTTTACGCACGAAATCAAAATCTGTTTGCATGGGATATGGCAGGTGGCTTGACAACACAGCTCACCAATTTTCAGAAAGGCGCCGCTCCTGCCCGGCCCGAATCAAGCCCTGGAGCCTCCCGAAGAAGGCCACAGCAAACCAAAGATGAGAAAAAAGAAACACTGAGCGCTCAGGAAAAATGGCTGCAGAATGACCAACTGGAGCATTTTGACGTATTAAGAACCAGGAAAGAGAAAAAAGATCTCGCTGATTCTATGAATAAATTATTGCCAAAACCTAAAGAGCTAAGAGCAATTTATACAGATGATAAGACCCTGAATAATCTTGTCATAAGCCCTGACGGAAGGTTCATCAGCTATCGCTTGTTTAAACCTGCGACGGGAGCTAAGAAAACAATTGTCCCGAACTATGTAACAGAAAGCGGTTTTACCGAAGACATTCCCGGGAGAACAAAAGTGGGCGCACCGGAAGGCAGCAGTGAGTTTTTTGTTTTTGACACAGAAAAAGATACTGTGATTCAGGTAAAGACAGATCAGATCCAGGGCATTGATGATTTGCCTGATTACATGAAATACTATCCGACAAAAGATACAGTAAAAAAGAAACCGGTCCCGCGTGAAGTTACTATCAGTGGACCGGAATGGAGCCTTAAAGGAAAGCATGCGGTAGTGGATATCCACTCGCAGGATAATAAGGATCGCTGGCTGATGTTGTTAGACGCATCAACAGGAAAATTAAAATTGCTAAGCCGCCAGCGTGATGAGGCATGGATAGGTGGACCCGGTATAGGTTTTGGGTTTGGAGCCAGCATCGGGTGGATTGATGAAAACAATTTCTGGTACCAAAGCGAAGAAACGGGTTATTCGCATTTGTATAAAGTGGATGTAACAACCTGTCAGAAAACTGCATTGACATCGGGTAAATATGAAGTACAGCAGGCGCAGCTTTCGGCGGACAAAAAATACTTCTATATCATCACCAATGAGGTGCATCCCGGCGAGCAGCAATTTTATCGGCTGCCTGTCAATGGTAGTAAAGCAGAAAGAGTCACCACAATGACCGGAGCCAACCAGATTGTAGTCTCACCCGATGAAAAACAAATTGCTGTATTATATTCTTATAGCAACAAGCCCTGGGAATTGTACGTGCAGGAAAATAAGCCAGGCGGGAATACTAAACAAATCACGTCGTTGGCTGCCAGTGATGAGTTCAAATCATATCCCTGGAGAGACCCTGAACTCATTACATTCACCGCAAGAGATGGCGCTCAGGTATATGCCAGATTATACAGACCGGCAGTTGCGAATGCTGCAAAACCAGGTGTCATTTTCGTTCATGGTGCCGGCTATCTGCAAAATGCGCATAAATGGTGGAGTCACTATTTCCGTGAATATATGTTCAACAATTTGCTGGCCGATAATGGATATACCGTAATGGATATTGACTATCGGGGAAGCGCAGGCTATGGCCGCGACTGGCGGACTGCCATTTACCGTCACATGGGCGGTAAGGATTTAGACGATCAGGTTGATGCCGCAAAATATATGACAGAGAAATTAGGAGTAGATTCAAAACACATAGGAATTTATGGCGGTTCCTATGGTGGTTTCATCACATTGATGGCGATGTTCACACAGCCAAATGTGTTTGCTGCTGGTGCAGGCCTTCGCAGTGTTACTGACTGGGCGCATTACAATCATGGCTACACTTCAAATATTTTGAACGAACCATTCACAGATAGCATCGCTTACAAACAAAGCTCACCCATCTATTTTGCAGAAGGACTGAAAGGGCATTTGCTAATGCTCCATGGTATGGTTGATGAGAACGTCCACTTCCAGGATATTGTGCGCTTGTCGCAACGGCTGATCGAATTAGGCAAAGACAACTGGGAATTGGCTGTATATCCGATGGAAGATCATGGTTTTGTTGAGCCCAGCAGTTGGACGGATGAATACAAACGCATTTATAAATTGTTTGAAACTTATTTAAAATAGATTTTAACTATTGTTAAAGGCTTGTGATTTGACATCCGCAATTCATTTTTGTACAATTAAGGTGTAACTTTAAGGTCAATATATTTAGATTATGATTGAATCACTACTCTAAAAATGAAGGCTATGAAACAGATTGCAATTTTATTCACAGTATTTTTATTAACCATTTCCTTAGGGTTTGCTCAACGGGGCGGCGGTCATGGTGGCGGCAGCAGAGGCGGAGGCGGTTCCCGTGGGGGCTACAGTGGCGGTGCACGTGGAGGCTACAGCGGTGGTGCCCGTGGAGGCTACAGTGGCGGCCGGGTAGTAGCTGGATATCATGGAGGCGTTGGTTATCGCGGAGGTTATGGGTACTATGGTGGCTATCGGGGTTATTATGGCTGGCCTTATTGGGGTCTTAGCTTTGGTTTTGGATATCCCTACTATTATGGCTACCCCTACTACAGTCCTTATTACAGTTATCCCTACGGTTATGGCTATCCTGATTCGGGATATTATGATGAAACACCGCCACCCCCATCAAATAATAATAACTCAGCACCTCCCCCGCCAGAAAATTCTTATCGCGAAAACAATAGCAATGGCAGCGGCTATTATAATAACGATACGATTTATTCGCAGAAGCCAACTCCTGGCCCAACTACTGATGCCCAGGGTAGAAAATGGGTTGAAGCGCATTGGAAACATACTGATGAAGGCTGGATATGGATT
>Ga0302280_1001072_pt1 | contig 23429 bp, 17 predicted proteins | sample III_Fen_E1_1_FD_198771 | JGI IMG/M metagenome (GOLD analysis project Ga0302280, IMG submission 198771) | Peat permafrost microbial communities from Stordalen Mire near Abisko, Sweden - III_Fen_E1_1 | ecosystem: Environmental > Terrestrial > Soil > Wetlands > Permafrost | place: Sweden: Abisko... | reverse complement strand
AATGTGGACATCACGCCCCACACCGTGCCGAGCAAACCGATGAACGGCCCGCCCGCCACCGCCGTCGAAAGCACAATCATCCCCTTTTCCAACGACATCGCCTGCGCCGCCGCCGCCTCTTCCAACACCACTTTCACGGCTTCAAACGAACTGGGACTGATGCGGTTCTCGCCCTTCACGATGACGGGGTTGTTCTTCAACTGGTAGGCCACCTCCTCCGCGCCGCGTTCGTAAAGCGCGTAGGCCGGCGCGCCGTCAAACTCCTCGCCGCGCTTCTTGATGTCCAGCGGGTCGCGCGTGCTGGCATAGGCGGCCAGGAATTTTTTTGTCGCCCGCCGCGCGATCATCAACTGCCGGAACTTTGTTATGATGACCGTCCAACTGAACAGCGACAGCAGCAGCAGGACGATGACAGTGACCTTGCCCTCGGTCGTCGCATTCTCGATGGCATAGACGGCCGCGTTGGCCAGGATGGGTTGGATCATAAGTTTTTAATTTTAAGTTTTTTGTTCGGCACAGTTTCACAGCGGATTGTTGCCCGTGGTTTTTTCGGAAAGCTTCTTCGGCGGCAATATCACCGTCACCCGGCTTACCTTCTGCGCCAGCGAAATGCCCTTCTTCTTCTTGTTCAATTCGTCGTCGTCGCCCGATGAGCTTTGCGTGGCGGCATTGGCGTCGGTCGTTTCGGCAACGTCCTTGGAGGCATTTGACTGCGGAATACCGACGCTCGCGCCGGCGGTGTCGCCGCTGGTGGAAACGGAACCGCCCATCACCGCCGCGATGATGGAGTCGCCGCTGACGCTCACGTCGCCGCCGCCAACGATGGTGCCGGCGACGGTGCCGACGGCGTTGATGTTCACGTTGCCACCGCTGACGGCGGTGACATTGACGTTTTGCCCGGCGTTGATGTTGATGCCCTGGCTGCCGATGATGACGCCATTGATGTTGCCGCCGGCCTGCAATTTAATGTTGCTGCCGATGATGCCGGAACCGGAGGCGTTGATGTCCTTGCCGGCATTGATGTCAATGAAGGCCGTCTTGCTGCCCAGGCCGTTGAAGGCGATTTGCAGCACGCCGCCGAGGCTGGCGTTCACGCTGCCTTGCGGGGCGTTGATGGTGATGTTGCCCAGCAAGGCGGCAGAACCGGGAAGCGTCGTCGCCAGGATGCCGCTGCCGGGAATGTTCTCGAGCGGAAGGTTGACAAGCTGGCCGGTGGTCGCATTCAGTTGCTCGGAAGCCACGGTGACAAAGCCGGCGGCACCGGTGCCGGCGTTGACGTCGCCGGTCTGCGAAAGCACGGTGACATTCCCGCCGTTGTAGGCGGCGATGCGGGAGCTGTTGACGTTCACGTCGCCATTGGCGGTGACCGAGATGTTTCCGCCGCTGGTCGTGAAAATCCCCTTGGCCACACTCGGGTTGCCCACCAAGGTCAATTGGCCACCAACGTCGAGTGCGCCACCGACATCGAGGCTGATGCCACCGAGCAGGCTTTCATTCGCAATCTTGGTGGAGGTCATTTCCAGATTGCCGACGGTCGTGACATTGATGTTCGCGCCGTAGGGAGAAATGGCCGCTAACGTCGCATCGGGTGCCAGGACGCTGATGCCGCCAGAGATGCCGAGGTCAATGGTGTTGGCGCTGATGTTGAATTTGCCCGGGCCGGCGAGCGCCAAGCCATTGTCGCCGAGCGACGCGCTCTGGCTGGCCGCATACAGCTGCGTGATGTTGTTCTGCCAGACCGTCAATTGTGCGCCGGTGAAAATGGCGTTGCCATTGGCGTCGGTCGGGTTAAGCAGGGCTTGTTCGGTTGCCGGAGCCATGATCCCGACAAATGAAAGAACGCCGGTGGCGACATCATAGCTCAACAACCCGGCCAGCGCGGAGTCGCCGGCAACGATGGAGCTATAGGCGCTGGCGGAAATTGGGTCAAGATTTCCCGACCCATCCACCAATGGCTGCGAAGTGAGGTTGCCACGATAGCTGATGTTGCCGGCCACATTGATAGAGGTGGTTTGCGCCGGCGAAAGATTTTGCCCGACGAACCCGAAGTTGTAGGTATTGCCGCCGACGGCGATGTTGGCGAAGGTCGGCACGGTCAGGCTGAAACTTTCGATGCTGCCGGCGATGTCCAGCGTCACCGGGTTCGGGTCGTTCAGATGAATGCCGTCCTGCTCGGAAGTAAAAGTGGAGTAAACCGGCGAGGCGCTGTCCGACATCGTGATGCCAACCAGCGTCGTCGGCGACGCCGTGGAGGCGGTGAGATTGCCACCATCGCGCGTGACGATCTGCAACGAACCTTCGCTGGAAGGATCCATGATGATGGAATTGTCAATCTGGATGCCGCCCGCGCCGGCGTTGAGGCTGAGGTTGGGCGCATAGATGATGTTTTGGTTTCCGCCCCGCACCCGGGTCAGCAGCCCGCCGACCGCCCCGCCGGCCAGTTCGATGCCGTTGCCCGCCCAGAAATTGGCCGCCGCATTGGGCGCATAATTATACAAATAATTTAGCGACGAACTGAAGGTGCCGTCCGGATTGTTGACCTCCTTGAGCAAAATGTTGTTCGCCGCCCAGGCGTTCCAGGAACCGGCAATCAGGCTCAACGTCACCGCCAGATCCTGGCCGCCGGCATATTCCGTGCCGCCGATGTTGCCGCTGGGATTCTGCGTCTGCGTCACTGCCGTCTCCAGCGCGTTCAGCGTGGCGGCGTAGGCGGACGGGCTGGCACCGGGATTCTGCAGCACACCCGCCTGCGCGGCGGACACCTGCACGCCCGCCAGCATGATGCCCGTGCCGTTGGCCACCAGATAATTTCCATTGATCTGGTTGCCAGCAATGATGGTCACGTCGCCCGAACCGTAGGCGCCGGACGCGCCCGGCCACTGCCCCGAAGGAACCTTCGGCGTGCTGTCAATGTTGTTGCCGGCGATCAACGTGACGTTGCCGCCCGCCTTGGTGGAAATGCCGCCGAGCACCGTGTTGGGATGCGCGCCGGTGCTGTTGAAATAATAGTCGCTCGTCTGGCTGGTGCCACTAGTGCCGCCATTCGACGTGCCCGCATCAATGTTGCCGGCCAGCGCATCCGCAAAAATACTGCCGCCGCCCGTCGTGTAAACCGAGCCGGAAACAATTCCCTGGGCGTGGTTGTTTTGGGAGGCGAGCAGGATGCTCTCGCCCGCAATCAGGCTGATGGAGCCGGCGGCCAGTTGGATGGAACCGGCGGTGGTCTGGCCGCTGCCGCCGTCCAAATATATGTTGCCCGTGCCAGACTGGACCGCGCCGCCGTTGTATCCGGCCTCAAGGGTCACCGACCAGTTGTTGGCATCCACAATCGAAGACTTGCCGCCGAAGACGATGTCGCCGCCGGCCTCCATGGTAAGCTGCCCCGTCGTCTGGCCGGTGGTGGCGCTCAAATTCCAAGTCGTGCTGGCGTTGATGGTGATGTTGCCGGTAGCCTGCAACAGGATCGTCGAAAAGCCGGCGAACGCCGTGTTCACGTTGATCGCGCCGCCAGCCGTGGACGTGCCGAGTATAATATTCACGGGGTCGAGCAAAAATTCGCCGCCGGTGAACCCGGCCTGCGCGGTTGCGTTCATCGTCGAATCCAGCGACTGGATGGTCGGCGCGCTGATCTCCACGTTGCCGCCGTTGCCGCCGTTTGCGCCGCCGGCGGTGACAATCGAACTGCCGGCCGTGTCGCTAAAAGTATTTCCTGCCTGGATAGTCACGTTTCCGCCCGCGCTGCCGCCGGCGGAACTGTCGCCCTGCGCGAGAATTTGCGAATTCGCGCCGAGGTTGACCGAGTCGGACGCGACCAACTCGATGATGCCGTTCTGGTTTTGCACCGAGTTCGCCTGCAAGATTCCGTCCTGGTTCACGACTTGGGCTTCGAGTGCAATCGTCCCGGCATCGGCGGTGATGCGGCCGAAATTGTCCACCGAACCGTTCGGCAGGGTGACAGCGGCGCTCAGGCCGCGGCCATCGGGGCTTTCGCTAACGAGCACGGTGTCGCCGGCATAAAGCCCGACATCGCCGGCGGGCGCGGTGAGACTGCCGTGGTTTTCAATTTTTTCCGCGATGAGAAACAGCGAGCGCCCCTGGCCAACTTCAATCTGGCCGTAATTCACAATGCTCGCCAGCGGCGGCATGCCCGTGAACTGCCACGCCGCACCCGAACCGAAATCCGGTGCCAACGGCGCGGTGGTGGCGATGAAACTGCCGCCGACCTTGATCATCGAGTTCGGCCCAAAATAAAATCCGCTGGCGTTCGCCAGAATCACCGTGCCGTTGGCGTTGAGATTCCCAAAAATCTGCGACGGGTTGCTGGTGCCATTGCCGATGATGTTGAAGACGATGGAACCGGCCGACGGCTGCAAAAACGTGGTCGTTTCGCCGGCGGCGATGTTGAAGCTTTGCCAGTTCAAAATCGCCAGCTGGCTGACGGTGACATTGAGCTGGGCGCCAAGCTGCTGTGCGGTGGCGTGACCCGAGCTGACGGTGAGGCCGGTGGGATTGGCGAAAGCCTGGGATGCGCGCCCGGTGAGAAACATCAGCACGGCGAACCAGATGGATTGGCGGAATTTGGTGAATAATTTCATAGTTGTTAGAATTGGTAGCCGACGGAGAAATAAGCCTGACAGGTGTCCGCCGGGGTTTTCACGGCGACATAGGTTGCCGCCGTGCTGGCCACCGGCGCCGCACCGAGCAGCGCCCAGGCGATGGTGAGCCGCGCGTCAAAATGTTCGCCTGCCGTCAGGAAAAATCCGAGGCCGGTGCCCCATTCGCTGATGGCCGCCTGGCCGGGCCGGTCAATAAAATAGACCCGGCCATAATCCATGAAACAGGAGCAGCGGAGCGTGGCCGGCACGTCGCCGGTGGGAGTCGGAAAATAGCCGACATTCATGGGCGGCGCGCGCAGGTCGAGCAGCCCGCGCCAGCCGGTGTCGCCATAAACTTCGCCCTCCTGGTAGCCACGCACGCCGGCGGTGCCGCCGAGGCCGAACTGTTCGTTGCTGATCAGCGGCCGGCTGGCATACTGCCCGTTGGCGTTGGCGACGATAGACCATTGGCCGGGCAGGTTTTGCTGGCGGATGAGGCCGGCGTTCATGGTGGTAAAGTCGCCGCCCGCATGCAGGTTGCCGGCGACCTGCTGGAAATTTGTCCGGCCGGACTCCAGCGCCGAAAGGAACACGGACTCACTGAAGGTGAACTGGAAAATGCCGGACTGGTCCGGGCGTAGGGCGGCCCAGCCGTAGGACAGCGGAAAATAATAGAGCTCGTGGCTGCTGTTGGCGGCGAGCGGGACAGTCTGGTTGGTCACCAGCACGCGGTTGCCATTGGCATCCAGCGCGTAAAGGTCGAAGTAGGTCAGGTTGGTGAAATAGGTGTTCGCGCTGTAGTGTTTCCAATCCACGCCCAAGCTCAGCGCCGAAGTTATGCCGCCAAACTGCGGCAGAGGGATGGTGAGCTTGGTGCCGACGTTGTCATTGATGGTCGGCGAATGCGTCACGTCCTGCTGGCTGATGTCAGCGATCGGCGTGTTGGTAATGGTTTTCAGCGGGCCATATTGCAGGCTCGTGTCCGAGGAGGAATGCGAGCCATAAATCGTCAGGTCCGGATGACCGGACGGCGGCGGCAGGTTGAACTTGTGGCTGATTTCATCGTAGCCAAACGTGACGGGCTTCTGGTCGTAATCCTCGCGCAGCCCGGTGCTACCGCCGAGCGGAATCCGGTAGAATCCGCTGAGGCTGGCCACCTGCGGCCGGTCCAGCGGAAAACCGTTTGCTTCGGCGGCGGACTTGTATTCCTGCGGCGAAAAATTGTAGTCGATGCCAATCTGGTGTTCGAGCTGCCAGAGGTTGCCGTATTGAATGGCGGTGTCGGAACGGAGCAGCGGCGTTCCCGGCGCGGACTTGTCATTGATTTCAAAACGTCCGTGCAGCGGGAAACGGTCTTTGACCTTGAGCGTGAGGTCGCTGGTGCCGGGTTCCAAGCCAGGCTCAATGACGGGATAAATCTGGCGGTCGCGATTTTGGTTGGCCTGGTCCAGCTCCGGCTGAAACCATTTGGTGTTGAGCAAAATGTTGGTCGTCAAACTCGGCAGCGCGCGCCGGACATTGTTCGAGCTGAAATACTCGTTGCCGGTGACGCGGATTTGACTCAGCCGACCCTCGATCACCCTCACGCGGATGAGGCCGTTGGTGATGCGCTGTTGCGGCAGCGTGACGCTGATGGTGGGAAAGCCGAGTTCGCGGTAGCGCAACTGCACTTTGCCCAGGCCTTCGCGCAAGCGCGGAACTGTGACGTTGGTTCCGGTATAATTGGACAGCACGCCAAAATCCTGCGGCAGCAAAACCGTGTTGCCCTCGATGCGATAGGTTTTTACCGCCAGCGTCGGCGGCGGTTTGGCGACCGTGTTGGTGAAGGCCATCGTCGCGTTGGTGGGCGCACGGGAAATTATTTTTACAAGGATAATACCGTCAGCAAGCTTCTGCGGCGGCAGCGTGACGCTGACGTTGGTGAAACCGGACTGATAGTAAGCCTGTTGCAGCCGGATCAGCCCTGCGTGGACGCGCGCGAGGTTCACCGTGCCCGTGTAATTGGACAGCGTGCCTGACAATTTTTCCGGCGGCAGAAAAGTTTCGCCCTCGCAACGATAGGCCTTCACTTCAAAAGTTGGCGCAGCTTGGGCTGGCACGGTGGCGGCCACGCCAGACGTCGGCGCATTGATTTGCGCCGGCAGCGCGCCGGGCAAAAACGCCAGCGCAGCCAGAATCAGAATGTGCCGCTCGAATCTCATTCGCTGTGGTTGTCCTCTCTACGAATATACTTTTAACGGCCGGCCCGGTTTTGCCGGGCCGGCCGCGTTGTGCCGTGCCAACGTGGCCGGAATTTATTGTGTCTGGATGCGATAGAACTCCGCGGTTCCACTGGAATTGGTATGGGTGATAGTGTCGGTATAGCCATTGCCCACCAAGGTAGTGCTGGTATCCACGGGCCAGTTGGTAACCGCACCGACCAACTGGTTGGTATAGACCACGGAATAGTGGTTACCCACCACTGTGGGGAAGCTGAGTGTGCTAACATTGCCAGCCCGGCTGACACTGTTAATGGTGGTTGCGCGCGGTCCGGCCGTAAAGACCAGATTCCCGCTGGTGTCGAGATTGAAGGTGCCAATCAGCTTGTCTGGCGGCGGATTGTTGGTCGGGCTGGTAGTCGCCTGAACCTGCCAGAAGTCCAACTGACCGGGAACGGCCTGCTCGACGATGAACGGCGCATTGCCGCCCAGACTCGGCAGGATATTGCCCAGACTGATGCCACCCGAGCCACCGCTTACTCCCTGACCAGGATAGGCAATGTAGTCATACGACGAGTATTGGTTCAGCCCGCCAGGATCAATCGCGTAGGCGTTGGCATTGGCGGTAGTAATCGCGATGGGATGCAGCGGCCGGTTGCCGACGGCGTTAATCACTGAATACAGCCGAGTGAAAAAGCCCGATTGGCTTTCATTGTAGGCCGTCGTGTCGGGCTCCCCGCCGGTGATCCAAGCAGTTGGGGTAGCACTAGTCCGTTTCGTCACCGCCAGCAACAGATAATCGACACCACTAAAGGATGCGTATCCGTTCGTGGTGACGACATTGGTATTCCAACCAGTGCCTAGGTTGGTGACGGTAGTGCCACTGGCCAAATTGAGATAATTGGAGACGGTTCCCAGGTCATACTCGATGTCCAGCCCGCTTCCGGTCGGCGAGCGAAAGATCAGGAGCAAATCCCCGTCGTTATAGGTCCAAGCCCAAGCTGGCGGCGCGGCCTGCAACACCAGCAGGGCGAGGGTCAGGAGAATTATTTTTTTCATAGAATAATGATTAGTTTTAGGTTCAAAACCGCGGATGAGTTATTGCGGTGAAATCTGCCCGCCGTCCACCGTCCGGGTGACCTGTAGCGAAGCGTTCGGGACGAAATTGGTGCCAAAAACCGGGTTGCTCTGGCTTTGGAACGTCGCGTTAGTTACGAGCCCGTAAAACGCGGTGATGACCGCCAGTTGGCCTGCTGAAGGCGCGCCGCCGTTGCCTACACCGCCGGTCTTGGTGGAATCAAGGAAATAATAATTCTCATAACCCCAGAGCGGATAGCTGCCGTTGATCACATTCGAAACGGAGTAAGACACACCTTCGTAGGACAACGGCGTTGTGTTTGCAATGATATTCTGCACTGCCACCGTGCCAATGGCGTTGGTGATTGCCGCCACGTTTTTGGCCAGCGTGCTGCCCGAGGTCAAGCCGGGATCGGCGCTGGTGTCCAACACAGGCACACTCGACGACCCATTGGTATAGTAAGTCTGGATGCTTCCGGCATTGTAGATGACAAAGTCGGTGATTGTGCGGACGGCGGCCTGGCTGTTTCGGCCGACAAAATAGACCGGGCCGGCGTTCGTGCCGCCATAGTAGGTAGCCGGCAAATTCGTGGAGGTTTCCAATGTAACCGCCTGCCGCTGGGTCAGGTTGGTAATCCCAGAATCAATGCCAGATTTCGAGTTCTTGATGAACACCAATGGAACGACATAAGTTGGCCAGGCGATAAGTTTCGAGCCATCTACGCCGACCGACTTGGGCTGAGTGGCCGAATCCACCAGGACAGGGGCAAGCCCGTTGTTCGATAGGTTGGTGTCTCCCGCTCCGACGACCTGGGTGGTCAGCGCACTAAGACCGGCGATGGCACCGTTGTTGACGTTGATGTCAAGCGTGATGGGCTCATATAGACTTGATAATGCCGTGTTCGTGCCAACAAATTTCGCAATGGACGATCCAGAGTAAGTTGCGGTGAAGCTGCCGCCGTTGAAAAAATTGGTCGCACGGTCAAACAGCACGCTTGAACTCGCGCTACCACCCTCGATAAAGACCTCCACCGGCACTGCGGTCGCGTGCAGGTTGGGAGTGTATGCCGCACTGGCCAGAGTCAGGCCAAGGGCGAGGTATTTTTTGATGTTGGATGTTTTCATATCTTTTTATTTTTTACTTTTTTTGTTTTGGTTTCGGTTGAAGCGCCTCCGGTCAGCCGGTCAGCCCTCATATATTTTATCTTTAAGGTTGTCCTCGCATGTTTGCGTCGGGAAATTATTAGTTCGCGGCCAGCAACTGGCTGATGTCGTCCGACTCCGTGCCGATGTCGGCAAACAGCCACGTCGAGAGATAGCGCTCGCTCGACGACGGCACGACGGCGACAATCGTTTTGCCCTTATTTTCCGGGCGTTTGGCGACTTGCAGCGCCGCCCACACAATCGCGCCGCTGGAAATCCCGATGGGAATTCCTTCCTGCGCGTTGACCTGTTTCGAGATGGGCGCGGAGTCGTCTTCGCTCACCTGGACCACCTCGTCCACGATCTTCGTGTTCAAATTCACCGGGATGAATCCCGCGCCGATGCCCTGCAACTTGTGCGGCCCGGGTGCGCCGCCGGAAATCACCGGCGACTTGACTGGCTCGACCGCAATCGCCTTGAACGACGGCTTCAGTTTTTTGATGACCTCCGCCACGCCGGTGATCGTGCCGCCGGTGCCCACGCCCGCGACGACGAAATCCACCTTGCCATCCGTGTCGCGCCAGATTTCTTCCGCCGTGGTTTTGCGATGAATCGCGGGATTCGACGGATTGGAAAATTGCTGCAACACCACACTGTTCGGAATCTGCTTGTGCAATTCCTCCGCCTTGGTGATCGCGCCCTTCATGCCTTTCGCGCCCTCGGTCAGGACCAGCTTCGCGCCGAGGATTTTCAGCAGCTTCCGCCGTTCGGTGCTCATCGTTTCCGGCATCGTCAAAATCAGTTTCAAGCCCTTCGCCGCCGCCACAAATGCCAGCGCGATGCCCGTGTTGCCGCTCGTCGGCTCGATGAGAATCGTGTCTTGTTTGATCGCGCCGGACTTCAGCGCGTCGTCAATCATCGCCACGCCGATGCGGTCCTTGACGCTGGACAGCGGGTTGAAAAATTCCAGCTTGAGCAGCACGTCGGCGACCGCGCCGTGCGCTTTCGCCGTGCGGTTCAGCCGCACGAGCGGGGTGTTGCCGATGGTTTCCGTGATGTCATTGAATATGCGTGCCATAACTTTATTTATTGGGTTGATAGATTTGGTCAAAAATTCCGCCGTCCGCGAAGTGCTTCTGCTGCGCCTGCTGCCAGCCGCCGGCGACTTCATTCACCGTGAATAATTCCAGCGGCTTGAAGCGGTCTGGAAATTTGTCCAATGCGGCCTGGCTCTTGGGGCGGAAATAATATTTCGCCGCCAATTCCTGGCCGGCGTCGCTGTAAAGAAATTCCAGATACGCGCGGGCGACCGCCTCCGTGTGATGCCGCTCCACATTGCGATCCACCCACGCGACTGGATTTTCGGCGAGAATGCTCGCCGGCGGAACCACCACCTCCAAGGCGTCGTCCGCATAATTCTTCTGCACCTGCGCGGCTTCGTTTTCAAACGTCAACAGCACGTCGCCGATTCCGCTATTGGCAAAAGTGATCGTGGCGCCGCGCCCGCCGGTGTCCAGCACCGGCACGTTCGCAAACAGTTTTCCGACAAAATCGCGCGCGGCCTTCTCATCGCCGCCGGATTTTTTCAGCGCATAGCCCCACGCCGCCAGATAGCTGTAACGCCCGTTGCCGGAAGTCTTCGGATTGGGAATGACCACGGAAACATTGGACTGAATCAGGTCGTCCCAATTTTGAATGTGCTTTGGGTTGCCCTTGCGAACGAGAAACACGATGGTTGAGGTGTAAGGCACGCTGTGGTTCGGCAGCCGCGCCGCCCAGTTCTGCGGGATCAACCGCGCGCTCGAAAAAAGAATGTCCACGTCGAGCGGCTGGTTCATCGTCACCACATCCGCTTCGAGACCGTTGACGACCGCCTGCGCCTGCTTGCTGGAACCGCCGTGCGACTGGTTGATGGTCACCGTGTTGCTGGTCGTGTCCTTCCAGTAGGCCGCGAACGCGGCGTTGAAGTCCTTGTAAAATTCCCGCGTGACGTCGTAAGAGACGTTCAGAATGGTCTCATCCGCCGCCATCGCGACCGCGCCCGACAGCCAGACGGCTGCGAGCGACAAGGTCACCAGTTTTTGAATCCAGTTCCGCATGGATGAATTTATATTTTGTTTTCATGGGAACTTCCGGTGGACCGGTCAGCCGCCTGTAAAATTGTTGGTTGTTTCGTCAGGTGTGTTCTGGACGGCCTTCCGACCTGTCCAGTCGCACCCGCTCGGTTTTCTCGATTTGAATCACGCGGGAATCATGCACCACGATTTCCACGACGCCGTAGCGGAGTGATTTGACGTTCTGGAAGACCAGCTCCAGCCACTTCGCATCGCCGCCGCTCACTGGCACTTTTTGTTGAATTTGACTCATAAAAAACGACAAAACAAGTCGTTATTAACGACAAATAAAAATTTAACTTCTGAAAATTCACTTATCTCAATGTTTTAAACACAAACAAAAGACGCCGTTTTGCGTTAATAGCGATTAACATGATCGTATATTCGTGCAGAGCCCATTTTTTGTCAACAGTTTTTTTGAAAAATTAACACTGTTTTGATTTTTGTTAAATTGCAGTGGTCTAAATTTCGTTCGCTGACGCCACCTAATCGTAGCCGCCATCATTGAGGCCGACGGCCTTGAAATGCACCTTGCCACCCAGGATTTGTTTCGCTGGATTTATGTCTTTACGCGCCCAGTGCCGGAAAATCGGACGATTCCCGGATTTGGTCGGCCGATTATCGGATGATTCCAAGGACACTTCGGCGGATGCAACCGGCCATTGCCGGACAGAACCATTGCAGCGCCGGATGATAATCGGACGATTCGAGGAAAAAATCGGACGATTATCGGATGATTCAACCACGCGCCTCCTTTAGCCGGTAAGCAACGTTTCGTCCGCGTCCGGTGCGAACCAGTATTTGCAAATCTACAAGCGCGACCAGGTCACGATGGGCGGTGTCCTTGACTACATCCAGATGGCGGACACACCAACCGCTCGTAACGTGTCCGGCTTTTGCTATCTGGGCGATGATTTTTTTCTGTCGTCCGTTCAACTGCGCTTCGATGGCCGGTGTCACCATGAGTCGGGTTTCCGAGACACGGATGCGATCCAGATTTTCGCCGGGGCCGGGGAACACGACCTGAAAATAGCCGGTGTCCGTGCCGAGAAGCGGTTGATCCAAACCGTGATTGAGCATTTGGTCGCGCATCCGCCGGAAGCCGCTGCCGCGTTCCTCAATGCGATGGAAATAGGAGAGGCATTGTGCCAGCACCGGATTACGGGAACAGGGGCGATACTTGCCTTTGCGGAGATTCGCCAAAGTGATGGGCGACGGCGGTAGGCCGGGACTAGAAATGGCCACACGGTCGGCGAAAACCTCCAGCATGACTTTGCGCCCGGCGTCCTCGTATTGGCGGTGAGCGACGGCGTTGACCAAGGCTTCCCGCAACGCCTCGACGGGATATTCATCCAAGCGGATGCGATTGAGGCCAACGACGCGCATCGGATGGCGGGTGTTCCGGTCAATGAAGGCGATAGCGCGATCAATTGCTGTCGGCATCGGCCTGCGGATGTCTTCATGGTCGTGGGGATTGCCATCCGGTTCCGCACCGCGATACGCATCGGCCAGGATACGGCACTGCGGGAAAACCGCCGAGGGGTCTTTTGCCAGCAGCACGATACCAGCGGCGGTGGCGTAATGTTCCCCGGCTTGCGGGTCATGCCAGATCAAACCGCGCACTGATGCGCCCGCGAGCAAATCGGCGGCGGAGATTTTCCCGGCTTCCCGACGTTCCGCTGCGGCAATCAATTGACGGATCACCTCGTGGTCGAGTTCAGACCAACGTAATCTCGTCAGCGGCTGCGACTCGAATATGGAAGTAGCCTCGATGGTTTGTTGCGCAACTTCGTTTTCGTCGCTGGAAGGCGCGATCCCAAACTGTTCTTTTAGCAGCTTGACGAGAGCGGCTCGCACTTCTTTTTGCAGTTCGATGACATTGCCAAAGCGCTTGTATTTCGGGCCGTCGTCATCAAGTTCCTGGAGCAACGCTTCGGTGTCGTCCTCGCGCTTCACTTTGCGGTCGCCCTTGATGAACGCGAGGACCGGCAATTTCTTTTCCTTGGATCGCCGGTATTCAGCGTGGGTTATGGACAACTTGCCAACCAAAGTGCCATATTGAGCGGCCACGATGAGCAGATAAACGTGACAGCCATCAAGCGATTTTAAGCAGCCCTCCAGTGCCTTGTCCGGCGAGGCTGGCTCGAACTCATATAGAATCGGTGAACAATGCGCCGACAGAAACGAGTCCGTGTTCAAAAGGTTTTGGACGATGACCCGTTCGTCTTCGAGTTCCTTCTGCACCGAGCTGACGAATATGTTCAGTTTCTCATTCATGTGCGTCCTTCCAAAATCATATACAATGTTTGCCTCATATCGCCAGAACTCTCCATCCGAGTGGTGAGCATTCCCACGAATTTTGTTTTGCCCGCGACCGGCGTCTTTCTGTCCGATGCCCGGCACGAATTTATTTTTATCCCCTGCTTCGGTCTTGAGTTGGCGGCGGTAAGCGGCAGGCGGCGCGGTGGAACGGCATGAGTGAAACCGCGTGCCGGAGCGGCGACGCCAAGCTCAAGACGGAAGCAGACGCGACTGCGTTTTCCATGATCCGTCCGCGACGAGCGCACGTTACAGGGCTGTGTAACGTGCGTTGGTCGCGGATTTGAACCCAAAGGTTTTTGCTTTTTAGGATTGGCGGATTGCTCTTGAGTCGCTCTACGGTCGCCGCGACGGGCGACACCTGCACTGCTGCGCTAAAGATTCTTTGCAGGCGTGACGCGCGGTTCGCGTGACCGTGGCTGGCCGACAGGTGAACGCGATGGCAATTCCCCTTGGGCGGCTGCCGGTGGTTCGGGCGGCGGCGTCTTGGAACGACGCGGCTTCTTTGGCCTGGCTGAATCCAGCACCTCGCGGCAGTAACGGGCGACGGTCTGGTGTGACACCTCGATGCCGGCGTTCTCGTGCAACATGGCGCGGATGGTTTCATACGAGGCTTTGCGTTCCCGCAATGCGATGATGGACTCTTTGACCTCGTTCAACGCGCGGTATTTTTCCGGCGCGGGCGGCGTGTAATGATTGACGGCTTCGGTCAGGCGGCCTTTCGCCTCGGCGGATACGATTGGTGTATTCATAATTTTCGATTCATTTGCCATTTGATTTTTGGCTGACGTTTTCGTTGTTACGGCTGACCCTTGCACTCGCAAGGAGAACAGCGTCCCATGTTCTGTTCTGATTATCATTACCACGGACTCGTGTGCATCTTGCGTTACCCATAGCGCAAGATTCGTTTCGTGATGGTTTAGCTTGCCGCCATGCTGACGATGAAGGCTCAAACCAGTTTGCGAAATGCGGAGTCGTATTTTCGCGAACACCTGGGCGTTGGTGATTACTACATGAAAGGGCAGACGGTTTCCGGTCAATGGTTCGGTGAAGGGGCGAAGGAATTGAAATTATCGGGTGTCACTACTGAAAAGGATTTCCTGAATCTCTGTCACAACATTCATCCGCAAACCGAGGGGCAGTTGACACCACGGATGAATACCAAACGCAAGACCGTGGATAAAAATGGGAACGTCCATGAATCGGCCAATCGTCGGGTGTTCTATGATTTCACGTTGTCACCGCCCAAATCGGTTTCCATCGCGGCACTGGTCGGCAATGATAAACGGATCATCGAGGCGCATGACGAGGCGGTAGCGATGGCGATGCGCCATTTACAAACTTACGCTGCAACTCGTGTCCGCAAACAGAATCAGTATTCGCAACGGGCGACTGGCAATGTGGTGGGAGCGGTGTTCCGGCATGACACCTCCCGCGCTTTAGACCCGCACTTGCATAGTCACTGCATCCTGTTCAATGCCACCTGGGATGCCACTGAAGGCCGCTGGAAAGCGTTGGAAGCCTGTGAAATAGTCGCGGCGCAGAAATTCGTTCGGAACGTCTATTATCACGAAATGGTGAGGTCGCTCCAAAAATTTGGCTACGGCGTGAAAAATAATCTGCGTGGTGATTTCGAGATTGCCGGTGTCAGCAAGGAATTGATTGACCGCTTTTCCAAGCGTCACCGCGAGATTGACGAAAAGACCAAAGAGTTTTTGGAACGCGAGCCGGACAAGGCAAATCAAAACATCAAAGTCATCCGGGCGAACATCGCGCACAAGGAACGGGCGCGGAAGATCAAGGATGTCGGCATCGTCAAACTGCAATCCATGTGGAACAAACAACTGTCATGGAAAGAATGGTGGCAAATCAACCGTTTGGACAAGCATCGCTCACCAGAGATTCCAGAAAAGATAACGGCAGTGCAGGCCGTGAATTGGGCGGAAGGGCATCTGTTTGAACGCCGCTCCGTCGTCCATGAGCATGAGCTTTGGCGTCACGCGCTGGAACATCTGCGCGGTCAGGATGTGTCACTGGCGGAAATTCAGTCAGCAACTCGAAAGCGCGATTATATCCGTGACGAACAATTTCAGGGAAAAATCACCACCCGCGAGGTCATGGAGCGCGAATGGAACATCGTCAGGCTGGCGCAGCATCAGATGAACCAATACCAGCCGCTGGCCTTCAATTATCGAAGAACAAACCATTCGCTGGATTACGAGCAGGGCAAAGCGGTGGAACAGATTTTGTTCTCGCGGAATTTCGTCACCCTATTTCGCGGCGGGGCTGGGACGGGCAAGAGCTATGCCTTGCGTGAAGTCAAAGCCGGACTCGCCCAAGCCCGGCAGGTCGTTCATGTCCTCGCACCGCAGCACCAGCAGGTCGCCGATCTGGAACATGACGGCTTCACCGGCGCGGAAACGGTCAGTGCTTTTCTCGCGCATCGTTCCATGCGGCGTGGTGCGGTCGTCCTTGTGGACGAGGCCGGCCAAATCGGTGGGCAGCAAATGTTGCAACTGCTGGATTACATTCAAACCAATCAAGGCCGTGTCATCCTGTCCGGCGACACGCGCCAGCATGGTGCGGTGGAAGCGTCAGACGCGCTACGGGCGATTGAGAAGTATGCCGGTCTTGGTTATGCCGAACTGACCAACATCCGCCGTCAAAATCCTGATTCAGCCAAAACTCAAGCCGAACGCCGCTGGCTGGAACAATACAAGCTCGCCGTGGATGAAGCGCGGCGGGGCAAACTTGGCGCATCGTTTGACCGTCTGGATAATCACGATGCAATCGTCGCTTGCACACTGGCGGATCAACAATCGAAATTGACGGAACACTTTCTTGAACTTTTCAAAAATCAGCAATCTACCGTAGTCGTCTCACAAAGCTGGTCGGAGATTCACAAGGTCAATGAACAAGTCCGGCTCGGCTTGAAAGCACAGAAGTTAATCAGCGAGGCTGAAACGACGGTCACGGCGTTGGAGCGGCAGGATTTGACGGACGCGCAAAAACGCGACAAGCGGTTTTACCAGCCGGATTCGATTCTGGTGTTCAACCGTCCGACGACCGGTTTCAAATCCGGCAGCGCAGGAAAACTGTGCGGCATCACCGACAGGCATCTGCTGATTGAGGCCGACCACCGTATCCGGCCTGTGCCGTTCAAGGAATTGGATAAAATCACCGTCTGCCAGCCAAAAGAACTTTCCCTTTCCACCGGCGACCGGCTGCAACTCAAGGCCAATGCCCAAAGCCAGGATGGGCGTCGGCTCGCCAATGGCGAACTGGTGACGGTAAAACAAATTCATGCCGATGGGCGCATAGCGTTGGACGATGGCCGGACGTTGCCGAAAAATTACCGCCAGTTCGTGCGCGGCTACGCGGTCACGTCCTACGCCGCCCAGGGCAAGACAGTGGACTACGTTTTGTTTTCGGATTCGGCGGTCAAGGCCGCGACGAACGAGCAGCAATGGTATGTCACGATTTCTCGCGGGCGCAAAGGCGTGAAGATTTTCACGGCGGACAAGGGGCAGTTGCGCGAAAACATTTCGCGCGGCGGCGCGCGGACGCTGGCGATGGACATGAAACCAAGCGCCATTCAAAAACTGGCAACCGCTTGGGGGCGCGACGTGGCTTTCGTTCTTAATGTTCAAGCGTCGCAGCGCGCTTCAGTAAAGCGGGCGGCGGAAATGGCGCAGCATGAAAAATTGGAACGCGAAGCGGAAGCTCAACGACAGTCGGAAGCGGCCAAGCAATCGCAGTCCGTGAAACCAACTGAATCCGTCAAGCCAGCCGAAAAGCCGACTGAAACGGTCAAGCCGACAATTCAAAAATCCGAAACCATCCGGCGGCGGATTGAAATTCAACCAGTTCAAAACCCGCAAAAGAGTCGAGGCATGAAAATATGAATACTAATTCGCCCTGCTACAAACTTGGTCGTCATGTCAACAGTGACCCTGTGCCGCTGGACAATTTGCGGCTGGAAACCAGCACGAACTGTTTTTATGGGCTGTCGTATCACCACATTGAACTGGTCAAGTTTGAATCCAGCCAAGATGTTGACCTCATCACCATTTCATTCTTGAACCGCACGGTGCGGATCAATGGAAAAAACCTGCGTAACCTGGGTGTTGCCCTGCAAATGCGCGGCGTGGAATCCATCAAACCAATGGCCGAGCGTTATTCATCGTTGGCCGCCGGGGAAGATGGTTGGGTCAAATCCATTGAGATACTTGAACAAAAGGAAGACGCCCATGCTTAAAGCTAACGGCCAATTTTCAAAATCAGAGCGTGCCGGTGATTCGGCCAGCGCGGAAACAAAAACTCACGTTGAGAAGAAAGGCTACAAACGCGCGGAAGCGGCCACATATTTGGGCGTTGCCAAAATTACCATTGACCGTCTGACCAAACGCGGTTTGCTGCATCCTTCGCGGGCATTGCGGCATCCGATTTATTCCAAAGACGATCTTGACCGCTTTTTGCGGGAAACCTCCGAGCCAATCGAATAATTCGTAGCCTCAATTGGCGGCGTAGTTGTTGTCGGCAATTTCCGGTTTTTGCGCCGGAAATTTGGCGAGCAATTCAAGGCGAACGGCTTCGGGCGTTCTTTCCAGAAATTCATCTACCAGCGCCGGACGGTCGGCAAATTCCTGTTTCAATACCTGGCGTCCCATTGCTTGCTTGGCTGTTTCCAAAAACTTCTCAACGGGAATAATCCAGACTTCTTCATGGAGTTGTCCCCAAAAAACTTCCAGCGGGTTTTCTGACGCCCACCACGGATAACTATATTTCGCTTTGGCCTTGGCAATGGCGCGGCGGTCGGCGGCAGGGGCGGCAGATTTTCCGGCTTCCGTCTCTGCTGGCTTTGGCGGCGTAACTTTTTTTGTGGTCTGGTCAAAATTCACGCGCTTGCTCATGGCTAGACTGTGCTCTACTTGAAGATGTCCATACACGCGCATGGCGAGTGCTCCGCCGTCGCTGTGGCCGAGCCAGCGGCTTACGGTGGGAATGTCCACACCTGATTCGATGCAGGTGGTCGCAAAAAAATGCCGGAAGTCGTGATGGGTGAATTTAGGGAATTCCAGTTTTTCACACGCGGTCGCCAGACATTTCTTGGCACTGTCCGTCTTGAGAATTTTCCCTTGGGGTGTTTCGGCAGATTCGGCTTTGAGCCGGAGTAAAAAATCGCGCAAGGCGGCGGGCATGGGAATCTGCCGGTCGCTGTCCTCCGATTTGGTGCCATGCAGCCAGATCATGTTGCTTTGGAATTTCACGTCGTCCCATGCGCTGACCCGCGCCTCCCCGATCCGTGCCCCGGAGAACGCCAGAAATTCAATCAGGTCGGCCCCTGCCTTGCTTTTCCGCTGGCTGTCCGCCCGGCCATCGGATTGCCGGATTTGCGCAACCAGTTTTACGAACTGTTCCCGCGTGGGAATAACCACCTTGGCATAGGACACCTTGGGTCGTTTGATGGTCGTCGCCGGACTGGACAAAATCAGGCCATGCTTCAACGCATAGCCGAAAACGTTTCGCATCGTTTCTAGTTCATGCACGAAAGTTTGGGTGGCCAGTTTCGCCCCGCGTTTGACCGCCCATTTTTCGCACTGGAATGGCGTGATGTTTCGCAATGGAACGCCTTTGAAAAATGGGGCGAGATTCTTGATGCGGATGTCCCGTTGAACAATCGTGCTGGGGGCGAGCGTGTGCTTGATGCTTTCCAGCCAGCGATTCGCGACGGCTTCAAAGCCAAGCTTGGCGTCATCCGTCAAGGTCAGGCTTCCGATTTGTCCCTTGAGTTCCTTGAGCCGGCGGTCAGCCAGTTTCCGGTCTTTGGTTTTCAGCGAGCGACGAAATTGCTTGCCGCTCTTTTTGATCAGGGCATAATACCCGCCCGATGATTCGAGCCGATACAGATTCTCTGCGACTTTGTGAAAAACCGGTTGTTCAGCCGGTTTTTGTGTGTTTTGCACCGTCATTTTCATGCCAAAACATAGCACAAATCAATCGGGTTGCAAGTATGGGTTACAAGTCGGCTTTTTTCATCCAGAAAAAATTCAAATTTGCATTGTAATTATTGGTTATATGCGCGCTTAGCTCAGTGGTAGAGCATTACCTTCACACGGTAGGGGTCGCAGGTTCGAAACCTGCAGCGCGCACCATTCCTCACTTTTTGCCACTCCGTGACACCCAATGTCAGACAGCGACTTTAGCCCAATTATTACAGGGGATATTTCACTTTTCACGCCGGTTTCAACCGTGACTGCCAATGACGGCAAAAGACCCTCCACGCCGGTTTTTTGTGAGTGTATTTGTGAGTCATGGTTAGCATCATTGTTCGAGCAGTCCCACGGCAATAATTTTTCAATCGCCGGACGCAGCGCAAATAGCGACGAGTCCGCATAAATTTTCATCGTCAACCGGACATCGCTGTGCCGCATCAATTCCATCGCTTCGCGTAACGGCACTCCAGCAAGATGCAGATTGGTGCAGAAGGTGTGCCGGAACGAATGGAAATCCACCACCCGCCCTTGACTGTCTCGTTTTGCAATTCCAGCCGCCGCCAAATCTTTTTTGAACTCGCTAGGGCGTGGCACTAAACTACCAAAAACCAGATCGCCGAGTGAACCGGCGGCGGGAATGCTCTCAGTCAATAACCGATGTAATTGGGGATGCAGTGGAAGGCAGGCTTGTTTATGGTTTTTACTGATGGACGCCCGCACCATCAACGACGGTTTTTCCGCCGTCAGATTCAAATCACCGCGCTGCAATTTTTTACATTCGCCATGCCGGAGACCGGTTAAACCCGCTGTGGCGTAAACGATGGTCCGTGCGCCGGACACTTTAAGCAAAGCCTTCATTTCTTCATCGGTGAAAGCCCGGCGGTTCACTTTTTCATTGCCGCGTGTCTCGACGCGTTGAACGGAAAGCATGGGATTAACATTGATTCGGCCTTGTTTAATCATCCAGTTTAACAATCCCTTTGCGGCGGTCAGGTATTCATTCAGAGTTTTTTTGGCTTTGGTCTGTGTGCTTCGCCATTTCACAAATGAATCCGCTGTGACATCATGCACCTGTCGCCAGCCGCATTTTTCCGCAAGAGTTGTCAGCTTGAACTCCATTTCATCCACATATCTGGCGTTGCGCCCTTTCACGCGCAAGTCACCCACGAAATCCCCAATATGCTTGGTAAAATTTGCTTGGGCTGCATCTCGCTGGATTTTCGGCGGCTGCAAGCCGACCCGTTCCTGTTCGCGCTCTTTGATTATTTTACGCATCTCTTCTTCCGCCGCGCTTCGATCTGAAATCCCCAAGGCGATCGTCGTTGTGCGCAATTCACCTTTCAGTCGCAGCTTGAGCGAATAGAGACGTGATATGACGCGTCTGCCGTTCTTGATGCGTTTCGGCCTGAATAATGTCCTAATCATATTTCTTTTCTTCGGTTGCTTTCGGCAGCTTGTCCCGCTCCGCGCGCAGGTGGTTCAAATAATTTCTCACGTCTGATTCAAAAATTCTGGCCGGCCGTCCCGGCACGGGTCGAGCCAGATTGCCACGACTGATTTCACGCCACAATTCACGAACGCTCCGGCCAATGACTTTTGCGGCGTCGCGCAATGTCATCAGCGGATCAAGCTGGTTTGCATTATTGGCGTTTGGTTCCATCAAAATTTATCCTCTAAATTCATTAAATGCTCTTCCAGATAAGGCTTGGCCTTCAACCGCGTGCCCATACCGATGCCAAACCATTTTTCCCGAAGTAATTTACTGGCCGCCGCGCGATCCGGACGGAATAAGGCGACCGTGCCACGCGCCACCACGCCCCCAATCATACCTTCCTTCTCAAAATTCATCCGCGTGTCAAAGTCGCTCTTGCTGAAAAATAAGAATTTGAACGACGCTGGCTTGAACCATTTGGCAATCGTGATCGCAGCCGGTTCGATGTTCTCAAAATATGAAAGCCAGCTCTTCTTTGGATCACCCAATGCCCGCGTAATGGTGACTTGGCTCAATTTGATTCTTTGCTCTTCTGCCAGAAAACGGCTGATGGCCCGCGCACTCATCCGTTCCGAGGCTTCAAATATAAACGGGAACAATTCAATGACCAGCCCGCGAGTGGCAGTAAATTCGGTGGACTTGGAATGTCCGACCAGCTTCTGCCCAATCTCGGTCAAGTCCAACGGCTTTTGCTCATCTTGGCTCATTTGCTGTTAATGTATCAAGATTATCGTTTGAGTCAATAGCAATCGTGACGAAACTTGGCCGTCTCCATTTTGCTCCAGCCTGGACTCGACTCTGCTTGTGTGCTCGCCCGTCGCGTTAAAATCTACCCGCCGCCAAGCCAGACTACCGGCCAGTTTAATTTTCAATTCAACAAACCGGCAGACTGGCTTGCCCCAAGATACCCGCGCGACCGGCTCTGCGCACCGCTTCGCTCGCCCATGCCATCGCTCCATTCCGGCAGCCAAATTTCGTCACTCTGGGTAAATTGTGCAGCGCGAGGTGAGGCAATCTGGAAACGGAGGACGAGAAAAACGAAAGCGGTTTGACATGGCGCGAGCGGGCGAAGCCCCCCCAGCCCTAAAAAGCGATTTGGCTCCGGCGACTGGTTAGGCGACTGGTCTAATAGACACATGATGCAACTAAAAGAATTAATGCGATAACCAAAAAGACAACCCGGATGGCATGGAGCAAATCCCAGCGACGCCGCAAATCCCGCCAGTTTGCCGGCAAAGAATCTGGCTGCCAGCGGGCAACTTGGTTGTTAATGGGAACGGGCAAAAGCAAGGAGTAAACAATCATGATAGCCCAAAGCACCGCCGAAGCGAGTGCCAGCCACCACGGAATGCCTCGTGTTGTGTGCGCAACAAAAGTCACTGCAATAGTAAGCAGAAGTGTAACCGCATACCAGAATGGCATGACCATGCCGAAAACCTGCGCCAATGTCTGAACGGCTCGGACATGCACCGCGTCCTCAAGGCGGCTGATGCGAGGGTGAACGAACAACGCAACGGCAAGCTCGATACCGGTCAACGTGCCAGCGACCACGATAGCGATGATCTCAATAAGACGAATGATGTCTGGATTCATACAATGGCATAAAGTAAAAACGCAACTTTAGTTAAACGCAAGTCGCCAACGAAAAAAGAGCCACCGCCGACTCGCGACGTGGATTGCAACCGCAGCGGCAACGGCTCCGGCGAATGGTTAGGCCACTGGCTCATGTCTAGGCCAAAATAAAAGGACGGCTGAAACGAGCGCAAAAAGGCCTAATCCGTCAGCCCAACAAATAGAAAAAGGCCTGTCATCAACAACCGACCAAATGACGAGAATTGCGTTAAAAACAGCAAACAACCCCAAGAAACTGCGTGCCCATCTTGCACCACGGATTAGGAAAATACTTACTATCACACCAGCCAAATAAATCAGACCCATAAAAAGGACCTTAAAGAAAAGGAGCGTAGGTCTGAATTTAGTAAGCTCGAAACCAATGAGCTGACATAACCGCCAAATCAACAAAAATGCCATGAAGCTGCAAAGGGCCAGCCAAAGTATGCCGAGGATGCGATATGTTTTCATAAACATGTAAGTCGCCTAGACAGTATGGCTGGCGATGAAAGTGAAACAGGTGTCTGCTCTCCGGAGTAAACGTGGGTTGCACCGCGTGAACGGTGCCGAGCCACAGGTTGTGGGACTCACGCCCCAGACACCAGACATTAGGAAAATAGACACCATGAAGACATACATACTGCGCCAACCGAAACCTGTCGAGCCGCAAAAATCAAGCCGTACACCCCGCCCGAAACCCGTTCCCTCGGTGGAGCAGCGCGGCATCCACACGCGCCAGCCGGGCGAGCATCTGGGCGTCGCGCCGGTCGCACTTGCGCTCGTTGCGGGAGATGGCGTGGAGCTTGCGGGGATTGGCCACGATGACCGTGGCCCCGAGGCCGGTGAGGTAACAGCTGATCCACGGGCTGTGCGTGCCCGCCTCC
>Ga0302280_1001070_pt1 | contig 23436 bp, 10 predicted proteins | sample III_Fen_E1_1_FD_198771 | JGI IMG/M metagenome (GOLD analysis project Ga0302280, IMG submission 198771) | Peat permafrost microbial communities from Stordalen Mire near Abisko, Sweden - III_Fen_E1_1 | ecosystem: Environmental > Terrestrial > Soil > Wetlands > Permafrost | place: Sweden: Abisko... | reverse complement strand
TGAGATATTGCTAAATCATCTAAATGAAGAGAAGACCTACTTGCTGCAAACCAATCAATCGCAAAGCCGTTAATTAATTGAAATGCATCAGCAAATTATTAAAATGTAAGCTCAACTAAATTATAAAAACCAAGCTGGTTCTTCTCCCCGTGTTGCAACAAATTAAAGTCAACAACGAGCACAGTCGTCTAGTGAAGAAGGTGAAAGATACAGCAAGCATTTGTAATAAAAATTGAAAAATCAGGAAAGGGAATTGAAAAGGTATTCAGACAATTAAAAATAATTAACTAATAAAGTCTAGCGGCTGATGAGAAATATAAATGATTTAGAAAGATAGAAAATGGAACAACAGAGCACCAAAAGAGAAAGAGATTTGCAATTTGCACTGTTTCAGGGCAATCATCAAAAATAAGTATTTGCTCTCAGTGATAAATGCCGGAAAATAGAAGAATCCGCTTTCCAATATTAAAAAGAATTAGCTTATTGGAGAGGACAGTTTGATATTTTAAAGGAGCAACTAGTTCAATCATAGTCCAATTGTCAATTAATTTAATAATACAGACAGAAGACTGCGGCTTAAAATAATGGCCTAAAAATCCAAGTTGAGGATCTTTCACGATAAATTTATAATGTAAATCAAAGAATGTAGTAAAATAAAAAGTTATGTCTGTAAAATAATCTATTGATGACCAAGTTAACAAATAGCGAACAATAATCCAATCAATTGCTTCTTAAAATAAAATCACTAGAATCTTAATTATTACAAATTAAAAAAATAAACGAAATAAGTAGTGTTGATCACAAAATTGAAAGTCAAAATGATTTCTGGAAGGACAGAGGAATTATTTCACAAAAAGAAGAGGAAATAATATGGATCAGGGGGCAGCTCAATCAAAGGGATCAGGAGATACATCGGATCAGATCTGTTTAAATTGATCTCAACAATTCGATCATTAATTGCCAGCAATAACTGCATAGATTAAGATAATTTTAGCAAAAATACATGAGAGAAAGTCAAATGCCTCAATAACTCAAAAAACAATTTAATAACACAATATTGTTTTATAAATCAGAAATTAAATTTTCAAAAGAAAGGGAAGAGGAGAACAATAGAAGGTTGATGCAATTAAACGACCAGTTTGACGAGGTTCAAAGAGAGTGCAAAAGATTAATTGAATAAAACGATCGTCTTCAGAATGAAATGACTTCAGTATCTCCTGCAAGTCGGGATAAAATGGATACATAGTATTTGAAATAAATAGCCTTGCAACTCGATTATAAATACGAATTGTGTGGTGAATAATAGTAAATTGAAATCAAAATATTGCAGAAGATCAGTCAATAAATTAGTGAATTAACTCAATTAAATCATCAATTAAAAATCAAATGCAGTTCACTCTAAAAATAGGTCTACTTAAACCACACTCAAATCTGCGAGGAAGAGTTTGTGACTTCATTACATAGAATGGTCTTGGATTTGCTAACTTTTTTAAAAAGCTAATCTCTTATTAATCCGGAGTTATCCTATTTTAGCGCGAAGGAATGCTATTTTTCTTCATGCAAAAGCAGTTAGAGATTCATATTAGATATCGGAATATTCTTTCGAGACTTAATTATGCAACTAAGCAAGTCATATGAATAAGACAGCATAAAGAACAACAGTATAATTCGTGAAATAAAACTCGTAATTTAGGAATATCTTCATACAAACAATAGGGATAGCCTAATAAAGCTTAACAATATGCTCAATATGATGACTTGATTCGCAATGCAGATTTATTTTATAGATTGAATGTGCTTAAAAAGTATTTTAAAGAGAATAATCAGCAGGCACAAGCCACATGAGTACTCCAGAATTCCCAGGTGTCTCCTCCCCATCCGTATTGTTTTATAGCGCAGTTAAGATTGCTGGTCGGATCACAAGGTTCTTTTCCTCCGTTGCATTAAAGCCAATTCACTGTATTTATTTGCCAAAGCCCGATATCGGTAGAGCCATTTGGGTTGTAATTGATTGCATTAGAATTTCCTCCGCTCTAATGAGAAACGATGCATTTGCAGCAAGTTTGACTCCAACTATACTGTGAGCACCAACTATCGATATCAACTATATTTATTGTAGTTCCACAGTTACACTTTGGACAATTTCTTTCCGGACAGTTCCCACCACAAACGTCTGCAAAGACAAAAGTAATAAATAGAAGAAGGACGATCAATTTCATCTTAAAAAAGATTAATTATATTGATGGATGATTTAATTAATGACTATATATGATACAGTTTCAGGGATGAGTTTCACTCAAATAAAAGAAAAAGATGAAGTCTACTCTTATTTGATTATGTTTAATTAAAATCAACTCAATATTGTTAATAGACACAAAATATCAAATTCATTAAATATGATTTTTTACTGATTTTATTACTTATTTATAATTTTATTGATTCATTCGTAGTAACTTCTATAAAAATAGCTTTAGAATATTCTCATTTAGGCCTTCTGTCCCCATATTTTTAGTCTATTATTTTATTTTTTATGATCGATAGGCGCATTTAACTAAACATTCAGCAAAGCCTTTCAAGTCAAGATTCTCACCCTTCGATATATGTTTATAGGTTTCAGACAATATTTTAGGGTACAAATACTCCGGAGTAATATGAAAATCTTTCAGCATGATGGCAAATGAATTGAGCTATATTCTTTTTTTATCCCAAATCCAATAATTCTGAAATAAATCGGTCAGTTGCTTGTCATATTTATTCACTATATTTTTTAGACTGCCATTTTATAAGCTCTTTTTAACCTCATTCATCAGGGCTGTATCATTTGGTACTTCATTTTTTGAATTGATGGCATCTTTTGCCAATTTTTAATAAATATGCGCTTTCTTCTCCTTTGAATTTTATATTTCCTTTTTGCGATCGTTTACTTTCTCAGCCCTTTTCTTGATATCTTCTTTATTCTTTTCCAAAATTTCCTTTTCTTTCCTTTTTTGTTCCTCCTTCAATCTCTCTTTCTATACTTTATTCTCTTCTTCTTTTTGCATTTTTTACTACTCTTCCTTTAGCTTTGCTTGCTTCACTTTTTATTTGTTGGCCTCAAGATATTTTTTTCGCTCCTCTTATTTCTTTTTTTATTTCTACTTTTATAACTATTTTTTTGTACGCTCCTATTCATCTTTGAAATTCTTTTATTGACGCAGTTTTTACAAATTTTATTTTAATTTTAAGGCGTATGCTTCTCTTTTTCTTTGCGCTTTTAGCTTTTATTATTATGTTAATTCATCCGAAGGATCAGTTTTTGTTTTATGAATTGCTATTTGGGAGAGACTTCGCTTTTGTGATGGTTTTTCAATTCTTTTGCTTTTGACTGATTGCTTCTTCTCATTCGGCTCACTAAAATTTAACTCTTCCTGATTTTTGGTATCTGGCTCGTATTTTATTCTTGTATCAGTTTACTGCTTTGGTATCTTTGGCCGTATTTATTTTGGTATTTGGATTAAGTTGTATCTTGGATTGATCTCGACGAAGGGAGTCATTACATGAATTCTAAGTAGCTTCGAAAATACCCTAAGCATCTATGAATAAGCCAATCGGTAATTTAGTATCCAGTTTGAAAATTGGATTCTATTCCCCATTAGTCTGCTGATTTCAATCGATACTATAATTAAACATGATTTTATTTGACTTTCTTATAACCCTATATAAATAATAATTTACCTCGGGTATTTCAATATTCGCTTCTTGTTCATCAGGGCTATTCAGTTACTACTTCAACTTAGTTATCTTAGGATCCTATTTGTTCCTAAATTTAAATTAATAAAAATTTTAGTTCTTGAAAAGTAACTTCAGAACGTTCTCCAACTTCAATCCAAATGGAATCTCAGTGACTGATTTTTCTTATTGAATAATGCAATCTGTCAGCTTAATCAAAAATTAATTGAAATCTCCCTCTTCAATTCCAGAGAGTACGTTCTTCTCTTATCTCTTATTGTAGTTGATGGAAGCGATCAGGTCGCTGACCATCACTTTGGAAATAATATTAATATTTTTTTCTTTTAGCATTTTTATCACTTCGGTAAAGGATAGCATGGAGGGCGCATCTTTCTTTTTATCATTGGTTGAAGATATCAAGGCGTATTTCAAAAACAAAGATTTTATTTATTTTGAATAATTTTTAAGGATAGTATTGGCTGTTGATTAATCAATCTCCTCTAATTTATTAAGATCATTAAATTTATAGGTTAGCTTTAGTTGTTTTATATTTACACTATCAAACTCAAAAACCCTCTTCCCATCGAGAAGTGGAGTTAATTTTGCAAATCCTAATGATAAGTTTCGTTGATACAGTTCCATCTAGTTTTGATTTTTCTGTTGGCTTATCTTTTTCAATTAGTTATTTTATTGCAATTTCTTTTTATGGGCTTCTTATTTCAATCGCTATTTCAACTTTTAGATGTCTTCTAAGACTTTGGGGCTCGGCTTCAAGATGTTCTTTTATATTAATTCTTACAGTCTCGTTTTTGATATTTTATTAGTCTGCTTATATCCAATTCCTTTTTCTTTCATGTATTCCATTTATCTATACTATTCGCTTATCGGAGATGACTTATCTCCATTTAAAGCAGCTTCATTATTTTAAGCAGATTCTTCACTCTCAACGGGTAGTTCATCAGAAACATTTTTGTTTTAACTTATTTTAAATTGAAGGCAAATCTAATCGACGTCTCCATAGAGATTAATTAAGTAGTTCAATCCTTTATCAGTATATCTCTTTTCCTCAATCCAGTTGATATATATTTCTGTAATTTAATGAAGGATGAACTGTCCAAGTTCTCTATGCTCCAATTGAATAAAATGCTTGATAAGTTAAATAGCTAATGATTTCTTTTGCTTATTGATGATGTTGTCCTATTTGGTCAATTTCTTTCGGTTAAATATCAATATGCCATACAGATTTAAAGTGCTCAATATGTTCTTTTTAAGGAATTATATTATAGTCTATTATTCACAAAATCTATTTGTCAGCAGCTAAATGACTCTGATTATTATTTTGGAATAAATAAATGATTTTATATACAGTTTGCTTAAATATTACAGATAACTTAGACCATAAGTAGCATCCATTCGCGGATGTTTGCATAGCTCAATCATAAATTAGAAGTCAAACAGATTAAGAATATAAGTCTTGCCTTCTGAATTGATGAGCTGCTTTAAAAATGGTTCCAGCAAAAACTAAATAGGAATTGTTGGATATGATTGAACCATAATTGTAAAATTGCTCAGAATGATTTCTCTTATTTCCTATTGCTCATGATTTTAAATGAAAAGGAAGATTAGCTTTTTATAGAGAATGGAAGAAACTTTGTTTTTTGCGTCTGCCAAAAAATGGAGAAAATCAAACAACCGAAGCATTGCAGGTATTTTAATTGTATAAATTTACTTTCTTGTATTCTTTTTAAGCTATTCAATGCCTTTCATTAGCAGATCTTAAGCTTATTCTTCGTTGATCTAAGCGGAATAGTCCTTCCATAGATTGCAGAGCAGTTCTAAATACAATAGTTTTGTTTATTAGTTAATTAAATTTTATTATTTATTCTTTTTGTTATTAAAAGATTATTGGCTGCTTTTCAGCCAAACCTCCAGAAGCCCTGATTATTTTAGTTTGGCTTTGCTTTATGGATTTAAAGTTAATCCTTCTAAAAGCTTTATTACTATCTTTAAATATTACTGCTCGTTATTTATTGTACGCTTCAGGTGAATTTAGAAAAAATCTTTGAAGGCGTCTCTTATTAAGGGAAAGATAAAGTTTGTATACTAATTGACCAGGTCTGGATGTCTCTTTAGACCCATATATAAAAAATCAAACCCAACGTTCTATTTGCATAATATTTGATAGATGATATTTTTACCATTATATTTAAGGCTCTATTCAATAAACCCGTGAAATAGTTCTGTCCCTTTGATGGAAACATCTAAAATGAATATAAATATACCTAAATCCCTCGAAATGAGAGTGGGCTTAATCAAATCTAAGAAGAATTATGTATTTTTTTCAGGGCTTTTTTCACATAGAAACATGAGTTTAGGCATTTCTTTAATAAATAAATCTAGCAAAGTTAGCACTTAACTAAAACTGTTTTTTACACCTTTAACAATAATGTGAGCGTAATATTTAGCATTTTCACTGAGAGTTGATACTGTTTGTTTGGGCGTAAGACTTAAGGTTTAACTAATCATCATGACAACCATCTCTAGCATCGTTTCAGCTTATGAATAGCCTTACAACTGCTGCAATTTCTTTAAATTAATGTTTGAGTCAGAGTTTGTATCCTTTTTCTCTATTTTCTAAATATCATTGCAATATACTTTGGGATTGAATTTTTGATGCAGTTATAAAAGAAAGCGAACCATCGTGCTAAAGTTACCCGAAGTAATTTCCTTTTGTGTCTCCTTCGCAACATTTACATTAAGTTTCAAAAAACTCTACATTAATGATGACGTACCTATGTCAAGATATTCCAGTTATAGAGTCTAGCAGCTGGTGTATTGGACTGCTTGATAGAAGAAAGGAGGGGAAGATTAACAGTTGCCCCTAGGTCATTTGCTAATTTGACTAACAGTTTGGAAACAAGATGTCCTGAAATTAAGCCATCTGATGATTTTGTATCGAGTTCGAAATTACCATTGGATTTATATTTAAGAGAGCTCGGAAGGATCTACATACTCGATAGCCATTTGTACAGCTCATGAGATATCTATGAGTTTGACATAATAATTATTATAAATTTTCTCACTAATCATTTTCATCACTTTGAAAGGATGTTCTCATATTCATCCATTATTTTTTAATGGACCGAGAATTTGATAAAGATTGATAAAGTTAGTTTAAGGATTGTTAATATTTATCTCCTATAAAAATCGTGTTTGTGATCTCATTAGATTATCTTTAATTAATAATTTAAAAGAAAGATTCAATACTGATATTATTGTATATAGGAAATACATGACTTTAAAAACTATAATGCAAGCCATTTAACCAATAATAAAATCATGCTAATTTAATGTATTCATATGCAATCTATCATATTTTAACCTCTTTACTTTATCCTTGCAAACCATTAATTATCTAATCTATCTGCTATCAGTTATGTGATGATATTTGTCAAATTCTGGCGATCAGTTTCATCAATTTAAAAATACAATAAGAATACATTTATATCATGTCTTATCCCTGGAAAATGTATCTTATCTCACACTTAATTTTGTAATTCGATAAAATATATGCACCTTGGACATCTTTTCATATCCTTAGACAAAAAGAATTTAATCATCTTTAAATTAATATGTAAGAACCATCATCAAAATTGAAATTTACTTCTTCTTCAACAGAATTTCTCCACCAATTTATGTTCGGAGAATCATTTTGATTAAAAAAAATACACTCAACTTTTCGTTTGTTCGATATTAATATAAGGAACTTATTTTCTATTTTATAATTATTCGTTGAATTCATAAATTCTATCTAACAATGGAGAAACCTACTTGGAAAAAGATTGATACTAGCAATAGTAAGCCCTGCCCCAGATGGGGACACACTTGCTGCGTCGTTGGAGAGGAAATTGTATTCTTTGGAGGCTATGCAGGTACTACTGACACTATTTAGATTCAAACTACATGAACGATGTCTGGACCTACAATGCAGCAAACAAAAAGTGGTAAGAGGTCGCCACCACAGGCGATAGACCTTCTCATCGCTCTAACTGCTCGATGAACTATGATGCTGAAAACTAACAGATCGTCATCTTCGGAGGTGGAGGACCCAACAAGCAGAGATTCAATACCATAAATATCCTAGACTGGAAAACAAAAAAGTGGGTAGAAATCGCTCCTAAGGAAAACGAGCCTGCTCCTTGGGAGAGGACATACCACGTTGCTGAGATCAAATACCCTTACTTGCTGGTGTTTGGAGGAGAAGGCGTCAGCGATATGGATGACTTGTGGGTCTTTAACTTTAAAACTCTTGGATGGACCGAAGTTAAATTCGAGCAGGATGCAGTAAAGCCCTGCGCTAGGAGATTTCACTCTTCCTGCATGATTGGAAACGAAATCTTCGTAATTGCTGGCTGCTATGGCAAATACAGATGTCTCAAAGACGTGTATTCAATGGATATCACCGGCTTAATTGAAACTGGAAAAACTAAGGACTTGTGTTGGGTAGAGAGGAATATTTCCAACAGTTCTATGCTCACTCGCTGGGGACACTCATCGGTAGTATACAACGATAAGATCTATGTTTTTGCTGGCAGATTTAGTAATGATCTTAACGATTTACTCATAATCGATCCTCAAAGCAATTCACTAAAGACAATTAAAGTCAGTGGAAATACAAATGATCAGCCGAAAGCCAGAAGAAGACACTGTGCTGGTTTTGTGGGCAGTTGCATGATCGCATTTGGAGGCTTCAACGGAGAGTATTTCAATGACCTCTTTTACATTAACGTTTTTGAGTTATCAAACAAAATGGATAACAGTAATATCCTTGAGTAACAATATTCCAACTACGTTGGCAATAGTGAGCTTTCAGATGGTACTATTTCGGCCAAAAATAACGAAATTGTATCCATTCATTCCGGATTAATCGCCAGATATTTTAAGACCTACGAAGATTTCACTAATTATCTTGAAGATATTGATCACAGATATTCCAAGTAAAGATTAATGGTCATATTGGAGTGTTTGTATAGAGGATATGGAAACTTTGAACAGGATATGTTGCATTAAAAATATGGCATTGCAATTGGTGAAACTATAAATAGACGTATTCATGTTAACAATTTACTACATGAAGAAAACTAGCGAAACTGTCTTAGATTGGCTGTTCAATCCGCTTAAAAGATAAGTGATATCATCATTCAACTCTCTTCCTAAGAATTCACTTCTTTTCTATAAAACAGAAGAAACTGTTGGTTTACCGATGCTTCCCTCTTGATAAAAACTTCCTCTTTCTTCTTCTCTGAAATCCGAGTCAACAAGCTACTTCTCTCTTTAAGTAGTCCTTACTTCAAGAACATCTTTTCTAGTTAATACAGTGAAAAAAACGAAGTTGAACTAACACTGTCCAAAGATTATTCAGTTGTCCTTGATGTGCTGATTAATTTTATGATGCTAGGATCTATTGTCGTCCCAGATTATTTCAGCAGTCAATCATGGATGGACCTGGCTGAGCTCAGCGAATACTTTTGTATCAATCAACTCAAAGCGATATGCTAAAGCCAACTATGCTCTCTAATTAGTTACAACAATGTCGAACAGCTCTAAGTATATAGTTAGAATATGTAACTATAGAACTTGTCAATGTATTGCGCTAATTTTGAGCTCAAAAGCTATTTAAAGGCAAACGACCTCGGCAAGAGAATTAGCAATTTGAAGGAGAATAAAGCAAAGCGTTCATGTTTGATAAAACTATACGATACCGTAAAATTTGACCTTCTACACACTAGCTATTTCGAAGGAAAGGAGTCTGCGACAAAGAAGAAGAATGAGAGTGAGACAACAATCGAGTAGAAATAAAATAATAATTAATGCTCTAATGCGTGAGGATTACCCTCATTGATATTTATACTAATTTTCTAAATACTAATCAAATAAGAATCACATTCAAAAGCAATCTCGGTATTTATTCTAAAAATGTATGAAATTGTTTGCAGCAGATGGCTATTCATATCAACAGCATCCGTAGTATGATGAATTTGTTGTAACTTGTTGTTTTCCAAGCTGAATAGGTGATCTATTGGAAGACAGAGGCGTGCTATTCTGCCGCTTTAATACCTTTTTCGCTAGCATCTAAAAAGCCTTCGCAATATTGTCTGAATTGAGGGCGGATACTTCTGTGAAGTCTAACTTTAAGCTTTTTGTCATTTCGTATCCCTCATCAAAAGTAACTTTGCGTTTGTCAATTTGATCTGATTTGTTACCCACCACCAGTTTATCAATACTTTCGCTCGCATACCTATATATCTCAAAGCTTACTTATCAATTTCTTGCAACCAAAATCGAACTCCATCAAAAGATTCGCGATCCGTGACATCATAGACAATAATAATGCCATGTGCTCCCCTAAATCTTATAGATGCTACTTGTAGTATGTCGATGTGATGGTCCTAAAGCGATCTTGTCCAGCAGTGTCCCACTAATTTACAAGTTATCTACGATCTGCAATCTCAATTTTTTGCCTTCTAAATCAATGTTTTTCATTTTCTGAATCAAATGGAAGTTACAAAATCGACGCCGATTGTGTTATAAAAAGCAGTTGTAAAGTTATTTTCAACATAGCGCATAAGCATGCACGATTTTCCGACGCCTGAGTTGCCGATTATTAGTAATTTGAGCAATTGCGAATCGCTACCTATCATGTGGTGTACCTTTCGGGTTTGTTATACTGCATTTACTATTGGAATATATATCGTGATTAAACAATCAGATTTATATTATGAATTGTTATAACACAATCATAAGGAGGTTACAAAGAGAAAATTTGCTAGGATCACCTAAAATTGAAATAAAAGTCAAGGAATCTCGGTTTATTAAGAGAATAGCATTTTATCTATGCCTTCAATTTATCGAAAAATTTAAGGGAGAAAAAGGAATTTCAAACCAACCCCAATAACATATTTAATATGATTGTTAATTCAATTATTAATTATTATTCCCAAAATTTCAATTTTTCCTCCATAAGTAAAATACTTGATTTCACTTGACAAATATGAAAAGTGACTATTTTGATTATAAAGACTAAATTACAGAGATGAACATATCCAATCAGAGCAACCTCAACAACGATGACGCCAATTCAGAGGAAACTCCCTTCTTTGATCACACCACAGCCAGAGTTTCCATCTTTGAAGATGATGGCCAAAGTCAAAGTGCCTTCAATATCTTCAATAATGAACCTCGAGAATCCAAATAAAAAAGTTTGATCAGCAAGTTATAAATTTTTGAAAGAGATAATGGTGATACTGAAGAAAAGAATTGTTCATTTACTCCAGTTGCCAATTAATTTATTCCCATGACTGGTGGACGATAGTTTTATTAAAGAGAATCTCGACAGAATTCAAAGGGGAAATAGTTATTTCAATCCAGAGTCAGAGACACAAAGGATAAAGAGAAGCCCTTCTATCTTAAAAAACAATCTTTAGAGAAGGAGAAATTCACCTTTAGACCTCTGTCGTCGACAAACATCTCTTTTCAAGCCATTCACTAAAGGAATCAATTTTAAGGACCGGATTCAAATATCAGCAGAAAAAGTAGCAAAGATAAAGAATAAATTTTTCATTATATGAGAGCCGACTCGAGCTTCAATGAAAGACCAATTGTTAAGAAGTAGGAAGAGAAAATTATGAGAAAATAAACAAAAGAAAAAGATAAAGAAGAACCTCAATCTAAGTAAATTAAGGAAAGTAGTGAAAAGGTAAAATCAAGCAATATCAATATCAAAGAGAAGGATCAAAATCAAAATGTTCCTAAAATGAATTTTATCTTGAATTTAAGAAAAAGTAAGGTTTAATAAAAAGAGTCAGGCTTTAAAGTGTCAAGCGAAAATGTTTTTAAGGATTATAAACCTATTAAACCATCAACTCCACTACCTTCATTTTTAAATAAAAAATAAGAGATTCCTTGCAAAAAAATAGAGGAAATCTCTCCGAAATGCAATATTAAATAAGTATAAAATATATCTAAGACTGTGACTGGGTTTGGGTTTGGGGAGTCAACAAAAAAGCCAATGCTGGATACCAACCCTAGCAAAACTGAAAAAAAGCTTCCTTAAACAAACCCTGATAACCCTTATCTAAAAACAAGTGTTAACTTTAATAAGCTACCATCATTAGTCTCTTCAAGAGTGAGAGCATTGACCATAGATGGAAGCCCAAGTGATTCTTCAAGCAATTAAAGTCTACCAAAAGATAAGGCCTAAAATTAAATAACAAAAGCTGATGAAATTAAAAACAGAAAAGAAGAACAAATTTCCGAGTCAATTAAAAAAGATAATAAGGGGTTTGTACTTGGACTTAAAGATAAACTTAAAGCCTTTGGTGGGCCGAGTTAAAAGATGCAAATGAAAAGCATTGTCAATAGTAAAGGATTTCAGTTTAAAACCAATAATATTTTTGCTAAATAATCAGGAAAAGAACTTCCTCAATCTACCAAATAAGAGTTTCAACCTTAAAGTAAATATTTAATAATGCCAGAGCCAAAATTTAATTTAAAATAAAAAGAAACAAAGTCTAATATTGTTCCGGAAGTCCCAAAGAGAGAGTCAAAATTTTAGACATCATTTACAGCCAATAAATCTGATTTTTCAAAATATATGGTGTAAGTAACGGTTCTGCTTGTCGAAGGTGAAAAACTCAAGGTGAGATGCAATCGAACCAAAAATGCTTTCCGAGAACTAGTGATCCTTTCCAGCTCGATTAACTAAAAAATTAACAAAGTGATTCAAACCAATTGATGCTTATCTTATTGCTGCTTTCGAGCTAAATTTAGTATTGAATTATCTATTAATTCCCAAGATCAATCATATATTGTTATTAAACATAAATTATATACTAAAATTTTCCACACAAAAACCCTGTCAACTGCAAATTGTCCCTCAAATCCAAGATACTGATTTTTTATCAATCCCATCAATAATGTCAATGATTGAATCTAATAGGCATTCCATAATAAGGAAATCACTTGTTGAACTTGGCGACGATGGAATAGAACTCCTCGAAGGTGAATCCCTCATTTGAAGAGGTTCTGCTGTTGATTGAGGCATTGTGCATCAATTCCAACAGATCGTCGTCAGTCAGATTCTCATGCAACTGCTTGGAAATGGCTTTGAACTCCTCAAAGTCGATGATTCCGTTCTCATCCTTGTCGTAGATGCTGAACACTCGACGGATTCCGTCTTTAGTTTTAGTCTCACCAACTTTAGAGCAAATAATGTCTAAGAATTCGGGGAAGGCAATAGGTTTGTTCTTTTCTTTAAGTCCCAAAATCATAGAGAGGATGAAGGGGTTTCTCTTGTCGAGGCCGAGCTCATCAAGGATCTTGCTGATTTCTTCAGGATCAATGCTGCCGCTACCATCTTCGTCGAAGATATCAAAGGTAGACTTAAGTTCTTCGTAGTCTTCCGCAGGGATTCTGTCCTTCCAGGAGAGGGTTGCGGCTGGCTTGGCTGCTTGGGTTGGCTGTGCTGCAGGCTTGGCTGTTCTGCTCATAAGATATTTTAATTAACTGAGTTGATGGCAAAATATCTATATTTCCACAATAAAATATAATTAGTTATACCTTATATATTTGTTTCATTAATCAATTAATAGTTAAAATTTGAAAAGATTTAGTACTGCATATATTCGTTATCATTCCAGTAATAAGATTCACAAATGAAAGGTAAAAATATTTAATTATATTTTTGATGACATGAACCTTCAGACACAGTAGTGATTATCATATTTTAGGGTTAATTGCCACAGACTGACAATTTATGCCTATTTTTCATTAAGCCTTTCAGCAATCCTTTCCTTATCTTCAAGTACAATATCGAAAGATTAGCATTTTCTTTTATAATCCTCCTTCCAATTGCGTTTTTCATCCTCATTTTATAGAATTATTTCTTCCAATTTGCAAGCTAGGATTTGTTTCTCCCTGACTTGCTCTTGGAATTTTTCTTCCAATTTCTAAAATTTTTATCTTTGCATTGCTTGATCGAGTTTATATCTCTCCACCTCTGTGCTGATACCTTTTAACTTTTCTTCAAGATCATACACATCTGCGTGGCTGTGTTAATGATTTTATTTATTATATCTAAATTTAGCCATTCTATTTTTCCTTAATTCTACAGTATTGCTTTCATTCTAAAAACTTGGCTATCTATTCCTGCAGTCATCAATCAATTCGAGATGCTGTTTTGGAAATATAATGCTTGAAATTTTGTGAAGAGGTAGCTGAACTTACTACTTCTCTTCAAACTTCTTCAATGTTTTGGTAAAATCATCTGGCAGATTGTCCCTAAGAGATATCAAATACTTCTTTATTCTGCTACAAACATCACTTTTCATATTGATATGCTGCTTAATTTGTCGATTGAGTTACTAGATACACTCTTGCAGATTGATTCGCATGGCCTAGATGGTTTCTATATTTTTTTCTTACCTATTCAGGGTTAGTTGTGAGTTATCTGGTGTGTGGCAAGGTGGCTGTACTTTGTCTCGAATCACAAATAGTTGGGACTTGCTTATTTTTTGAAAGTTGAGTTGATTTATGATTGGTTTTGACTTCATGATGATTATGAATAATAGAAGAAAGTCGCAAGAATAAAGTTATATTTATTCGAAAGTTAGTTAATATAAAGAATGAGTAAACCATATTTTATTTAATTTAATATCAATAAAAATAGCTTTCAGATTCTAACTTGAAAATGCAGAATGCAATTATTAGCAATTAAATTCGGGAAATAAATATCAATTATCTGCATCTAAAATATTGGATTGATAATTTTTTCACTTTTGTCCCTTGTTTTCATTTTGTTCATTTATCGTCCAAACAAGAATTAATAACAGTCATTAAGTGTTCCTCTTCTCTTCATCATTTTAACCACCTCAAAAAAACAGTTGAGATCTAGATCATCGAATCCATAATTTACTATCTAATTCGATAATTTTTATTTTTATGATTTGTTCAGATGCATTTTATTAATGTCGAACGAATGAATCTTTTGGATACAAATGCGTAGTTTGATCAAGTATTCTGAACAAGCTACGGTAGTTTAGTGGTAGAATTGAGCGTTGCCATCGCTTAGACCCGGGTTCGATTCCCGGTCGCAGCATTTTTTATAAATCGTCAATTATGTCAGCAGCCAAATTTATTTTCAAGCAATTCCAATCAGAATAAACGATGGTACTATCTTTTAACTTTCAAATTTTGTTGCTTCCTTAAATATACTTAATATGTTATTATTATGCCTGATTATTATATGATCAGTAAATACATAGTACTGCCTAGAACAATATAATCATTTCCAAAGATTAAATATCAACCCAACAACTTGTAATTACTATGGCTTGCCGACCAACGAAGTATGAAACCATAATTATTGATGAGAAATGTCTTACGATTAGTGTTATGTCAGATATAAATTTATTACTAATTAACACCTCAATTAATAAAATTAAGTTCTATACCTTCCACAACTACAAAATTGCCATGAATAAATGCATTCTCTCATAGATAGATAAATTAATTAATTTAATTTGCAACATATAATTTCAATGGGAGCTTGTGGAAGTTTAATTGATACAGCTGAGACCAAGAAAGTGGTTATCATGCAGCCAGATAAGACCAGAACTTCGCTAGAAGATGTGCTGCAGTAAGTAAAAACAGGAGGTAAATTAAAAAGCGCTCGTTACTGTCGAGATAAAGCACAGATGGGTAACACTCGGAAAGGAAAGACGATTATCTCCTGAAAAATGTGCAAGGTGTTGATTTAACTATTTTTTTATTGTTGATAAATTTTAGATATGAACTATAATTTTGGGGAAGAATGGAAGAAATAAAAGAAAAGGGAAACGATTTGATTATTTGAAAAACTATATAAGTATGAAAGTTGAGGGTAACTAACCAATACTAGTAATATAAATTGGTGTTATGATAATTCAAAGACGAACACAAGAAGTAAAATATGTGACTTGGCTTTTAATGATAATAACCTTCTAAACTTAGAAAATGGTCATATTTGAATCAAAAATCATGGAGATAAAAATTTGTTCCATTCTCAAGAGCTACTGAAGTTTGTAATGTTAAAAATTAATTCTATTTTAAAGTTAATAAAATTGAGTTAATCGCTCTTAAACGATTGCTTTAATAATTTGAGTCATCAATTCAATGATAAAATGAAACGGGTTGTGTTTTACAAATTAATGGATGGTGTTTCACCTTTGAAATTAAACAATGAAAATTACATTCAACTTTGCAAATGTTCAATAATCAAAAAATGATTTTGACAACATACTCATCGATATAGAAATAGACTTATTTTGTTTAAATAACACAATTATCAATGCTAAACCATACTATATGGACTAAGAAGAACTCTCTGGAGAAGTTGTGACAGAACCTCATCATGGAAAGGAAGAAGACTAGTGCGATTTAGGAGATATCGATTTTAATGATATCTAGGATTACGAGCCTGCGCTCTCTAATAATTATGAAGATGAGGATCTGAGCGATTATGGAGATTAGCCTAAACCACCTCCATTTGTCAATAAATTCGGAAATAAAAATAAGGGGGCCAAACCTCTGAAAACAGAAAAGCCAAATCAACGATAACCGAAAATAAGAAAACCTCGAAAATCAAAAATGCAGCAATCAGATTCCTATAATGACGAGTAATAGCTCAGTGGTCAATAATCATAATCTCCAAGGCAAAACATAAACGAACACTTTTTTGACGATCAAAGCGAAAATGGTTATATACCTGAAGAAAGACTGGTTCAAGCAAACAGCACTGTCTTTGCCTAGAAAACTAATAAAAACGCAGAGTAATAAGACTTGAGCGATTATGAAGACCAATAAGATGAGGAAGTGTCTCAATATCATCATTCTCTCTTTGGTGATTTGCAAAGTCGTGATGACCTAAAATCTTTAGGCTCTCATCCGTCAAATGGACTACTAAATTCATTTAAAGTCAATTCAAGTAATAATATTGCTTTGAGTGATGATGAGATTAAGTAGAGTGTGAGGACAGGAGATGATCTCATTGTAAAAAAGGGGTTTGATCCGATGAAAAGGGAACTATTCAACAGGTTCAAGGACGAGAAAAGAGAGAAACTTGGTAATAGCTCAATGACCAACATTAGTGCCGACGACAGAAATTTGGCAATAAGTAAACGTGAAAAGGTCTAAAATAAAAAAAGGTTTTCTAAAAAACAGTTAGAACTTGTATCAAGGAAATTTTCAGACTATTACTCTTACGAAACCAAGGAAGGATTTACGGGAGACAAGGTCACTTTGAGGCAAATAGGACAGATGTTTGATTTAGGCCATGCCACCATACATAAACTTTATGCAGAGTGGATGGATGATCCCTATTTCTATTAGCGCATCAAAAGATATGATAAATATCGCAAACAAACTAAAAATCCATAGAGAAAATTAACCCTTGATAGATTGGACCACATTGCTCGCCTAATAAAGGAAAACCCTTTCCTTACTCAGTATTAGTTATGCGTTGAGTTGAACAAAATCTAAGATCTAAAGGTGATTAAATGCGGAAAACGTCAGAATATGACTAGGACTATAGTGGGTAAACTTCTAAGAATGGGTAAGTTCCGAAAGAAAAGAGTAAAGTGTATTCCTAAAGAAAAAAATACCAGTAAATCCTTAGAAAAAAGATACTAATACTGCTTGAAATACAAGGAAATTTTGGAGAGAAGGGCTAAGGTGTACTTCCTTGATTAATCTGGCTTCAATCTCTATATGACTAGGGATAAAGCATGGTCCAGACCAAATGAAGAAATTACAGTTAATTGTCCAATTTCCAAGGGGAAGCGTTTTTCGCTGATAGCCAATATAGGAGACGATGGCGTAGCCCATTGGCGTTTCATTGAGGGAAACTACCGTAAATTCTAGTATTTGGACTTTATTCGTGAATTATTTCAAAAACTAAACGAGCATAAATCTCCAGATGATCCTTAGGAACGGTGGATAGTCCTCGATAATTGCGCCATTCACGATAAATAACAAACCATAAACTTGGCCAAATAATATGGCATAAATGTGCTGTATCTGCCTTCATACTCGCCGCAGTTGAATCCGATTGAGAACTGGTTTCACGAGATAAAGTGCAAATTGAAGAAGATTAACTACTCAGGTGAGAAACAGTTGTTCAATATTATGTAACGCATCTTAAAGGAATACTAATAGCATGACTTTTCGAATTACTATCATGGAAGTTTAAAATTTGTAGAAAAGGGACTGAAGAAATAGAAATTTTGAATGATTCGCCAAAATTATTATACAACTAATACTGGCTTACTTTTTGACCGATTGGGGATTGGATAGAGCCAGCAACACGAATCGATCTAGTTTTTGTTGTGTTTGTTCTTTATTTGAGATCATTTGATAATATTCAAATAAAACTAAATACTTTCCAATTATTTATAAATTTTGCCAATATTGTTAGGAAATCAATCATTGCTATCTTTCCGTCCTTTTATCCTCAAATAAACAACGCACTTCCCATTTGTGGTAGTGGTTTGTGAATCGTTTTTTGATGAAACCTTCCTCAAGCTCATGGTAGAACACATTCAGATATTTCTTGAACTGGATTGGATCTTTGAGGCGGCGAGATTCCAGGTAATGATTGATATTTTAGTCAGTTAGCTGTTAGAGGGCTATATGAGTCAGATAGTTCTTGGCTCGAGCAATTTATTACCCTTAATATTTATCATAAATTGCATCGAAACCTAACTCCTCCAAATCTCGTCCGCAGATTTGATATTCATTGGTCTCATTGAACACGAAATGAAGGACCTTCTTTGCACAATTTTCACTTTCCAGAAATACCCTCCAAAGATCATGAGCAATCACTTCGTACATGGAAGAGTCACCAGTTAATGCAGGCATAGTTATCAGGCGTCTTAGGGCTAAGTTGAGATGCTTTTGGTAATTGTGATAGGGGCTAAGTTTATTTTTTTTGTGTTTTGAGGTGGTTTTCTCTGAATTTTTAAGTAAATTAACGCTTTTATTTACCTGAATAGGCTTTCTTTAGCGTAAAAGTCGTCCTGAAGCTGCAGGAATAGACTCAATTAGTGTGAAAGTGGGCATAGCATCTTGAATTGGGAATGGTATGTGGTAACTGACTTCGCTCTCAGGAAAAAGATATTGATCAATCTAATCATCGATATTTTTTGCCCTAAACGGGCCCTACTCAAGCCATTGACAAGCTGATTTGTATTATCGGCTGTCACGGGCATCGGTGGGGAAAAACACGTCCATTTTATTAATACATTATGTTGATAAATTCAAAACGGTACTTAAGTCATTATATGCTCTCTATTTTCTTTGAAATGAAACAGGGTCAAGTAATTATCAGAATTACAATAATCACACAAACTTTTATGATTCTAAACATATACAATCATTAAAGGTCACTGCTTATGTAAAAATATTGATGCAATACAATTTTTTCAACTCTAGCGTAGTTGTTGATCTTCCTGGTTTTGCTGAAAAAACACAATAAACTGTAATTTCATCTAGCAAATTGTACTAAAATTCGAGAGAAGCTAAAAAATGACTAAAAAATGTGATATTTATGATAAAAGCATGTTTTTGAAGTTATTTGCTAAAATTCAAAAAAGCGTAAGAGCTTTCGTTATTTTTATGTTTTCTTCGGAGTCCATTTATCATAACGAACTAACTCCTCATGCCTAAATCTGAGCATCTCTGCCCTCTTGAGCAATAACCGATGGCATAAAGTCCGATCAACCTCTATTTTTTTTTTGCAAACCAAAAATAAAATTAAGTGAGTAATATTCTTGCTGTTATTTTGTGCATTAAATTACTTTTCTTAAACATGGAATTCCATCATTCCTTATGTTCGTCTTGTTATCTCAAAAGAATTTGGCTTCCCAAAATCAAATTATTTTTATTTAAAATAACTAATAATTATAGAGAGCTACTTTCGCAAAAGAGAAGAGAGCTAAAAAAATTATTCAGCAAAAATCATTGTTTCAGGTTAAATACGGAGCAAGTTATCATATAAAGGCGAATTTGAGAAAATTACTTGATTTTTAAAATCAAATAACTCAGAAATATTCACACTCTGCCAAGGACGCTTTTACAGTATTGGCAAAGGGAGAATACTGGAAGCGTGAGAAAATAGCAAAGGAAATTGCATTCGAAGCTTTTGAGATTACGCTTATCTCTTTAGTAAAGATCTATTCTATGGATTTTGAATTATACTAAAATTTTTAAATATAAAATAATAAATCAACGGTTATCAGCAATAAGTCGTAGGCAAAAAAATAATTTATTCCTCCAAGTTTAGTTTTATTCCACTGGTAACAAAATATAAATTTTACAATATATTTGCCAATTTTCTATGGACATAGTTTGAACTCTAGTCTTTTACGGTATTTTATTAGATAAGTCTTATACTTTACTAAATCATTTACTTCGGGATTATAATTATACTAATTGATTGAAATAACTAAAATTATCCTTAATTTCGCGTTATCTATAAGCTTATCTGTCAAATCTCTTCCATAACAACTTCGATTTTCAAGCATACACGACAATAGTATTATCGCAGTTCTTGAACATCCGCCATCTATGTATGTATACAGTTCATCATCTAAATTGAGATGACAATTTTTAATAAGTTTGGGCTGTGGGGATTGTAATATATTTTTGATGCTCTGCGGACTGTTAGAAGTTATGTGCGAGACAGAGCTGAAGAAGCGTGCAGTATAATATTTTTCCGCTTAGAATTGATTTCAAAAGAGGTGGGAAAATCAAATTGCTTATAAATTTTTAATAAATCAATGCAAGCAACACCTTTTTCCCAAGAATTTGAAGGATAACTTGTCAATACACCTGTCAAATCGCATAAGAGATCCCTTCCACTTCCTGAAGACTCAGATCCTGAAGACCTTCAACCCATCAAAAAAACCCTCTTTAAAATGAGTTAAAATTCAATTGGATTCTCAGATACAATTAATACCTGCTCTAAATTATCCAATTCTTTCATCAATCGAGGAGAAAGCTAACATATAAGATCCTAAGACAAAAAACAAGACCCAAATTTTACAGTCTAGCTGGTGAAATCTTAGTTATTGTTCAATCGTGGATCAAAGATTAAAAATTGGAAAAGACTTCTCCCAAAAGAGCTAATCACTAATCTTTCCCCTTTTTGCTAAAACATGCTGAAGATCTCAGCTTTGATTGATTAAATCTTGCTGAGAAAGTCTTCTTACCAGCACATGGATGCTTTTGACAACATAAAGAGCGAAATTTTGGCAGAAAACAACGTTGAGATCTCTCTTTGTCAATTCAAACAAATCAACTTCATTTCAGATAGGGTTTATTGCTTCTACCAAGATCCTCTGAAGAATTTGGTCATTGGACTACCTTCCGCTGAAAGACATCCATCCTCTCGGAAGAAAAGACTGAGAATTCATTGTTATGAGTTTGCTCAAAGAATAAGGGTGCAGATGGAGGATAATTCTCAGTAAGACTTTCAAATGCAAATGCCATAAAAATAACTACAAATTGAAAGAATTGAAAGGTTTTTTCCAATTAAAGTTAAGAATAATCATAAAAGGAAATAGCAGTCCCTTTTACAGGAGTAATTTGTACAGAGAATAGAAGAATAGATGTGCCTAAGAGATCATGAACTCATGAAAGAGAGCCAGAACTACACTGGGCGCGCATGGATTAAGTCAGATCTTTCTAAGTTTGCTGACGAAATTATAAAACTATACAATCATCATAAGGTCAAGAACATGTTCAGAGCTAGTTTACTTGAATGGTTTAATGAGCAAGGAAGATCAAGTGATACTATCATTTCAGGTCTTTTGATCTTAGAAAATTTAGGAGTGTTTCTGCATTCTCACGTTTCTATAGGCAAATCAAAGATTTATGAGCTGAACGAGGCATAAAAATAGCTTGCTCTGACCTTATTGTATGGCCGTGAATGATTATTAAATTTCTCTTCATAATTCCTATGATTTCATACATATGCTCGGCATTATTTTGCTAAATTAAATCAATAAGTATTTGATAATTCAATACTCTTGCTGAATGCTTGATAATATCTGAGTAAAATCAATCAATCAGTCGAAAATATCCATTGTATGAGCTTTTATCCGATGGTCATTCCTAGAAATGATCCTGTGACCAAAGAGACTGACATAATGAAGTTATTCATAGAAATTTAGCCAATAACCTCCCCCTTCTCAATGAGTTATACATAGAGTTTCAGAGCACTTTTAAAAGCCATAATTTGTAATTTGATCTCTAGCTCATTCTATATTTCTGCGCTAAAGGTGGCATCCACTAACATAGCTTGTAGGCCTGCTTTCAGATGTCTATCCAAGAATTCCTGTCCAAATCTTCGATAATTCTCAAGTGCTATTTTGGTATTTTCCATTGGCTTGTTCATTAGAAATCAATAATTAGAAATATTAAACACTCTGGGCAATTAAAGCATATCATACACTTGCTCGAATAAGTCGCACATTTTCGAATTAATTTAATTGTATTAATGAAATTAAAATTAATAAAAGGTGAGAAATGCGAGTGCTACTTCGGTATAAAATAGAGAGATAGCGAATTGTTGTATGGGAGTGGATCAGCAAATTATAATCTTTTATATTATCTCAATTTTAATGTAAACTGAGATAATTTTAATTCAATCGTAAACATTCATCAATTAATACAATGAAATGATTTGTTCAAACAAATGATGACAAAACTCTATTTTAATTTTTGCTTTATTAACCTAAATATATATATTAATAAAATGTCAAACACATAAAAAAGAATAAAAATTTCATATTAATTAAATTTATTCTTTTTTCATCATCATCATTATCCTACTCCTACATTCATATTTTCTTTTTTATTTATTTCGTCAGTATCTATAACGAAGGGTTATGGCATTGGTGTTCTACAGAGTAAGCAGGCAATTAAGATTAAGTATGTTATTAGTAAGATGATGACTGCTACGAAGAGGACCCAACCAAATCCTGACCATATTGGATGTCCTTCTTTATCGAAGAATTTTGTCCCCATAGCAAGGTTTCCCAAAGTCGAGAGACATGTTGCAATAAGGGAGAGTAAACTGAAGTAATTTTTGACGATTTCGGAATGGGCTTGTGCATATGTTAATTTTTGATTGTGCTTTTGGACTTTCTCTTTCTCTCTATAAATTATGAAATATGTACTTCTAGAGATTATCGGTGATCTAGTCTTATAAATAGGTGAAAAAAGCCTTAACGATTTATGGCTTCATACCTGGAACTTATAAATTTCCCTCAACACAAAAGTGTACCTGCCGAGATAAAGCCTTAAGTTTTTATTTTGTAAGGTTTTTGATGTATGTATCAGATTTTTCATGCTCCTAATATCCTTCTAATGTTTCCTTTATTGCTCTTGTGGCCATATCAATTTTTTAATAAATCTATTATAAATTTGTTGAAATTAATTTTCCTTATAAAGCCATTGTAAGCTCTCGTGATAATAAATTACCAATATAAAATAGTAGATGATTTATTTACGCTTTATAATCGAAATATAATATTAAAAAATAAAAATATATAAAAATCCATAAATTTAATTATATTGCCCAAGGGCTACGACAATGAATTCGCTCAGTTTATATGATTTAAAGATCTAAGT
>Ga0302280_1001063_pt1 | contig 23502 bp, 21 predicted proteins | sample III_Fen_E1_1_FD_198771 | JGI IMG/M metagenome (GOLD analysis project Ga0302280, IMG submission 198771) | Peat permafrost microbial communities from Stordalen Mire near Abisko, Sweden - III_Fen_E1_1 | ecosystem: Environmental > Terrestrial > Soil > Wetlands > Permafrost | place: Sweden: Abisko... | reverse complement strand
GCTGAAATGATTACCAAAAATCAATGGGGAATCAAACCTGTTTAATTGCAATTCGAGAAAGAGGGCATTTTTTCGGTGACTAAGAAAAATTATTTTTACACAGCCTCCCTCACTTCCCCTTTTTCTTTTAGCAACTTCACAAACACCTCTCTTTCTGAATGATATAAATAAAAGTTGGCTGCATTAGTCCCTATTGCAGCCTCCCGGTTAAATCCTGCAATATTTTCTATCGAAGGACTCACTTCCAGGATAACTCCATCAAGGCTTGTCTGGAAAAACACATCCTGAATATTTTCAAATATGTTGCGATATTTTTTTTCACTTTCCCTTATATTTATTTCAGCCTCTTTGCTTTTTGTAAGATCAATTGAATAAGTGGAAATACCCGTTACTTTCCCATCCATTATGACGGGGGTTAATGAAGTCCTGTAACAAACACGTTTGCCTTCCCTTATATAGTCAACCTCAACCACCTCTCTGTTGCCACTTAAAACGCTTTCAAGCATTTTATGTCTTTCCTTACGTATATCATCAGGAAACATATCCCATACCTCTTGCCCTATATAGGGGTCATGATTTGTCAATAGCCGGTGATCATAAATAAAACGGTGATTAAAAAGAATATATTTCTTTTCTTCGTCGAGCAAGCTGGCAGCGCCTTCAATATTCTCAAAAAAAGCTGTTAGTTGTGACTCCCTTTGCAATATTTTTGCTTCTGCTTGTTTGCGTTCTGTAATATCCCGTACAACAGCAATAAACGCTTCCCCCATCTTACGCGTATTCACTTCGGTGTCCACCCCGGTACCATCTTTTCTTATTAGCGTTCTTTCAATTAAAAATCTTTGGTTTTTTCTAAGTAAGTCAATTTCCTTTGCCTGCCTTTCTATTTCATTTTGAGAGGTGATTTCTGATACGCGCAAACCAAGGAGTTCCTGTTTTGTATAACCAAGCATCTTACAAGCATATTCGTTCATATCTGTGAACCGCAGGTCTTCATCCATCATGAAGATGCCATCACCCGCATTCTCAATAAAAGCGCGGCATTTCTCTTCACTTTCCCTTATTTTCCGGTTGATTTCCTGTAGTTCTTCAATTAAATCCCTGATATCTTTTGTGATAAAAACCCCTAGTGCAATGGCAAATGCCAGTGAAAGTAAAATAAGAATATAGAAGTTTCTTGAGCTCTGGTAATATATCTTACTGCTTATAAGTAGCTTTTCTTTTGAAACCCTTAATTGCAAGTCCATCAATGCCCTAAAATTTTCCGCGATGGGATTTACATGGCTGTATAAATTCGTTATGGCAAACTCTTTGATTGCCTGTGCATCTCCTTTTTTCAGAAATATTTTTAGTTTTGCAATCGAAGAGTCGGTCTGATTCATCACAGATTGTGTTTTTTTCACCAGTTGAGCTTCCTCTGGCGTTAAGCAGGTAAGCTTATACGCCTCCCAGTTCGTATGTATCTTTACTTCATTTTCTTCAATCCATTTATATGCTTGATCATCATTGAACTCATGCGATTCAAGTTTTTCAACGCTACTCAGCAAAACCATTCCATACGAATACCGGACATTTATTAATTCACTCATAGCAATCACCCGGTCATTATAAACTGTTTCAGTTATGCCGTTCAATGCCCTCAGTTTAAAAATACCATATGCCCCGGTTATTATTATCAATAAAGAGGTAATAAATACTAATAAATAAAGCTTGGTGGAGGGCTTAATTTTATACATGTTAAATTAGAATTTCATCCAAACGTAATTAAACTTTTCATAATAAGCAAATTCGCAAATGAAAATTTAATGTGGTGTAAATTGTAAGGAAACATTCTGACAACTGCCTTTCCTCTTCGCCCTTAAAAACAGGTATTACAGAATGACAAAGGGTGGTTTTCTACCGCGACTACCAACTTCAGACTGCCGACTTTCGACTTTTTTTATCTTTTCCCCTATTTCTTGCCGCAGAATATATAATTTTGACGCTTAAGAAGTAATTAATTCAATTATCACGAAAATGGATTTTAACGCGTTTTTCAACAAAATAAAGCCGCATTTGCTCATTGTGGCTATTTTTATCGTAGTCACATTTGCATTTCTGAACCCCATGCTCCAGGGCTTTAAGCTGCAACAGGGTGATGTGGCCACATCAAAAGCCATGTACCAGGAAACAAAAGATTACCTCGATAAAACCGGTGAGCATGCGCTCTGGACCAATTCCATGTTTTGTGGTATGCCTACTTACCAGATAGCGCCCTATACCCCAAACAGCATCTGGGGCTTCAAGGTAGTGTATAATTATTTGTTATTTACATTCCCCATGCCTGCCAATGCTGTATTTCTCTATATGTTTGGGTTTTATCTTTTGCTGCTGGCCTTTGGCGTGCGGCACTGGATAGCAGCAATTGGCGCGGTGGCTTACGCGTTCTCCACTTTCAATATCATCATTATCGCTGCCGGGCACATGAACCAGGCATATGCGCTCGGAATGGCCCCAATGGTACTTGCCGCAGCCGTCTACACCATCCGCAGTAAAAAATACATTTTCGGGGCGGCGCTCTTTACCGGCGCGCTGGCCATAGATATACGCCTGAACCACCCGCAGATAACTTATTATTTCTTTATCCTTTTCGGCATTTACCTACTTGGCGAACTGATATATCATATTATGCACAAGCAGGTGGCCTCTTATTTCAAAGCTGTGGTGCCAATTATCATCGGCGCTGTAATAGCCGTAGGCAGCTGCGCCTCTATGCTGATGGTAACCAATGAATACGGTAAAGAAACTACCCGTGGCGGATCGGAACTTACACCTAAAGCCGGACAGGAAAAGTCTACCGGCCTTGACGAAGGCTATGCTACCGATTGGAGCTATGGCGGCATGGAAACTTTTACTTTGCTTATCCCGAATGCTTATGGTGGCCCTTCCGGACCACTTGTGAGCAAAGACTCTAAAGCAGAAAAAGAAAACGAAAGTGAAACAGACCAGAATGTTAGAATCGCATCTTATCTCGATACTTACTGGGGCGATGTGCAGTTCATTGGCGGGCCCGATTATTACGGGGCCATTATCTGCTTCCTGTTTTTGCTTGGTTTTTTCGTGCTTGACTCGCGGGACAAGTGGTGGGTGCTTGCCGCATTTGCCCTATCTATATTTTTGGCTATGGGCAGGAATTTTCAGTCGCTCACCGATTTGTTTTTCTATCACTTCCCTATGTACAATAAATTCCGCACGGTATCTATGATACATGTGATAGCGGAAATAGTAACGCCGTTGTTTGCTATCATTACACTGAATAAGATACTTGAAAACCCCATGCCATGGAACAAATTCAGGCCTAAATTTTTCTGGGCTATCGGCATTACCGGGGGTATTTGCCTTGTATTCGCAGCCGTTCCTTCCCTGTTCGGCGATTTCACAAAAGTGCATCCCGAGAGGGATACTCAGGAGCTGTTTAGCATGCTCCGCCAAAACAAATTGAGTGATGAGCAAATAAAATCAATGCAGCCTGCTGTGATGAGCGCCCTGACTGATATCAGGCAAAGTTTATTCCAGAAGGACGCATTTCGTTCGCTTATCTTGATCCTCTTATCAGGCGCGGCAATTTATTTGTTCTATATCAAAAAACTGAAGAAGGAATATGCCATTGCTGTCATTGGCGTACTTATCTTTTTAGACCTGTTCGTCATTAATTTCAGGTATCTTGACAAAAAGAACTTTGTATCTAAAAGCAATAGCGAAGCTGAATTTTATCCTTCTGACGCCGATCAGGCGATACTTCAGGATCCTGACCCTTACTACCGTGTCCTGAACCTCACTGTAAGCCCGTTTAATGACGCCAGCACTTCTTATTTCCACAAATCCATAGGTGGCTACCACGGCGCTAAACTGGCGCGTTTCCAGGAGTTCCGCGAGCGTTATCTCGACCAGTTTGTTGGCTCATTTCCTCAGTACCTTCAGCAGGGCATGAAACAGAACGCGCCACCGCAGGCTGTGATGGCAGAAATGCAGCGCCAGGGTTTCCTGAATGTTGTAGACATGCTGAATGGCAAATATCTTATTCTTGGCAAGGATGCTAATGCAGTACTCAGGAACCCTTATGCCCTTGGCAATGCATGGTTCGTGAAAAAGGTAACTATAGTACCCAATGCAGATTCTGAACTGGCCGCCATACAACACCTGAAGCCTACCGAAGAAGCCGTTTCTGATAAACGCTTCAATGAGGGACAATATGCCAATTATCTTACTGATTTGCACATAAATTATGATTCCACTGCTAAAATAAAACTCACGGAATACAAACCCAATAAACTCACATTTACTACATCTGCCGCGAGCGACCAGTTTGCCGTGTTTTCGGATGTATATTACAATGACAACAAAGGCTGGCATGCTTTTATTGATGGCAAACAGGTGCAGCACGTACGCGTAAATTATATGCTTCGCGGCATGAAAATACCTGCCGGGCAACACACCATTGTCTTTAGTTTCGATCCACAAACATACCATACCGGCGAAAAAATATCCCTTGCTTTCTCTCTTGTTCTCCTTGGCGGTTTAATTGGAGGAATTGGGCTGGAAATAATCCAAAGCAGGAAGAAACAAGCCCCTAAAGCAGAACCGGAAGAGAAAGTGGAGAGTAAGAAATAGCAGCAACAGCTAAACCTCTGCCAGGTTGTTAAATTATTGTAATTCAAAGTTCACAGATGCATATATGCATTTCTGATATACTTTTAATTATTACAAATCAAACCTTTCGCGCGTAAGAAAGTAATCCTTTTAGGAAATAAAATCGTATGTTGTAACATACATTTGTATTAACAAAACGTTATAAAAGAAAAAGCCATGATATCAACAAGAATTCAGGTGGGGGACAGAATTCCGCATTTCAGGCTTCCGGATCAGAAGGGGGAGATGATTGACAGCGATAATTTTATCGGCCAAAACCTTGTAATTTATTTTTATCCGAAAGATAATACACTGGGCTGCACGGCAGAAGCCTGCGCCTTCAGGGACCAGTACACGCAGTTTGCTGATGCGGGCGCTATGGTGATAGGCATTAGTTCTGATACTATAGAATCTCATCTCGATTTTGCAAACGAGTACGGCCTGCCCTTCATCCTTTTGAGCGACCTCGGCGGTAAGCTCAGGAAATCATTCGGCGTGCCTTATGCTTTTGGTTTTATACCCGGCCGCATAACCTATGTGGTGGACAAAGAAGGCATTGTAAAGCATATTTACAATTCGCAGATGAATTTCAGCAACCACTCTACCGAAGCGCTGGAAGTAATAAAAGAAATGAGCGCAGAGCACGCGCTTTAAAAGTACATCTCTTGGCCAAAGAAATTACCTGGAACGATTTTGAGGCTGTAGATATGCGGGCTGGCACTATTGAGCGTGTTGAAGACTTTCCGGAAGCCCGAAAACCTGCCTACAAACTCTGGATAAACCTTGGCGAAGAAACCGGGATAAAACAATCGAGTGCCCAAATAACAAAACTGTATACCAAAGAAGAACTCATTGGCACGCAGGTGATATGTGTGGTTAATTTCCCTCCTAAGAGAATAGCCGGATTCATGTCTGAGGTATTGGTCACCGGCCTGGTTTTAGAGGATGGCGAAGTAGTTTTAGCACGACCCGAACGACTGGTCAAAAACGGCTTCAGATTGATGTAGAGACGCCATGCATGGCGTCTCTAAACATGCATGGCGTCTCTAGCTATTGATTACCCTACTTCTTGTCCCAGTTATTCCCTTCTGATATATTATTGATCAATATCAGGTTAGTGGGCGACGTGGTTAACTTTGAGGCGAAATTATTCTTTATAGTACAGCCTTTTACAAAAACGCTATCCGTAGTGTTCATATTAAATAGCGCGGTATCAAGCGGTTCCGTGTGAAAAGACTTATAATCGCTAATGGTAGTTTTGTTGAATACCAGGTAGTTAGACCCAATAAAATCAAACTGGTTGTTGTTGGTAAAACTGCAATCAAAAAACCTCATTTTTGATGATTTATTGAGTTCAAATGTCATGCCTTTGCAATCAGTTATTTGTACCTTTTTGAAATTCATATTAGTACAGCCTTCTGCCAAAATCCCAGCCTGCTCAGCCCCGTGAATGATACTTTTATTAATAAAAACATCATGGCAGTTATCAAAAACAAATATATCACTACCCATGTCGCTTTCCACGTTCTCAATTTCTATATCATTACAATTTATAAAATTCAATAGGTCAACTTTATTGTTTGGCTGGGTTATTTTCACCGGTTTATTGCCTACCCCAATGATCTTCAGGTCCGTTACGCCTTTTATGACCATTTTTCCACCTATAAATTCAACATAAGGGTTTTTAGGGGTATCAACCGATATCGGGAATAAAAACTCGACTCTTATCTGCAATGTCCTGTGCGAGCCTATATTATGATAAAAGTCCCGGAAGCTATCCACATCCTTTACCACCTGGACAAATTTGCTCTCGTCTGGTAAGGGCATTTTGTCCAGTTGCGAGGAATCGAAAGGAGTGCCGCCACCAAACAAATTCCCCGTTTTGGAGTTATTACACGATGCCAGGGCGAGCAGGCCGAGAACAAAAAGCCATTGTAACTTCATAATACTAATATTTGATGCAAAATAAGGGCTTATTTTTTGATTTCCATCAAACTGGCGGATCCACAATCTTTCCAAAACGTTAACTAATTTGAACATTTACCCTTTATTTGTTATTTATTGTTAAATTAATAGGCAAATATTTGCGTAAGAGTGAAAAAAGCATTTTATTGCCGGACTTTTTAACAAAACATAAAATGAACGTAACGACCGAACGTAAAAAATTTGCTTTTGAATATATCATAAATGCAAGCCCAGAGTTCTTGTACACCTATATCAGCACCGCCTCCGGGCTGGCGGGCTGGTTTGCCGACGATGTGAAGATAAACGGCGACATATACACCTTTATGTGGGAAGGCAGCGAAGAGAAGGCCCGGCTTGTGAATAAAAGGATGAACAAATTCGTTAAATTTCAGTGGCTTGCCCGCGAAGGCGAATATATGACCATAGAAATAAACATGGACGACCTTACAGGCGACGTAGCCCTCGTGATCACCGACTTCGAGAACGAAAACGAACTGCACGAAGCCCGCATGATATATGATGTAAGCCTCGACCGCTTAAAACAGATGATCGGAGGGTAAACATCCCGCCAAGGCGCAAAAAGAAAATCTCCCGCTAAGGCCCTAAGGCTCAAAAAAAACACCGTCATAGGAGTTTCCGCTTGCGGAAACTATCCCCCGCCGGCGGGGGCAGGGGGTGGAATCCCTTTTCGACTGCCGACTTACGACTCCCCAATTATTACCCGACTTATCTCCCCATCACCCTCATTTTCCTAAAAAATTGTGCATATTTTGTGTCAATTTTTGCACCCTTTTTTACCATTTTTTGCACTTTTCAGGCTTTTTCCCTTTGTTTTCCCCGGTTCCCAAAAACCCTGTTTTAAGCAAACCAAGGGCTATTTCTCTACTTTTCGCGAAATAGAGGGGGGTAGCCTACTTTAAAATTACGCGACTTAGCTGCCGGAAGCATTTTTCTTTTCACATAGCTAAGATAAGGATTATTTTGACAAAACCTAATGTTACTATGATAAGGTTTTCAAATTTTGGTTTGGTTGAAAAATAAAATAATAAACCATATTTTTTTATCAAAAAAATGATTAGTTTTGCATACTATAATTAGCAAATGGATCTGGACGTTTTTTACAATTCGAGTAGTGAAAAAATGATTGAGCTTCCTGATAAATCTATTGATTTAATGGTTACCTCACCTCCTTATAATATTGATATTTCTTATGGAAATAAATGGGTAGATAGAAAAATTGTTGGTTCAAAAGGAGTAAAATACGAAGATGCCATGCAAGAAGGGGAATATAGAAATATGCTACGCAATGTTTTCTCTGAAACTAAAAGAGTGCTTAAAGACGAAGGTCAAATATGGGTAAATCAAATACAATCAATGTAAAAGGGACTGATATAGTTGTCCTGAATAATAATAATGAAGATTATATTTCGCTCACGGGTATTGCGCGTCATCGCGATGCTGACCGAAGTGATTATATTTTACAGAACTGGTTACGCAACAGAAGTACTATAGAATATTTAGGCCTTTGGGAACAGTTGAATAATCCGGATTTTAAATCCATCGAATTCGATGGATTTAAAAATCAAGCAGGATCTAATAGTTTTTCACTAACACCTAAAAGATGGATAGAGACTACAAATGCCAAAGGCATCATTTCTAAAGCAGGAAAATATGGAGGTACATTTGCTCACATGGATATTGCTTTTGAATTTGCATCATGGATTAGTGCGGAGTTTAAATTATATCTAGTCCTTGAATTCCAAAGACTCAAAAAGGAAGAAAGCAATACCAAACAATTAGAATGGAACCTTCAACGAACTTTAGCTAAAGTAAATTACCAAATCCATACTGACGCAATAAAACAAAATCTTATTCCACCATCTGTAACAAAACAACAGCAGGGATTAATATATGCTTCAGAAGCTGATTTACTTAATATAGCCTTATTTGGTAAAACTGCTCTTGATTGGCGTAAAGGAAACCCTAAACTTGAAGGAAATATTCGTGACTATGCCACCCTTGAACAATTGGTTGTACTTACCAATTTGGAAAGCTTAAATGCTGTTTTAATAGATCAGGGATTAAATTCTGCCGAACGAGTATTGCAACTTAATAATATTGCTATTCAGCAATTAAAGATACTTTTGAATAATGTAAATATTCGGAAGTTAAAAAACAAAACCAGCTAATAATACAATTAGAATTTTATTTTTTAAACACAATATCCCGATGGTATTCAAGATATTCATTTTTGATGGCATGCTTTTTAGGTTGTAAAGCTGATTTATCTTTTAAGGTTAATAGTAAAGATTGTAGTGGTATAGAGCAGTCAGAAAATTTAGGTGTAATAATAACTTTTAGGGTGTTAGTGAAAGAAATAAATCCCTGATCAAATAATTTATCAAAAGAGGCAAACAGGCATAATCCGTTAGATGGATCTAATCGGCTTTCTACTTTATCTGACCACGGAACAATATGACTTGCAAGTAACAATTCTGGCTCTTTTATTGTGGTCAAACAACACTTACCGGAAAAATTATCTAATACCTTTTTTCGAAAAACTGATTGTTTAACACGGACCATTATCTCAGCCCTCTTATTTTCAATTGCATACTCATTCTCTATTGACTCCAACTCCCTATTAGATATTTTCTCATGATTCAATATTAGCGGATTTCCATAATAAACTGATAAGTCAATATAAACCGGGCAATTTCTTATTTGAAGTTGATGGTGTTTAATAACACCAATCCATCTCTGCGCTCGATTACGGCCAGTTGATTGATTTAAATTTTCATCAGTTAAAATATATTTTATAATTGAATAAGGGATGATATAATAGTTAAGGGGGTTCTCTTCAATGTTATGTATGATTATATTAAAATCTTCTCCGAATTTATTTTTATAGCCGTCAACCATATTTTTATTAAGGTCAAAAAAGTAGTCAGAAGCACCACCTTTTCGAACATAATTTTTTCTTTCTAATTCTTTCAGGTCTAGAGCCATATTGTAAGATTATTCTTCTACATAAAAACTATCCAAAATTTCTTCATCAATAATATCTTGATCCCCCTCAATTGATATTAACGCAACGGTTAGTCTCATATCAAATTCTACAGCCTTCAATTTATTAAAGAGCATTTTTGCATCATCTGTTTTTTTAAAAAATTCTGCCAAGTACCCTCCACTATCATCAACCCAATTTACTGAATAATAGATTTCGGCAGAATTCTTATAGAGGTCAGTATCTGTAATTCCTATTATCATATTGATTAATAAAATGCTCGTATTTTATCTTATATTTAAAAAAATCATCAGGGAAACCCATCAGGTATTCATTTTTACAGTAGTGATAAATTCGGCAAAATCACCCATTAACTCTTTTTTAGGATAAAAAGGGGCCGGGTTAGCCTCATCTAATCCCTTTATTAAAATATCATGGATTTGTTCAGATGTTAAGTAATAAACACCTTCACTATTTAAGGTTGAAAACCAATGCAGAAAAAAAATCGGCCTGTCAAGTTCCGAGTAATAAACCTGAATTCTCTTTTTTGTTATTCTGTCGAATTCCTTTATATAATCGGAATTAAAATCCTCTTCGTTGTGATGTTCAATGCAGAGATAGCCGAAAATATTTCTCGTTCTATCAAGAATCAGCAGTTCAGGATAAAATCTCCCCGCGTAAGCCGCCCTTTCAATTTTTATTTTGTGAAATTTAAAAAGATAATCGCAAATAGCATTTTCAAGGTCATTCTTTTCCTGAATATCCTTTATAGGATAGCGGCTAACCAATTCCTTGTATATTATTTCGCTTTTAGTCATTATCAAACAGCACTTTTATATCAACATTTAAAGCAAGGGCAATTTTTTCTACATTTGTCAGGGTTATATTTTTTTCCGCTCTTTCAATCATTCCAATATAAGTCCTGTGCAAGTCCGCTTTAAAGGAAAGTTCTTCTTGCGACATTCCTTTCTCTTTTCGGAGTTGCCTTACTTTTTCTCCAAAAGCAACTAATATTTTTCTCTTATTCAATTAAAGAATTTAAACTTCAAAGCTATTTATAGTATGCAACACTTTCTACATACTATAGTTAGCATTATTTCCGCAGCCCCCCTGTTCCGTCAAGTGTTAAGCGCAGCGTCACTTGGCGGTTCCAATAAATGAAAGTCTCTGACTTTCTTTGCCTCAATTCCCCCGCCCGCGCAAGTTTAACGAAGTGCAATTTGTGCGGAAATATAGCAGCAGTTTGTAACTGCCTTTTCCCTCCGCACTTAAAAAAGATTCTTTCAGAATGACAAGGTGGGTGTCCAACAACTCTCCTAATCGTCACAAATCTCCGAAAGACAATTTGCGGCGTTGGCCCGGTGAAAAAGCGGGCCGTGCACGGGAAATGCGGGTGGAAGCATTTTTTCACCTTGACTTTTTTGCATACTTTTTTTGTCTAAGAAAAAAAGTATGACGCCGTAGGCAACCCATGCGAAGCAATTAAGAATAAGAAACAGTCCGCTCCTACGGAGCTTGTCGGAAGGTTGGTTTTCAATTCTACAAACAGGTAGCCCCTACGGAGCTAAACGCTTTTTGCTCCTGCTCTCCCCCTTCCCCCAATTTAAAATTCAAGAACGCTTCAGAAAGCGTGATGCTTATCAAAATTCAAAATTTCCTACCTTTGTAGCCTATGCCCCCCCGTTCAAGCGCGTTTGCGAGCCTGTGTAAAAATAGCATAAAATTGTGTATAACTTTGACTGTCAAAATATTAACTTGCTTCCGTAATCAAACAGGCAAATTATGCACTATATATCCGGTGAAGACCGAAAACAGGTACAGATGTTCAACACGTTGGACGACCTGATTAACAAACAACATTATATTAGGTTAATTGATTTATTATCAGACCGTTTTGTAACGGACAATGGCAACCTGTTTACACATAAGGGCAGTTCTGAACTTGGCCGGAAAGCCTTTCACCCGGCTGTTTTGTTGAATATATTTATCTATGGTTATTTTAACGGGATAGCCAGCAGCCGTAAACTTGAAAAGGAATGCCATCGTAATCTTGAAATGATGTGGTTAACCAAAAAGCTATGCCCTGACCATAAAACCATATCCGATTTTAGAAAAGAGCATTCTGAAAGTATCCGTGGCATCGTGCGAAAATTTACCGAATTGCTCAAAAACAGCAATTATATCAAAGGGCAAATAATAAGTATAGACGGGACAAAGGTTAAGGCTTATGCAGGGATGAGCATTAGCCTGGAAGGGATAGAAAATAAACTGGAAGATATTGATAACCAAATGGAACAATATCTTGAAAAGCTTCAAACAATAGACCAGCATGAGGAAGAAAATGAACAGCTTGAAGCTCAAAAACAAGAATTGAACCACCAGGTAGAAGATCTTCAAAAGCAAATTGAAGAACTTGGCAAACAGAAAGATATGTTGCAAGCCACAGGTGTTGACAAACTTAGCCCAACAGATACAGATGCCCGTATTATGAAAGCCCGTCATGGCAAGTTCTTCGCTTATAATGTGCAAATGGTGGTAGATACCGCCCATCATTTTATTGCATATACCGAAGCAACCAGCGCCCAGAATGATAAAGGCCAGTTGCAACCCGTGGTAGAAAAGGTAGAACGGATACTGCAAACTACACCAAAAGAGGTTCTTGCTGATTCAGGGTACGAGTTTTGGGAGCAATTAACTTATTTGGAAAAGATAAAGAATATAAATTGCTATGTTGCTATTAATGGGAATAAATATATAAATAATCAATCAGAAGAGGGAGTTAAGTTTACTTATGACGAAAAAAACAATTACTATATATGTCCAGAAAACAAATTACTCCTGCCAAAACATGGTATAAAAAGGGATAGTAAGAGAAAAACTGAATCTCAAGTATATACAGCAAGCGATTGTATGGGATGTGTACAAAAGCCCGAATGTACAACTGCTCAAAACAGGACAATTACAAGGCATTCAGACCAAATACAGCGGGATAATTATATCTCCAAAATGAACAGTAAAACAGGCAAACAAAAGATGAGGCAAAGAAAAGCGACAGTTGAGCATCCTTTCGCAACAATTAAATACTTAATGGGGCAAATACCATTACTGTTAAGGGGCAAATTAAAGGTGCAAATTGAAATAAACCTCTATACATTGGCATATAACTTTAAAAGGTTACTCAATATGGCCTCATTTGATCAAATAGCTGAAATGATTACCGGAAATAAATGGGAAATCAAAACTGTTTAATTGGAATGCAAAAAGAAATCGTTTTTACACAGGCTCTCTATCCTGTGTCCGCGTATTTTTATCTGGTAATCTTCCCTGCCAAGATATTCAATCTGGCCGTTATCCAGTAAACGCCCAATATCCCCTGACCGGTACATCTGTGCTTTTGGGTCATTGCTGAATGGGTCAGGCAAGAATTTTTCTGCGGTTAGATTAGGTTGGTTCAGGTACCCGCGAGTAACTCCATATCCGCCGATATATATTTCACCCTTAACTCCCGCTTTTACCTGTTGCCTATTCTCATCAAGTATATATATCGAAGTGTTTTTTATCGGATATCCTATTGTAATTAATGGGTCTTCTTTTTTTACCTGGTAGCTTGTAACGTGCATTGTTTCACTGGGCCCATACATATTCCATAGCTCACCGCAACGGTCAAGCAGCATTTTTGCAGTATTTAGAGGAAGGGCTTCACCGGTACTTATTAGTTTAAGGGATTTATTGCCAATCCAGCCAGCCTCTATTAACATTTTATATTGAAATGGCCCTGCGTGAAAAATGGTCACGCCATTTTCTATTTCGCGGCGCAGTTCCTGGGCATTTTTAATGGTTGCCGAGCTGACAATTTTAACACGGCCACCGACCATTAGAGGGCTAAAAATTTCAACAGTTGAAACATCAAAGGAAAGATTTGCCAGGGCGATCAATGTGTCTTTATCGGTAATCCCCGTTTCTTCTTTTATTGATTGAAGTACGTTATATATTGTTTTGTGTTCCACTATTACTCCTTTAGGGCGGCCGGTGGAACCTGAAGTGTAGATAATGTAATATAGGTTTTCTGGCAGTACAGTATTTGTAAGGCGTTCTGTGCTTTGGCTATTAATGGCGTTTAAGCATTCTTCATATAAGAACAATTGTTTTTTATAGGAATTGAATCTTTGAGATTGGTTTTTTTCTGATATCACAAATTCTGCTTTGCTGTCATCCAGTATATGATCTACCAGGTCTTGCGGTGTTTCTTGGTCAATAGGTACATAAGCTGCCCCGGTTTTAAGGATGCCAAGTACCGCAATGATCATTTCAAAGGATTTACTTATTGAAATCCCAACTAAAATTTCAGACCCTATACCTTGCGATCGAAGGAAGTGTGCTACCTGGTTTGAACTGCTTTCCAGTTCCCCATAAGTCATAGTTTTTCCTTCAAAAATCAATGCTTCGGCATCAGGTGTTTTTTCTGCCTGTTCTTCAAATAATTGATGGATACCACGGAACATAGGTTGCTTTAAGTATTATTGTATTGTACTTGTTTAGAGGGCATGTGTAAGTGAATCAATAGTAGGGTTCTTTGCAAAGTTCTTTTCATTAATACTAAGCCCCATGCTTTTAGCCCTCGAAATCATTTGATCGCCTAATAGTATGTTACCACCAATTTCAAAAAAATTATCCCGGGTTCCGATATTATGGACACCTAACATGTCTGACCAGATCAAGGCAAGTATTTTCTCGTCATAAGATTGTGGCGTATTTAAATCTGCGGGTGGGTTTTTTGGTCGATCATCTGGTTTTGGAAGCGCTTTCCTATTGATTTTGCCATTTTGGTTCAATGGAAATTTATCCATGATCACAAAAGACTTCGGAACCATGTAAGGGTTTAGTTTTTGAGAACAAAACTGGTAGATCTCATCTTTTAGCCGTTCGTTATGTACCTCCCTTTCCTGTGAAAGTAGTTCAATTGCATCTTGTTCTTTTTCTTCTAGTATGTAGGCGGCTAATTTTTTATTGCCCGGCGTATCTTCCCACGCCAAAACCACGGCCTGGCCCACACGCGGGTGCTGCACTAAAATATTCTCAACTTCCCCCAGCTCTATCCTGAACCCATGTATTTTTACCTGGTCGTCTTCCCGTCCAAGGTATTCAATTTGCCCGCTTTCAATTATTCTTCCAATATCCCCCGAACGATACATTCTTGCGCCCGGTTCAATACTAAAAGGGTCAGGTAAAAATCTTTCAGCAGTAAGTTCCGGCCTGTTCAGGTATCCTCGTGCCACCCCTTTGCCGCCTATGTAAATTTCCCCTTTTACACCGTTTTCTACTTTTTGCCTGTTTTCATCCAAAATATATACGGTTGCATTTTTTACCGGGTAGCCGATAGTAATGCATGGGTCATCTTCTCTTAATTGATACCCCGTGGCAAAAACGGTAGTTTCTGTTGGGCCATAGAAATTCCAGAGTTTTTCGCATAGGTTAAAAAGTATCTTCGCTATATTGGGCGGCAGGGCCTCCGCCGTACTTATCATATTTAAGGATTTATCCCCCTTCCAGCCAGCCTCCATAAGCATTTTATAGTGGTAGGGTGTGGCGTAAATAATAGTAACGCCATTTTCTATAAGCTTGCGAAGTTCCTGAGCGTTTTTTACAGTTTCGTTTCCTACAAGCAATACCTTTGCGCCCACCATCAAGGGACTATATATCTCCGCTGTTGGGATGTCAAAAGATAACTTGCCCATGGCGATGAGGGTATCGGCTTCTGTAATACCCGGTTTCTCTTTTACCGACTGAAGCACATTATAGGCTGTTTTATGCTCCACTAATACTCCTTTGGGGCGGCCTGTAGAGCCTGAAGTATAAATTATATAAGCAAGGTTTTCAGGGGAGACTGTACTTGAAGGCCTTTCCCTGTTTTGATCATTTATTTTTTCAGGGCTTTCATCGTAAATGATAAGGTTTTTTGTAAATGAACCAAACTTTTGAGAAAGTTTCTTTTCAGCAATGACAAGCTGTGTCTGGCTGTCATTTAAAATATATTCAGCTAATTCACCCGGTGTTTCCTGGTCTATCGGCACGTAAGCGCCACCGGCTTTTAGAATACCCAGTACGCCAATCACCACTTCAAAAGATTTTCTAATACAGATCCCCACCAGCACTTCAGGCCCAACACCATGCGATTGAAGAAGATGGGCTAATTGATTTGCCCGTCGCTCCAGTTCACCATAAGTCATAGTTTTTCCTTCAAAAATAAGTGCCACTGCTTCAGGCGTTTTTTCTGCCTGTTTTTCAAATAATTGATGAATACAGATAATCATTTATGATTAATGTGTTTTAAATAATTTAAAATAAATTACCTAATAGTACTCCCCCGTAAGATAGGTAAAGCAAAATTAAAGTAAAAAAGAGTACTGTTGTTAAAAAAAGTTAAAAAACATTAAGGAGTGTTAAGCCCTTATTAAGGATTGAAGCCAAAATTAAATTCATGTTAAAACAAATGTCATTTTATTCGTTGCTTGTTCAATTTTCAACTCTTATTTTGCACTCATAATTTAAGTCATTTGAAATCAGTTCATAAAACACCTATTCACACTATGCGGTTATGGCCCCTTGCCTTCACGATATTTTTTGTGGTAAGTGGCGGACCTTATGGATTGGAAGAAGTAATGAAAGGCGGAATAGGTATTGGCCTACTGCTTATCCTTTTAATGCCCCTGATATGGGCATTGCCAGTGGCATTGCTTACAGCAGAACTTACATCTGCCATACCGGAAGAGGGCGGATATTATATTTGGGTTAAGCGGGCAATGGGGCCATTTGCCGGCTTTCTCTGTGGATGGTGGACTTGGACATATTCCTGGGTGGACACAGCTATTTATCCAGTTTTATTTGTGGGTTATATGAAGTCCTTCATGTTCTCATCTTTTCTAATTAATCCCTGGGCCTCGTTCGGCATATCGTTATTGATGATAATACCGGTTACGTGGATGAATATCATTGGTATAAAATCAGTTGGAAAAGCTGCCACCATTTTTGGCATTTTATTGCTATTGCCCTTCCTGGTTATGATTATTGCCGGAAGCAGTAATGTTTTTACCCATGGCGGCGAAATTTTTAAACACTTTATACCTTCAGGCCGAACGCCGATTTCGGCATTTAAAGCCGGGCTTTTTGTGATAATGTGGAATTATTTAGGGTGGGATTCCACCTCCACCATCGCGGGAGAAGTTGAAAAGCCGCAAAAAAACTTTCCTAAAGCTATAGCTATTGGCCTGCCTCTGGTTGCCCTGGCTTATTTTTTACCTGCATTGGTAGGCGCTGCCGCCGTACCAGACCACGAAAAATGGGTAACCGGTTGCTGGGGAAATATTGCCGCTGTAATTGGAGGGAAATACCTGGGCTACTGGATTGGTTTCTGTGGGATGATAAGCGCCGCCGGGCTTTTTATGGCAACACTGCTTTCCTCTTCGCGCATACCATTAGTTATTGCACAGGATAAAGCATTGCCTGCTGCATTTACCAAACTGCACCCTAAATACAAAACTCCATATTTTGCAATTCTTATCAGTGCTTTTATATACACTGCATTAAGTATTTTACCTTTTGACCAACTTGCCGAGATCGATGTAATCCTTTATTCGTCCGCTTTGTTGCTGGAATTTGCCGCTTTGCTTATCCTCAGGAAAAAAGAACCGAATTTGCATCGTCCTTACAAAATAGGTGGCGGCTGGCCTTTTGTTATACTTATCACCGCGATACCTACTTTACTTATAATCTTTGCTTTTATTACTTTCTTCAATATAAAGGAAGTTTTTACTTCTATCCTTGCCATTATAGCATTATTTACAGGCCCGCTGATATGGGGCATGCATAAGCTCATCGAAAAACGAAAAAAGGCCATTCCCAATATTAAGAATGGCCTTTAAAATATTACCCGACTTGTGTTAATACCAAATTAAGAAACTATCAATTCGCCCCCTTTATTATCTTATATGTCCCGGTTTCCCCGTCGCTGAACATAACCTGTAAGAAATAAACCCCGGCGCTGATCTGTGAAATATTAATAGATTTTTCATCAAAACTATAATTATTCACTTTTTCCCCGCTTATGTCTATCAGCTCCATGCATTTGATTGATACGGAGGGGTTATTATAGAATATATTGATAGTATTTGTGGCAGGCTGAGGATAAAATTTCAGGTAATTAGCCACTGCCGCATTAGGGTCTATACCTGAATAGGATACAAATATGTGTGTGGAATCACCGCTTTCGGCTATAGAACTTGTAAAGCCAGCCCCGGTAGGCCATATAATAATAATGCTGTTATTGGTCAAATGTAAAGATGTATCTGTAATTGGAATTTCAGCAAATATTACGTTGCTGTCAATTGTATTAGAATCAAGAGTGGTGATATATGTATAGCCTCCAGACAAAGGAGAAATATGATCATTGTTAAAAATTTTAGACGAATTACCTGGGAACAAAGCGCTTGTAAATACAGCTATCGGATAATATTTTTGTACACTTTCCCCAATATTTTTTACGTAATAAGAAACGAACAAAGTTTTCCCGTCATCAGAAAGTTCCGGTTGAGTAAGCATGGAAGACACAACTAATGTCTGTGCCCTTCCAATATTTGACAACAACATTAAAGCAGAAAGCAGTATAATATTATTCCTTTTCATTCTATATTATTTTTGGTTGTTATTCACCTATTAATAACTTTACAAAACCACCTCAAAAAAAGTTTTTTTCTTTTCCTTGGTAAATTTCGGAATATTTTTTATACTATGCAAGAAATTTATATAAAATATTACGTAAGTTACGCATTATTTACAAAGGGAGATATGGATATTCTTAAGCATATAGTGCTATTAATGGACCGTAAAGAGATCACAAATTACGGAATTTATGCAGGGCGATCATTTGATACCACCGACCGAAAAGATACAGAACTCTTCAAAATGATTCGTAAAGCCGGACTTGCTTTTAAAGATGAAGACGCTATAAAACTGCTTTATGAAGGCAAAAAACGTACCGCCTATTTCAGGCTAAAAAACCGAATCGTGGATGATATAAACAAAAGCGCTTTTTTGCTTTCATTTGAAGAGAATAATAATATGCTATGCCTTTATCTGCTGGCTATGGGCTATTATTATTACAATAAATCAGATTTCCGTATGGCTTATTATCAGTTTAAAAAGGCGGAAAAAAAAGCCATTGAAATTGAAAGTTATAGTTTGCTTGATATTATTTATTCCAGGCTAATACGGGTATCACAGGAGCTTTCAGAGCCAAATACAGAAGAATTTATACGCAAACGGGTAGAGAACAAGAAGATATTAGATAAACTCAGCCAGCTTGATAACGTACTTGAAGCAGTAGAGTACCGTATGAAAATGTCGCAAAACCTTTCTGCAATTGAAAACATACAGGAACTTCTGCAAATAACAATAGATGATTTCGCAAGCGATGAGGAATTAAAAAACAGTCCCTTACTGCAAACTGGAATATATAAAACAGTAAGGAATAGCCTTCTCCAGAAAAAAGATTATACCAGTCTGGAGGCTTACCTTATCAATACATTTACTGATTTTGAGAAAAAGAAATTCTTTACCCGCAATAATCATGATACAAAACTGGAAATGCTGTCATGGATAGCCAATACATTGTTTGCCAACAAAAAGTATAACCAGTCTTTGGAGTATACAGCCCTGCTGCATACAGAAATGCAAAAATTTGATGGCATTTTTAATAACCGCTACGAGATATTTTATTATAACTGCCTGGTGATAAATTACTCCGTTATCAACCCCCAAAAAGCCATAGATACATTACTCCATCTTACCCAAAAAGAAAACAAAGATAAAATGCGGCTTTACGGCGTGTTTGTTTTTGCGAATCTTGCATTGCTATATTATCAGCAAAAAAACTACTCAAAGTCCCTTGAAAATATTATGAAAATGTATAAACACGAAGGATATAGCGCTACTGATAAAATGGTGCAACTAAAAATGAACCTTGGTGAGCTGATCCTTAGGTATGAATTGAAAGAAAACGAAGTGGCTGAATACAGGTTAAAACAGATTGAAAAGGACTTTGCCCAGGTACTTGAAAAGAACGATCGTTGGGAAAAATATTTCCTGAAATTGATTTCACTTATGGTGCGGGGGGATAACTATAAGAAGAACAAAGAATTCAACGCCACAATGAAGAGTTTTATCGACAAATTTGAAGCGCCATCCACCGGCGATGAACTTTTTAATTATGATAATTGGCTAAAAGAGAAAGCAAATTTATAGATGAAATTTAGAATATCGTTTTAACGTTATCATTGCGGTTTGAAACTTTTTACACTCATTTTTTGCCTCTTATCGGGTTATGTGTCCTTCGCGCAAAACTTAATCCCCAATTCAAATTTTGAAAAACATATCGGGCCAAAAGTATTGTATTGGGATCAACCATCACCTTATAGCAATTTTTATCATTATGATTCAATGCAAGTGGCCGGCGGGTACAATCATGTGAATGGAATCTGCTTCCTGAATTCAGACAATACTGAATATCTGCAGGTAATTTTAAAACATCCACTTGAAATAGGAAGGAAATATACAGCCAGGATGTCTTATAAAATTGTATATATGTATGAGTCAATAGGTAGAATCAAAGAGGTAGGATGGTTCTTTTCTGATTCTGCTTTGGATGTTCATACACGCAACCAAATAAATGCTAACCCCCAGGTTGTGTTTATGCTGAATAAATATCCGCTTGCCGATACATCAAACTGGAAATATTCCAACACTTTAAACGGCTTAAGGGATAAATATGACCATATAAGGGATACCTCAAAATGGAGAGATGCTGATACCACTTTTATAGCAAATGGGAATGAGAAATATCTAATTATCGGCCATTTTTTCAATGACAACTCAATAAGGGTAAAAGACTCGGCAGGTAAATGGATTAAAAATATTAAATATCTGGAAAACAAGCAACTTGTAAGCCTTGATTCCGAATGTTTTTCCCAGATCAATATGGCGCCAAATCCCCGGGGAAATGATAAACAAAGAATAACAGAAGCTATCACCTATTGCATAGAAAAAAATGAAGCGTTTGTAAGGAAACTATATAAGCCTAAATTCGACAGTATCCGCCAGTTATTTACTTTAAAAGATGAATATGACCTTCGATTGTATTTTGATAATCTATGCCTTTGTCCTTATTCAGCAGGTAAACCAGGAAATTGCAGCCAGGAGGATGGCTCTGATTCCTTAAAGCCTGGTAAAATATATAGCTTGCAAAATATAACTTTCGATATTGACAAATATGAAATATTGCCACCATCTTTTGATGAACTTGATGAATTGGTTTTGTATCTATTCGCACATCCTGAATATCAACTGAAAATCAGTGGGCATACTGACAATACAGGAACTGACAGCCACAACCTGGAATTATCTCAAAACCGTGCTAAAGCCGTAATGGATTACCTGTCTAATAAAGGTATTGACCCCAGAAGGTTAACTTATGAAGGCTTTGGTAGCAGTAAGCCTCTAACAGATAATAATACCGATGAAGGAAAACATAAAAACAGGAGGGTTGAGTTTATGCTAACAAATTAAAGAGGGACATTAATTACTTCTTAAAGAACTCGGCCGTAAGCCTAAAAACAGTTTCTAAATCGAATGAAAGCGTGCCATCAAACGGGTGCTTACCTCCAAACGTATGGGTACCGCCCGGGATCAGGTCGAGTTTTGCCTTTGGGTTCCATTGCTTCATTTCCACGGCCTGGTTAAAAGGAACGGTTTCGTCGTCGGTGCCATGTAGGATTAACCATGGGATGTTTATTTTTTTTACTGCTTCTGGTATATTCAGCCGGGCTTTGTTTTCAAAATAGTTCTCCACTATTTGATAATGAAGCGGCATAAGCTGATGGGTTCGCTTATTCTCTACCTCCCAAACGCCTTTTTCTTTCCAGGTTTTCAACAGTGGTTCCGGCCAGCCTTTCGCGAAATCATTTACTGCTGCCCAGGTAGCTAGCTTGTTAACCCTACTATCTTCTGATGCTTTTAAAATACTGATACCACCTCCACGGCTATGCCCTGCCAGGTATATTTCTTTTGTATTTTTCTCATGGGCTGGTATTTCTTTTGTGTTTACAATCCAATCGATTACAGTGCCTAAATCATCCAATTCTATGGTGAAATTATTATTACCAAAGGCTTCCAGATCAACAAAATCACAGGGATGTTCTGGTGTAGTACCGTTATGAGAAAAACCAAACTTTATGAATATAAAGCCATTTCTTGCAAAGTATCTTCCAGCTTCATTATATGGCCCCCAATCTTTGAAGCTTTTAAAACCATGAGAAAAAACAATAACAGGCTTTGGATTATTTGATGAAGTATAAAATACGTCAAGTATTATAGGCTTCTGGTGATTGCATTCAATTTTTATATCCCTTTTTATCTGCATATAACTTCACATTCTTTAATACTATGGAGCAAAGAACGGGGATATTTTTTAGTTTTAATAGTTTAATCATATATAGTTGGGACGGCAAATTAAATTATTCTTAGTTTTGATGCTGCAATTTAAAAGGTAAAGTAAAGAACTGTTTTGTCGAAGATAACACTTGAACAAATAAAAGTCCCAATCCGTGTGGAAATGGAAAACTTTGAACGCAAGTTCCGCGATTCAATGCGTACAAAAGTCTCCCTCCTTGACAGAATAATGACATATATTGTCAAACGTAAAGGCAAGCAAATACGCCCCATGCTTGTATTCCTTTCTGCCGGGGTTTGTGGTGAAATCACTGAAAAGACATACAGGGGAGCAGTGCTGGTTGAGTTATTACATACAGCCACCCTTATTCATGATGACGTGGTGGATGATTCCGCTGAACGCAGAGGATTCTTTTCTATAAATGCACTTTGGAAAAACAAGATTGCCGTACTGGTTGGGGATTATCTGCTTTCCCGTGGCCTCCTCCTGGCAGTGGATAATGGCGATTATCCGTTGTTGCAGGTTTCGTCTAATGCTGTTAAAACTATGAGTGAAGGAGAATTACTTCAACTTGAAAAAGCAAGGCGGATGAACTTTAATGAGGATGTATATTTTGATATAATCCGCATGAAAACAGCCTCTCTGATTGCATCCTGTTGTGCCATGGGAGCGCGCTCGGTTTTGGATAATGATGATATGGTTGAAAAAATGAGACTTTTCGGGGAATATGTTGGCATCGCTTTCCAGATAAAAGATGATTTGTTTGACTATGGCAATGATGACACTGGCAAACCGAGTGGTTCAGATATTAAGGAAAAGAAACTCACTTTGCCATTAATTCACGCACTTGGCAATGCAGATAAAAGTGAAAGGAAACGAATCATCAAATTGATAAAAAACTATAAAGATGATAATAAGGAGCTTAAAATGCTTTTTGATTTTGTAAAAATAAATGGCGGCATAGGTTATTCAGAAAAAATGATGGCACAATACCAGGGAAAAGCATTTGACATCCTTCGCACTTTTCCTGAATCGGTTTATAGGAAATCTTTGGAAGATTTGGTAGTTTATACCACAAGCAGGAGGTCGTAGCTACCCCCCCGGAGAGCTTAATATTTCTAAACTAAAACCTAACACCTATTCCTGCACCCTTTTTATATTATCCAAAATAATACCTGCGGCAAGTGCTGCGTTCAATGATTCCGCGCTGCCGAAGGAGGGTATTTTTATCCTGTTTGAAGGTATTTCTAAAATTTCCGGACTTATACCATGAGATTCACTTCCAATTACTAAAATACCTGATTGGAAACCCTTTAAATTATGGATATTTTCAGCATCATCGATTACTGCCATAAATATTGGCAAC
>Ga0302280_1001061_pt1 | contig 23526 bp, 25 predicted proteins | sample III_Fen_E1_1_FD_198771 | JGI IMG/M metagenome (GOLD analysis project Ga0302280, IMG submission 198771) | Peat permafrost microbial communities from Stordalen Mire near Abisko, Sweden - III_Fen_E1_1 | ecosystem: Environmental > Terrestrial > Soil > Wetlands > Permafrost | place: Sweden: Abisko... | reverse complement strand
CAAAAACACAAACACAACAAGAAGGTCTTTTAACAAGTATTATTTGCAAAATATCCTATTTTGCAGGAAGTTTAGAAAGCTGATTTAGCTCCAGTAAAAACAGATGAATCAAGAATGAAACTTTAATTTATATTTGCGAAAATAAAACTTGTAAGCAACTTATCATATTAATGAAGTTATAAAACAGATAATAAATAAACATTCAATATTTAAACACTTTGAAAAAAACAATTTTTTCCGCTTTATATTTTACAATTAGTTGTTACTGCTGCTGTATTGGACAAATAATAAAAAACATTCCTCTACCCATAGAAACCGGAGCCATCAATTTTAATCCCGAAATAATTAAAGCAAATAAAATAAAAGGGATCGAAATTAAGGTGGTGAATAAACCTGATGGTGCTTTTATTGTTGATAAAGGAACAACCTACGTATACAAATTTAATGCAGAAGGATACATTACTCATTATTATTATACCATTTTCAGCAAGCTGGCAGTAGCGGCCAATGCACCAACGGTGGCAGCTAAACCTGTAAAAAACAATTCTCCTAAAGAAATTTATAAATATATTAACGATACCATTTTTACAGATATAATTTATGACAGCCTTAACCGCATTAGCTGCAAGCGAATTAAAACCGACAATATATATGATGCCTCTTATTACAGCTACAACAATGAAAATAAAATAATAAAAGAAGTACGTTATAAAGAAACCAATTTGGGCAGTAATTTGAATGATTTTAAATTAGGAACTCAGGAACTTGTGTTTTCAGGAACGTTTGATTACAAGTTATTAAGTCCTAATCAAATAAAAAAAATTGCACTCAATAATAGTAAGCTTCCCTATAAAAATACATTTATTAAATATGATGTTAAAAAAAACATCATCAACGAAACTACCGAATCTACAGTTAGTTCATTGCGACAAGAACAAACTTATGCTTATAATACAGCCGGTAAACTCATAAAAAAAACATACAAAACCAATGAAACAGGTAGCGCTGTTTTAGAATCAGTTTATGAATACGGAAAAGGAGGTAATTTAACTTCCGAAAAAAAATACAAAAACAATGAATTAATTTATGAGACGAATTATATATACGATGAAAATGGTTTATTCTTGAAGTCAGAAGCCAACCGAAGTCATACAAGTTCAACTGTATTTATTGCAAAATACATCTATGAGTTTTATCAATAAAAAGATTGAACAGAATACTCACATGGCAAAATATCCAAAAAACATCCTAACTACTATTTTTTTCTTTATATTTGCCTAAATTTCCGATTGTAATTAAAATCATTTGAAAACTAAAAAAATGAACAGACTAAAAAACGGTTTAATTCTTTTACTCATTAATTTATTGCTTTTCTTTAGTAATAATCGTACATACGCACAATATATAAGTAAAGATTATAAAGATTCTACTATAAATACAGTAAATGGCGTGCCTACAACAAATATTGTAAATCAAAGCTGCCTTAATAAAGCAGATTTGATTATTGAAGGATATTATGGATACCCATATATGACGGGGATACTCCTTAAATCGGTGTTAGATTCATCCGGAAGTCATTATCAAACACATAACCTTAACCATGTAGGATTACGATTTGAATATTTAATCATGAAAAATTTTGGGGTTGGATTAGAATATACTTACGCATTGTTTGATGCAAAATACCAGGAAAACGGTAATGTTTATACTGCAACTTTAACCAAACAACGATTTTTAGGAAAAGCTTATTTGCATTTTTTGGAGGATGATAATACTGATGGATATATTACCGCAGGTTTGGGATCGTCATCAACAAATATTAGTACGAATGATCCTAACAATAAGGTTCAGCAGAATATAACAATCTTACCGATTTCCATACGACTTGGTGTTGGTTTTCGTCATTTTTTTAATCAAACAATTGGTATTAATGGAGAAGTTGGTATTGGTGGACCGCTCATTCAAGGCGGCATTTCAATCAGACTTTGATTGCTGTACACTTGTGCTATATTCAATATTAAAAACAATACATTTAACAAATCAGAAATGCTAAAACATTCATAAATTTTATTTCTTCAATAAAAAAGGCGTTTAGAAATTCTAAACGCCTTTTTTATTGAATTGATATTAACTTCTAATACCTGTAAGCATCACTTTTGTATGGTCCTTCAACAGTAACACCAATGTATTTAGCTTGTTCATCAGTTAAAACATCTAAATCACAATTTATTTTTCCCAAGTGCAAACGCGCTACTTTCTCATCTAAATGTTTAGGCAAGGTATACACTTTATTTTCATAGTTGCTAGAATTTGTCCATAATTCAATTTGTGCTAAAGTTTGATTAGTAAATGAATTACTCATTACAAATGAAGGATGTCCTGTTGCACAGCCTAAATTCACCAATCTTCCTTCGGCAAGAACAATAATGTCTTTACCGTCAACAGTATATTTATCAACCTGAGGTTTAATCTCCTCTTTTGTTTTTCCATGATTCTTGTTCAACCATGCCATGTCTATTTCATTATCGAAGTGCCCAATGTTACACACAACAGCATTGTGTTTCATAGATTTAAAATGACGGTCACAAATAATATTTTTATTTCCTGTAGCAGTAACAATAATGTCTGCTTGTTTTACGGCGTTGTCCATTTTCATTACCTGATAACCATCCATAGCTGCCTGTAATGCGCAAATAGGATCAATTTCGGTAACTATTACCCGTACACCTTGCGAACTTAATGATTGTGCAGATCCTTTCCCAACATCACCATAACCTGCAACTACCGCCACTTTTCCGGCAAGCATTAAATCTGTTGCACGACGAATTGCATCAACCAACGATTCTCGGCAACCATATTTATTATCAAATTTTGATTTTGTAACTGAATCATTAACATTGATAGCAGGGATGTGCAAAGTACCATTTTTCATCCGTTCATATAAACGGTGCACACCTGTTGTTGTTTCTTCAGATAATCCTTTTATTCCTTTTATTAATTCAGGAAATCTGTCAAACACCATGTTTGTTAAATCGCCTCCGTCATCCAAAATCATATTCAAAGGTTTTCTGTCTTCGCCAAAAAATAAAGTTTGTTCAATACACCAGTCAAACTCCTGCTCATTCATACCTTTCCATGCGTAAACAGAAATTCCGGCAGCAGCAATAGCAGCAGCAGCATGGTCTTGAGTCGAAAATATATTGCAAGAAGACCAAGTAACTTCTGCACCCAATTCAACTAATGTTTCAATTAATACGGCAGTTTGTATTGTCATGTGCAAACAACCTGCAATGCGTGCGTTTTTAAGAGGTTTAGAGGTTCCGAATTCTTTTCTTAAAGCCATCAACCCAGGCATTTCAACTTCAGCAAGTTTTATTTCTTTGCGTCCCCATTCTGCTAAAGCAATGTCTTTTACCTTAAACTTTACATATTTTTCTACAGATGTTTTTTCCATTTTTTATTATTTAGTAATTATTATGATTCAAGCGCGAATTTACGTCTTTTAATGCAATGAGCAAAAAAGCAAACAATTTTATATGGTAGAACGCTAATGCCAATGGGAAATATAATTTGTATGAATTAAAGAATTAGTTAATATTGCAAATCTTAAATTTAATGTGGTGATGGCGAATATTTATTCAACGATTTTAGACAACAAAAAAAAAAGGAAAAAACTATTCTCTGTATTAATCGACCCAGATAAATTTGACTCCTCTGAGGTAATTACTTTATGTGAAGATGCTGCTGTTGACTTTATAATGGTTGGAGGAAGTATTATTACTCAGGGTAATTTTGAGAATTGTATTCAAACCATAAAAAGATTGACTAAAATTCCCATAATTATATTTCCAGGGAACTATATGCAGATTAGTGATAAGGCAGACGCTATTTTATTGCTTTCACTTATATCCGGCAGAAATGCCGATTTACTCATTGGTAACCATGTATTGGCGGCTTCTGCTTTAAAGTCGAGCAATCTGGAAATATTATCTACCGGTTATATGCTCATTGATTCCGGAAAACAAACAACAGCTTTATACATCAGCAATACCATTCCTATTCCTCATGACAAATCCGACATTGCAGCTTCTACAGCAATTGCCGGCGAAATGTTGGGTTTAAAATTAATTTATTTGGATGCAGGCAGCGGAGCAATGAACTGCATAAACGAAAATATGATTGAGAGAGTAAGTAAAAACATTTCTTCACCTTTAATTGTTGGTGGTGGAATAAATTCTGTTAAAAAAGCCGAACAAGCTTGCAAAGCCGGAGCTGATATGATTGTAATAGGAAATGCTATTGAAAAAGATAAAACACTAATAACATCCATTTCAAAGGCTATTCATGAATTTCAAGTTGTATTTACAGAAAAATAATCAGGAGATGAAATTAGTTATCATATCAAAATCATCAATAGTAGAAAATGAAGCGCAAATAATTACTCAATTATTTGAAGCCGGATTAAGTTCATTTCATTTGCGAAAAAGCAGAATGTCAACATTAAGAATGAGAAAAATTATAACACAAATACCCGCTCACTTTCACAACCGCATTACGATTCACTCGCACCACAACTTGGCATTTAGCTTCAACCTGAAAGGAATTCACCTTACGTCAAAACATAAAAAGAACAAATTAAAAACGTTATTGACTATAGGATTACTTAAACTTAAAAACCCTGCTATTGAAATAACAACATCCTTTAAAACATTGGGAGAACTGTATGAACCCAAACATCAATATAATTACAACTATGTATTTTTGAGCCCTGTTTTTGACAGCAATACGAGCAAATTTCAAAGTGGTTTTCCTGAATACGGCTTAAAAACAGCCATTGAAAAAACACACTGGAACGTTATTGCCAGAGGTGGCATTAACATTGCGAATATTGAAAAGACTTATAAGATAGGATTTAAAGGACTAGCCTTTTATAGTACATTATGGACAAGTGATAACCCTTTAGTAAAATTTCAAAAAATTATAGATAAATTTCAAGAACTCAATATCTCTATTGAATAAATATTTGTTACATCAATACCTCGTCCCAGTCTTTCCAAACGGCCTCATAACCATTTGATTTTATTATCTGTTCTACTTCTTTAGGACTCCGTTCATCGCTTATTTCAAACTGTTCTAACGATTCTTTTTCAACTGCGTATCCTCCTGGATTAGTTTTTGAACCTGCACTGATAGAAGTAATTCCTAGTTTTATTACATTATTTCTAAAAGTTTCGCTCTCTCTGGTGGACATTGACAATTCTACTTCTTCATTAAAAATCCGGTAAGCACAAATCAGTTGCACCAACTCTTTATCCTGCATAATTATCTTTGGTTCAATAATGCCTTGCGCAGGGCGCAGGCGGGGAAAAGAAATAGTGTATTTTGATTTCCAGTAATTTTTTTCAAGATAAGATAAATGTAACGCTGTAAAAAAGGAATCAGTTCGCCAATCTTCAAGTCCAATTAAAATACCTAAACCAATTTTATGTGCTCCGGCCATTCCAAGTCTGTCAGGTGTTTCAATACGATAATTAAAATTAGATTTTTTTCCTTTTGGATGATGAAGTTTATAATCTTCTTTGTGATACGTTTCCTGATAAACCAATACAGTGTTTAACCCTTCTTCAATTAATTCTTCGTATTCCCTTTGCTCTAACGGCTGCACTTCCATTGATATAAGAGAGAAGTGCGGCTTGATTAATTTGATGGCGTTTTTCAAATACGGAACGCCCACATTGTGGTTGGATTCTCCAGTTACAATTAAAACATGTTCATACCCTAATTCTTTAATGGCTTGCACTTCTTTTATAATTTCAGCATCAGTAAGTGTTTTTCGATTTAGTTTGTTATCAAAACTAAAACCACAATACGTACAAATATTATTACATTCATTTGAAAGATATAAGGGTACATACATTTGAATAGTTTTACCAAATCGTTTTTGCGTTAAACGATTGCTCAGTTGTGCCATCTGCTCCAAATAAGGTGCAGCTGCGGGAGAAATGAGTGCTTTGAAATCTTCAATATCTCGCTTATCGCTTTTGCTCAATGCTCTTTCAACATCTGCTGTTGTTTTAGCATAGATACTATTTTTAACTTCATCCCAGTTGTATGTATCAAATAGTTGTGTAAACATTTTTTTTTTAATTAATCCTGTAAGAAAGATGTTAACGGACTACTTGCTTCCGCAAATTTCGTAGGTGTTGCTAATTTTGCTTCAAAAGCCATACGTCCTGCTTCCACAGCCATCTTGAATGCTATTGCCATTTGAACCGGATTTTCAGAAACTGCAATGGCCGTGTTTACCAATACGGCATCTGCACCCATCTCCATTGCTTCAGCAGCGTGAGAAGGAGCACCTATTCCTGCATCTATAATTACAGGTACATTGCTTTGGCTGATAATAATCTCTAAAAACTGCTTTGTCTGCAACCCTTTATTACTGCCTATCGGAGCCCCTAATGGCATTACCGCCGCTACTCCAACTTCTTCTAAACGTTTACATAAAACAGGGTCGGCATGAATATAAGGTAGTACTATAAAACCCAATTTTACTAATTCTTCTGCTGCTTTTAATGTTTCAATTGGGTCAGGCAATAAATATTTTGGATCAGGATGAATCTCTAACTTTAACCAATTTGTTTGCAAGGCTTCTCTTGCTAAATGAGCTGCGAATACAGCTTCTTTAGCAGTTCTTACACCCGATGTGTTGGGTAATAAATTAAACTGAGCATGAGAAAGATGTTTCAAAATATCATCTTCTTTGTTTTTTACATCCACTCGTTTTAAGGCAACTGTAACTAACTCCGAACCCGAAGCCAGCAAGGCTTCTTCCATCAATTGTGAGGAGCTAAATTTTCCTGTTCCTGAAAATAGTCGGGAGCTAAATTCTTTATTACCTATTTTTAGTTTTTTCATGTGCTGTTTTTTGCCACAAAGACGCTAAGGCGCCAAGTTTTTTTATTATTAAATACTTTGAGTTCTTTGAGCCTTTGTGGCTAAATTATTTTTAAAGTTGAATATAATATCATTAATATTCTTTGCCATCGTTATTGCTGAAGAAACTGCAATGCCATACACTCCCATGTTTATCAATTCCTTCACATCTTGAGGCTGAATGCCTCCAATTGCAATAATTGGAACTGTGATGTTTGTAGTTTTGCATTGTTCTAAAATTTCTTTATAACCTTGTAATCCAAGTATGGGACTCAAATTGCTTTTTGTTGATGTAAACCGATAAGGCCCTAAACCAATATAATCAACGCCTTTATCAACAAGTGTTTTAATATCGTTAAACGTATTTGCAGTTCCTCCTATAATTGCTTTTTCTCCCAGTTCATTTCGTGCTTCAAGCGGGTCAACGTCAGTCTTTCCTAAATGCACTCCATCTGCATTAACAATTTTTGCGATGGATACATTGTCGTTAATAATCAGCTTTACTTTGTATTGATTGCAAATCTTTTTTACCTCTTTTGAAATGTTCAACCATTCATTATAATGTTTATTTTTTACCCGCAACTGCACCCAATCAATACCTGCTTCGCAAGCATTTATTACAAGTTGCTGATGGCTTATATCCTCAAGGTCATGTGTTATATAATGTAATTGAGAAATCATTATTATTTTAATTCGTAAAATTGTGTCTTGTTTTATGATAGCCCAACAATGAATCATTACTTGCTAAAAAAGCACTCACATATTTTTTTCCTTCAGCGCAAGCATTTTCGATATTCATTCCTTTTGCAAGATTTGCGGTTATTGCCGATGACAATACGCAACCTGAACCATGCTTAGGGCTTATGTTTTTTTGCGATGCTTCAAAAACTAATTGTTTTTTGTTTTTTAAGAATAAAATATCACGTCCTGTATTTTCTTCGTCGTGTCCCCCTTTCAAATAAACATTACAAAAAGAACTTAAATATTCAGCATTTTGTTGAGCATTGTTGAAACGCCCTAATTCACAAGCTTCATTGATGTTGGGCGTTATCAAATAAAGTTGTTTGCAAATATCTTCGAGTAATTTGAGATTTACTTTTTTATGAAATTCAAAACCTGCACTTGCTTTTAATATTGGATCCCAAATGATTTTGAGATATGAGATATGAGATATGAGATATGAGATAAGTTGGTTTAAAATTTCTAAGTTTTGTATCAAACCAATTTTAATGTACTCAAACGAAAAGCGTTTTTGTAATACTTCTAATTGTTCAATAATTTGTGAAACACTCATCCATTCAACCTTTTCAAACGCATTATCATTTTGATAGGTCAATGCAGAAATTACTCCAAGTCCGTAAGCTTCATTGTTTTCAATTGTTTTAATATCTGCCAATATGCCTGCTCCCGCACTTGGGTCGAAGCCGGCAATGCTTAATACGTATGGACGATTTTCTTTCATTAACGGTTTATTTCTTTTTGAATAAAAGCTTTTATCTGTCTTGTACTTGGCAGTTCTAATACATATTTACTTACGAATAAATCTTTATCGGAGTCGGCTACAGCATATTCAACTAATGCTCTGTCGTTTTCGGCTACCAGTAGAATTCCAACAGGAGGATTATCACCCGATGCCATAAAATTCTTTTTAAAATAATTGATGTATGTTTTTAATTGCCCTATGTGTTGATGCTCTACTTCTTGTGTTTTCAGTTCTACCAACACGTGGCATTTTAAAATTCGATGGTAAAACACCAAATCGATAAAATAATATTTTGAACCAATTGTTATTCTTTTCTGTTTCGCTTCAAAACAAAATCCATGTCCCATCTCTAATAAAAACCCTTCAAAATGATCAATTAACGCCTGTTCTAAATCCGATTCATATACCACATCTTTGGCTTTTAATCCTAAAAACTCAAACGTAAATGGCGATTTTATAATATCTGAAGGTGTTAATGTTTGCGAATTTTTTTGGATAATAGCACTCAGTTTTTCAGGCTTTCTGCTCATGTTACTTCGTTCAAAATAGAGTGTAGAAATTTGACGTTTTAATTCATCATGACTCCAGTTTCCTTTAATACATTCTATTTCGTAAAATGCTCGTTTTAAGGGCTCACCTATTGAAAGCAATAAAGCAAAGTGTGAAAATGAAAGATGATTGATTAGCTTGTCTGGTGGGACTAACAGCTCACTCTTTTTAAATTTTTTAGATTGTGCAGACGGTGTCTGCATGATTAACTTTTTAGATTGTGCAGACGGTGTCTGCACGATTAAAATATTGGGAGTTGAATTTTGTTTTTTTTGTTTGTCCGATTGGTCTTGAGTGATTGTATTAAATCCCAATTGATGCAGATGCTTCGTTAAAACTGTTGCAACTTGCGGATAGGTAAAATAAAATTGCCTGAATAATTTTAAGTTGCGAGCACTTAATCCTTTTATGTTTATTGATAGTGCCAATTCATCAATTAATCGTTGTCCGTATTTGGCGCGATCAGCACCTTGTTGTTCAAATTCGGCAATATAAAATCCGATTAACCAATTGCGGATGGTTAAATGAATATTTACCGAATGAATAGCCTGTTCCTGTAGCTTATCATGCGTATGTTGTATGTTTTTTACTAATATTTTAAAATTCATATTGTAATAATTTATGCATATTGATAAAGTGCTTTACAGGAATTTTAGAATTCCAAATTGCCCCTAATACTGCTATACCATTAAAACCTAAGTCCATTGCCTGATGAATTGTTTCTTCGCTGATACCACCAAGTGCAATCAATTCCATTTTTTTATCTCGGGTGCTCAAAAAACTTTTCAATTCAGTTTGGTTGAATTTTGATGTGTACCCTTTTTTTGAAATGCTATCAAAAATGGGGGAAAGAAAAGCATATTCGTAGTTGTAATCGCAAGCCATTATCTCCTCCGTTGAATGAAATGAAGTACTGATAAAATTTTCGATTCTGCGTTCATCTGCCTTATCTGCAATCAATTGTTTTACGGTGATTTCGCTGGTATTCGCAGATGTTTTATGTTTCCCTTTTAAATGATACTTATCAACTAAATGATGATGTGAGTGTAGTACTATTTTGCTTAAATATTCAGCAGGAATTTGTTTAATGTACGCCTCCATTTCATCTGATGTAAAATCGGATTTTCGCAAATGAAAATACTCTAATCCGTTTTCAAACAATGAACACAACAACGTATGTTCATTGTTTAAATTAATAGGGTTGGAGATTAGGATTAGTTTCATTGAATTTGCCTCTTTAATTCTTCGATACTCAACAAAGGTTTTTTTCTATGTATCATTGCATGGCAGTTTGGACAAACGGGTCTTAAATCTTTTATGGGGTCTATTTCATAACTTTCTCCAATTGATGATATTTCTGTCAAGTGATGAACATGAATAAAATTTTTACCAATTTCTCCATATTGTTTTTCAAAATCAAAAGAGCATACTGAACATGAATACCCGTAATGCTTTATACATGCATTCCTTGCGTTTGGATCTCTTTCATATCTCGTTAGTATTACTTCTTTGGCTGTTCCTTCAATAAAAGCTTGTTGCACTTCACTATTCGTTAGGGTAAGAGATTTCTGTTGAACTCCTTGAGTCGTTAAAAAATCAGACCATATTTTTTCAAGCTCATTAACAAGCTCTGGTCTTACTGAAATACCCGATAATTGAGGAGTCCAATTTTGTTTCGCGAGTTCTCCTGTTTTTAAAGTTTCCAGTTCAAGTATTTTCTCTTTCTTATAATCAAAGAATACATCGAATTCTAATTCAACATAATATGCAGTATTTCCATTTTCCTTTTCATATTTAATTGAAGATGTTTTTGTAACGCCCGAAGCTATTATGCCTTTTGGATAAGAACCAACTTTAATTAAAAATGCTCTATCTCCAGATTTTATATTTTTTGTGTTACATCGCCATGAAGTATTAAAGACATTACTTAACTTAAAGTCTTTTATGCAATTTTCGTAATCGTCCCAACTCTCAGGTTTAGAATTCCAAATAAAAAGAAACGTATTTGTTGTTTCTTTTTTTTGAGGAATTTTATTTAATGAAAGTTCCTCCATTGCTTTTATTAGTTCAGGTTTTAGTTCCCATATATAAAAGGCTTCTTCCCAATGACCATTAAAAAAAATATCGTAGTACGCTTCCCCTTGAACGCCATATTTGTCTTCAACTCGTTTACCAAATTTTCCAATAATTGAGTTTACTACAATTTTATCTTTATAACCAAGTAACTCTGCCAAATCAGTTGCCGATGCCTCATGGTTGTTAAAAGAATAAAGCCCCTGCAACAATTCTAAACAATTAGGTTTTGTAACCTCGCTATCTTGCAAAATTGTTTTAAAAAGCTCTTTACTAATATGTTCTGTCGTCATTATTAGAATTGTTTACAATTCTTACGAATAAATCTCACTACCTGTATTTACAAATTCAGAAGCTTTTTCTTCCATTCCTTTTTCAAGAGCAGCATTTGCTTCCACTTCTAATTTATCTGCATATTCGCGTACTTCTTCTGTAATTTTCATGGAGCAGAAATGTGGCCCGCACATGGAACAGAAGTGAGCAATTTTAGCACCTTCGGCAGGTAATGTTTCATCGTGAAATTCTCGGGCAGTGTCAGGGTCTAATGAAAGATTAAACTGGTCTTCCCAACGGAATTCAAAACGAGCTTTACTCAATGCGTTGTCGCGTATTTGTGCTCCCGGATGTCCTTTGGCAAGGTCGGCAGCGTGTGCAGCAATTTTGTAAGTAATTACTCCATCCTTTACATCTTTTTTATTTGGCAAGCCTAAATGTTCTTTAGGCGTTACATAACACAACATGGCACAGCCAAACCAACCAATCATGGCAGCGCCAATACCCGATGTAATGTGGTCGTAACCCGGAGCAATATCTGTAGTAAGTGGTCCCAGTGTGTAAAACGGAGCTTCATTACATTCTTTCAATTGCTTTTCCATATTCACTTTTATCAGGTGCATAGGCACGTGACCGGGACCTTCAATCATGGTTTGTACATCATGTTTCCATGCAATTTTGGTAAGCTCGCCCAAGGTTTCCAGTTCCGCAAATTGCGCTGCATCATTGGCATCGGCAATAGAACCGGGACGCAAGCCATCGCCTAATGAAAAGGCTACATCGTAGGCTTTCATTATTTCGCAAATTTCTTCAAAGTGCGTGTACAAAAAGTTTTCTTTATGATGCGCCAAACACCATTTTGCCATAATAGAACCACCGCGGGAAACAATGCCTGTAACACGTTTAGCCGTTAACGGAACATAACGCAATAATACGCCAGCATGAATTGTAAAATAATCAACACCTTGCTCTGCTTGTTCTATCAAGGTATCGCGGAATAATTCCCATGTTAAATCTTCGGCTTTTCCGTTTACTTTTTCAAGTGCCTGATAAATAGGTACAGTTCCAATGGGTACAGGAGAATTGCGGATAATCCACTCACGAGTTTCATGAATGTTTTTTCCGGTTGACAAATCCATGATGGTATCGGCTCCCCAACGGCAAGCCCATACTGCTTTTTCCACTTCTTCTTCAATGCTTGATGTAACGGCAGAATTACCAATATTGGCATTAATCTTTACCAAAAAATTGCGACCAATAATCATTGGTTCGCTTTCGGGGTGATTGATGTTATTAGGAATAATTGCGCGCCCCATAGCCACTTCATTTCTTACAAATTCAGGAGTGATGGCAGCCCCCCCTCCAGCCCCTCCCCAAGGGGGAGGGGTATTAGCGCCGAATGAATTACCCGGATGTTGAACATAAATAGGATTTACTCCCTCTCCTTTGGGGAGGGTTGGGGTGAGGCTTCTTCGTTGATTTTCGCGAATGGCAATGTATTCCATTTCTGGAGTAATAATACCTTTTTTGGCATAATACATCTGACTCACATTCGCACCTTTTTTTGCTTTTAACGGTTTGGTGATGTGTTGAAAGCGCAAATGTTTTAATTCACTGTTTTCAAGTCGTTCACGGCCATATTCACTGCTGATATTGTCTAATTGCTCAACATCACCACGTTTTAAAATCCATTCTTCGCGCAGGCGTGGAAGTCCTTTTTTTACATCAATGGTAACACTGGTATCTGTATAAGATCCGCTTGTATCATATACTACCACCGGTTCGTTGGCTATTGATTGTTTACCTCTTACTTTTGTTTCCGACACGGTTATTTCACGCATAGCTACTTTGATATTGTGCAATTCCCCTTTTACATATACCTTTTTAGAATTTGGAAAAGGTGTTGTTGAAATGCTTTTGTCTGTAGGTAATTGTTCTTCTTTTTTCATTTTCTACGAATTACGAATTTATCTGTATGTGGTTTCGAGAGCCTCAGCCATTGGCTTGTTAAGATTTACAAACTTTGGACTTTTTAACTTTGGACTTACTACCCGCCTTGTGCTGCTTTAATTAACAGCAATTTATCATTGTCATTTATTAAATGTTTATCCCATTTTTCACGAGGAATAACTTCATTATTAAGAGCCACCGCCATTCCCTTTGAAACATCCATATCTAAAGCCGTTAATAAAGCGTCTAGTGTTTGATGCTGTTCAAATGGATATGGTTTATCATTAATTAAAATCATAATCAATATGTTTTATGACAAACTTACAGGGGGTAATGAAGAGGAAATAAAGCAACTAACAATTGCTTTTACTTATTTCCTACGACAGCATTATCTGTATCAGGTACCGCTTTTATTGAATAGCGAGGGTTTGTTCTCAGACTTTAAAAGCCAACTGTTTTAAAGACACCCCTATAAGTTTTACAGGTGCTAAAGTAGATAAATTATAAATGGAAAACAATTTGAAATTTTCAAAGATAGAAAATAATTAAAAAATTCATTGTTTTTTGGAAAAAGCGTATTTACATTTACTAAACGTTTGAATAATCATGCATATCGTATTAACTACATAAATCAATTAACCATGAAAAAAAAAGTACTCATTTTATCCGTTATAGTCGAATTATCAGTCGGTGCAGTCATTGCTCAAACATCTTCAACTCCAGATGGGAACTTTGAAAGTTGGACGACATACACTTATGACAGCCCGCAAAATTTTGTTGGGAATTCAAACCTCAAGGCATTTGCCGACACTGTACCTTTTAATGAAGTTAAGACTACGGATGCATATCACGGAACTTATGCTATTAAGTTGACTACAGTAATAACACCAAGAGTTAATAATGGCATTGGCAATGATACTATACAAGGGTATTTCGTTAACACAAATCCTAATGGAAACGGAGGTCCGTCTTCTTGGCATAATGGTTTTGCGTATAATCAAAAACCAACCGGAATACGTGGATATTATAAATCGGCTGTTGTTTCACCTGATAATGCTTTGATATTAGTGTTTTTTTATAAAGGAGGTTCTGTGATAGGGCAATATATTTTTCCTATTACCGGTAGCCAGTCTGCTTACACTCTTTTTTCGTATACTTTCAGTCCTGCTCTTACACAAAACCCCGATTCAGTTATAATGGGAGCTGTTTCCAGCGACTTTAGGACTAGTACTATCAATAGAAACGGAAGTATGTTGCAGTTAGACAGCGTTTCATTTATTGGTGCAGCTACTCCTACTCAGTTTGATGGAGATTTTGAAACTTGGCAAACTACAACAATTAAAACACCTGATAATTGGGTTTTATCAAACGGAAGAATAGGGGGACATAACGGGAATATCATTACACCAGGTATGTCACAAACAACCGATGCTGTTACCGGAAATTACGCAATTGAGCTAACAACATTTCTAGACAGTACCAATAATGGTCATGGTGGTCCGAATCATGCAGTAGCGAGAGCCGGAGCAATTTCAACAGGCTATTATCCCAATAATTGTAATGTTAATTGCCAAGAGCAGGGGGGCGAACCATTTACAAAACAAATAGATACATTGGCATTTTATTATAAATATGTCCCATCAGGTAGTGATAGTGGACAAGTATCCTTGAATTTCAAAAAGAACTCTACTTCAATTAATTACAACCAAACAAATCTTATTGCATCAGCCAATTACCAGTATAAAGAAATCCCTTTTAATGTTGGGCAAGTTCCAGATTCTGTTATCATTGATATACACTCATCTACTTGGAGTGACACTCTGACTTCATTTGAAATCGCAAGTACCTACAACACCTATTGTTACAGCAACTGGAGCAGTATTAACGACATCCACTGCAAATGGTAATCAATGGTATTTAAATGGAAATAGTATTGGTGGTGCAACAGCACAAACATATACCGTTACTCAAAGCGGAAATTATTCGGATATAGTGACTGTTAGCGGTGTTAGTTCATTAACTTCTAATACTGTAATAATAACCGTTCCTGCAACACCCACCATTACGTTATCAGGAAACGCTGCCCTAACTTCCAGTTCTGCAACCGGAAACCAGTGGTATTTAGCCGGCAATTCAATTAATGGGGCAACTTCTCAAACATATACTGCTACACAAAATGGAAGCTATGCTGTTAAAGTAACAACAGGAGGAATTTCATCTGCATTTTCCAATACGGTTAATGTAACAAATTTAGGTGCAACAGTAATATCAATTAATACTATTGATAATGGCGTTTATATTTACCCTAACCCAAACAATGGAATTTTCACTATAAAATCTCCAAGCAAAATTTCAACAGTTGAAATAACAAATACTCTTGGAACAATAGTTTTATCGCAAACAGTTAATGCAGATGCAGTAACCTTTGATTTAACAAAAGAAACTGGAGGAATTTACATAGTTAAAGTAATTTCTGAGCAAGGCATAATAAATAAAAAAATTATTTTAAGTCATTAATAGACTTTATATAACTTAGAATCTTATAGGAATAATATTGATTGTAAATGGATATGATAAGGCGAATCGAAAAGGTTCGCCTTATTTTTTTATATTCTCTAAACCAATATAAAATAAGTCAAGAGCAATTTTAAAATCCTCTTCTTTCATATTATCAATTAGGATGCTTTGCCATTTATTTGTAGGATATATAAAAGCATACATCTCTTTTTTAAGCGTTACTTTCACCGGCATTGTAAAAGGTTTATCTGATGCATAACGATAGCTGACTTTCAAGTCTTTTTCATTTTTTTCTAAAATGTATTGTAATTCAGGAATTGACTTTTCACGCAAATACACATCAAATATTTGTGATAAATCTATCCCTGACTTTTCTGAAATATATTTTTCTATATCACCCGAATTAACTGTTTTGTATTTGTATTTCAATTGCAAGCCTTCTAAAATATTAAAAAATAAAGAATCGTTATTTATAATACTCCTTAAAGTGTGCAATAACAAAGCACCTTTAGGATACATATCACGCGATCCGGGTTTGTTTACATTGTATTTTCCAATAATCGGCTCTTTATTTTTCACACCTTTTTTCTCGCTGTTGATATACTTCAAATAAGCATCATGTCCGTATATACATTCTACATACAATGCTTCCGCGTATGTTGCAAAACCTTCGTGAATCCACATATCGGCAATATCATTGGTAGTAATGGCATTTCCCCACCATTCGTGTGCCGACTCATGTATAATGATGTAATCAAAATCGAATCCTGCCCCTGATAAATCTTTGCCTCTGTAACCACTTTTATAGTTGTTTCCATAGGAAACACAGCTTTGATGTTCCATGCCCAAATAAGGCGTTTCTACCAACTTGTAACCATCCTTAATAAAAGGATACTCACCCATTAATTTATAATAACAGTCAAGCATAAGTTTAACTTGTTTGAAATGTTGTTGTGCTTTTTCGTAATTATAAGGCAACACAAAATAATCTAATGTAAGTGTGTCATTAAAAGCAGCATTTACATATAAATCGCTAAACTGCCTGTACTTGGCTATATTAAGAGTTACATCATAGTTATTGATGGGATAGGAAACGTGCCAGTCATATTTTGTATAACCGCCTTGCAATTCTGTTTCTTTTGTCAAACGACCATTTGAAACTGCCATTAAACCGGAAGGGACAGAAATATGAATAAACATTTCATCAGGTTCATCACTCTGGTGATCTTTGCATGGCCACCAGCAACTTGCGCCTAATTGTTGGCACGATACGCCAACCCATGGATTTCCTTCTGCATCTGTTTCCCATGAAAAACCCCCATCCCAAGGAGGATGTATTGCCGGTTGAGGTTTGCCGCGATAATAAATTTTTAAAGAAGCCACTTCTCCTTTTTTTATCATTCTCGGAAAGTTAATAAATACCGCATTAAACTTTCGAGCGTATTTTAAGGAAGTTGTTTCAAATTCAATCAATTGAATTTGCATATTTTCAGACAAATCAATTTGCAGTTGTTGAAAATCGTTTTCTGCAATAAGTTTAATGGTGTTACTTCCTGAAATGTGCTTTTCATTGATATCCACTTTCACATCCAGATCATACACTAAAACATTGTAACATGTGCGCAATGGAGAAAGCATTCCCCGCAACGTATCAGCCTGTGTAAATACTGAATCTCTTGCAGATTGAGCAAATAACGAACTCCACGAGTAAAATACAAAAAAAATAAATTGAAAGCATTTTTTCATTTTTAAAATTTTTATTCAATAACCTGATGTAATATTTCCTGCGATTTAAGCTCTTTAAAAGTTTCTATATGCAATTGATAAAACAATATTATTGCGTTTAATAGGTGTTTCCGTTCATTATTTTCAAGAGCCAATTTATAAATTGATTCATAATTGCTTGTTATAACATCGGATAATAAAGAACTAAACCTGTTACCTAAATAAAATGAATGTAATGGAATTTTATTTACAAAACAACCTTCTCTCAAATCAAAAACGGAAAATTCTTTACTGTAATTCCCTTGCGGATAAAAGCCTAGGTAACGGCTCAATTGCACCATAAAACATATATGAAAATTTGAACAGTTTTCCTGTTTTAAATCTAAAATCAGCAACGAGTTTTCGATAAAATCAAACATATCTTCATCCGGGTTACCTTCATGCAAGGCTTTATACAATACTTCATTCAAAAAAAGGGCTATAGCGCTTTTAATAATATTATATGGTAAATGAGAATAAGGGTGTGCGATGTTGAGTTCCGAAACTTGCTGAAGAGAATTTTTATTTACATTACTAACTACCATTTCTACCAATGCCAGTGGCTGAAACAGATTGGCTTTGTGTTTTGATTTTTTACTCCTCGTTCCCTTAATCATGTACGATTGTAATCCAAAACTGCGGGTGTACATTTTTACAATCAAACTGGTTTCGGAATAGTTAATCGTTTGTAATACTATTCCTTTTGTTTTGTGAAGCATCCTCGAAACAAATGAGTAAACTGATTGATGAGAAAATGATTTAATTAATGAATAAAATTTTGGTAGCAAGTTTTTCACTGCCATCCTGACTTGTACAAAATACCATATATACACCTGTACCTACACGATTGCCTTCATGATTCTTTCCATCCCAAATAGCTTGTCCACCCAACGATTGGGTTTGAAATACCAAAGCTCCACTTATGTCTGTAATTTTGATGGTACTATTATTCATTAGTCCAGTAATGGCAACTAATCCCTGATAATCATGTTTAACCGGATTTGGAAAAGCATACACATTCGAAAAATCATTTGCACCTTCTGTTGCTGTGCCCCTGTATGAGATAATTCCGAATGGAGTAGCAAAATACACTTCGCCGGTTTTTGAATTGACGGCAACACTTATAACAGTATCACTAAACAAGGGACTGGTATTTTGTGTAAAGTGATAAACCTCTTGTGTCCCATCTGCAGTCAATAAAAAAACACCCGCCCCTTTTATTGAAATCCATTTTTGATTCGCAGCATCAGATGCCATGGCTGGGACTATTTCTGATGCAAATAAATATTGTGTTGAACCATCTTGCTGAACAAATATATGTTGTGCATCAAAATTTTGTCCTGTAAAAACATTTTGCGGAGAATAAAACACTTTAACACCGTCGCCGTTTGTGCCTACCCAAATATTACCACTCAAATCGCTCATAATGCAGGTTACATCATTGTCAGGCAGACTTCCGTTTCCAATTGCAGAAGTAAGGAGTTTGGTATTTGATGAATTTGGTGCAGTACCATTGTCATTATAAACAAGCACGCCTTGTCCTTTTACAATAAACCATTTTTTGTTGTTTTCATCTATTAGCAATTGTCCCAGAGCGGGAGAGTTACCGATAATAAAAGAAAAATCAAGCGATTGCCATGTTCCATCTGTTTTTTTTACCGACAATGCGGGTGAAACTGTTGAATTCACCACCCATAAATTACCTGATGAATCTACTGCCATACCTCCAATTAACATTGAATCACTTGAACCTATGTTTTTCAACGTACTGTTTTTGTTATTGTATAACTTAACAGGCACGCCTTTATTTAGTTCAATTATTCCATTATTGGTAGAAGCATATACAACATTTGTGTTTTTAGGATTCACCAAAACATGATTGATACTGCGAATGGTATCAAAATTTACTACTGATGAAAAAACACCATTTACATTACTCCATTCATTATTGGCATTATAATACAGTCCGCTTGTGTATATACTTGTATTAGTAATACCGGGCGCAACCCATAAGTTATCTTCAATTGAATTTAATTCAAGTACGCTCACAGAATAAGGACCGTTGGGATAGCTGTATTGAAAACCAACTCCATTATTTTTTGATACTAAACCAAATCTTTTATCGGCAATCCATAAGTTGTTGTTATTGTCTAATATAGCTTTGCCAGGTTGTGCAGTATTTCCAAAATAGCTAGTGTAATTGCTCAGAGATACTCCATTGGTATCGTAAATTGATATTGAATTGTTATATGTTACAACTAGCTTATTACTATTTACAGTTAATGAATTTACAACGCCATTGCCGTTAGTAAAATGATTCCATGTTGCTCCGTTATATTCATATAAAGTATCTTGCTGAGTTACATTATTAGATAAAAACTTAGAATTATTTGTATAAATATTTCCATTAAAGCTAGCTAAAGCATTGTAAATTCCGGTTGGCAAACCCTTCATTAACGACCATTCAGCAAAATTTTCCAAATCTGGACTACTTAACAATGCTCTGTAAACACCAATATCTGTGGCTGCATATATATACGTGTTATCGGCAGTAATATCTCTGACATTAATATTACTGCCTCCCGAACCAATAAGGTAAGTATCCTGTATTTCATATTTGTTCATATCAACTACTACAATTCCAAAAGCACAAGCTAAATAGGCGTATTCATTAATAAAATAAATATTATTAACCGCTTTGTTTACCATCATGGGTTTTATTTTAATATCCACTATGTTGGTAATACTATTGTTGTCAACAATATCAATATTAGAATTCTTATAGGCTATAAATAATTTATTGTTGTAGCTGTTAAAATTGATTGCTGAAGGTTCAATGTCTGACAAGCCATTTACTTTTGATAAACGTTCCACAGAATTATCAGCTTTATTATAAATAATGATGCCACCTGTTGTTAAACAATATACCTTACCATTACCTTGAGCAACAGATATTGCGCTTTGATAAGATAAATTATCTTTCCATTGTCCTATTGCTATATTATCTTGAGAATGAGCTGTAAAGTATATGATAAAAACAAAAAAGGATAAAAGCCGGTTTTTCATTACTAAAAAAAAGTTGTTAGGAACTATAAAAGTACTTTTTTTATTGTATGGATAAGTATAGGTTGAAAGATTACAGATTGAAGAATGGCAAATTATTAATTCTAACACTTAACCTGTAACTTCTTAAAACGGCTTTGGACTTTGGACTTTAAACTATACCTTTGCAGTTATATTATTAGGTTCCGTAGTTCAACTGGATAGAATGGCAGATTCCGGTTCTGCAGGTTAGAGGTTCGAACCCTCTCGGAATCACAAATACGTCTGATTACCAATAAGTTAACAACTTGTATTGACAAAAAGATTGACAAAAAAAGGGTTCACGCTAATAGCGGAAACCCTTTTTTATTTGTAATACCAAAGTCTTAAAAATCAAACAAATCTTTTACTTTACAATTTAAGGAAGTACTAATTTTAAGTAGTGTTTTAACGGTAGGATTAACTTTACCTTCTTCTATACGAGCTAAATTTGATTGGTCTGTTAAAATTTCCTGAGCCAATTTATACTGACTAATATTCTTTTTCTTTCTTAACGAAGAAATATTTTTACCGAGTCTTTTAAGGAAACTCTCCAAATTAATATCCATAACTCAAAATTCGGGGAATATTTTATTACTATTACTGACATATAATAATAGTAGTATTATATTACTATTATCTTTATATTTGCTGCATAACTTTTAAAACTTAACAACATGAAAAAAACATTTATCACAATTTTGTCGCTGATATTAACTATATCGGTATTCGCTCAAAACTATACACCCAGTTGGCATATAGTTCAACCAAATGCACAATATTCTATAATTGATGGAGGGGACGATAGCGATAATGTCTTTGTAGGCAGTGTAGTGTTGGTATTCGATTTTATCAATGGAAATTTCCTTGCATATAATCCGGATGGAAAGGTGATATGTTTTAAAGGGCAAGCAAGTTTATTAAAAGCACCTATAACGCCTCAATGTGGAGTTGGCATTATGAAAACAACTAAACAATTGATGGATGGGACTGATATTGATGAAGGTTCTTATGTTTGGATTACGAGCTGGGATGGCAAAAAAGTTGTTACCATTCAGGGAAATAAAACAATTGATTTAACAGACAATGATATAGAATTATTGCCTTATAGAAAGGATTCGAGAAATGCTCAGTTCAAAGCTATATCTACAAATTAGAAAACAATACACTTAATAATTTAAGCCTCCGAAAGGGGGCTTTTTTGTTGGGATATTTTGTAGGTTTGAAAAAGATTTACACAATTATTGCTTAAACTTTTTCTTCGCGCCAGCTTTTAGTTTAGGAAGTTATTTTAACGAAATAAAAGCCACCAACCTGAAGGTTTTCTGTCCCTTAAATTATTTAGCAATTTGCGTCGGCCCATAAATACAAGTCATCTAGTGTTTTACCCATTGACTTACACGAGCTTTTTAAATGGAAAGCTGGAATTTCTTTTTCATCTCCCCACACAGGAATTGTTCTGTATTTTGGTTTTGTCCATTGGTCATGACTTCCTTTCGTTCTTTTATGACTGTATCCATTTTCGATTAAAAACTTTTCCCAACATTTTGTTGGTAAAGGACGAAAATTTTTACCCATTTATGCCAATGTTAAAAATTCGGTTTCAATTTTATTGCCTACAATATTAAAATCTTTCAATTCACCATTAATATCAATGTATGATTTTGAAAAATTTTTATTACGTAATGGACTTTTTTTCCATCCCAATTTTACAAGAACACTGGAAATAGTGTTAATATTTTTATTTATTAGATTACTATTAAAATCATCAATTGATGATTTTATCATTTCCATTGCTCTTTTTTTTGTAGAGCCATATCCTGTTATTTCTAATGATGGAACAGAAATTACAAACTGATTGGTGTCCTTATCTTTAAAGGAAATCATCCTAATTTGAGCTTCAATATAACCACGTGTAGGATGCACCTTAAGATATTCTTCTTGTTTTGTTACTTTTGCGGTTTTAAAAGTTTCAAATACTCCCATATTTTTAAATCTATTAAACATAAATAATACAAACGATGCTTCTATTATAAGAATCAAGCTTTTCAGTTTGTGTTGCTACACAAAAATAGTAATAATATACTAAAGACACAATCAATTTGTTAAATTTAACAAACAGGTTAAATTTGTTTGTATAAATTCCGAATATATTAACATATTTCGGAACGATAACTTCCTGCTTTAAAATCCATTGCCATTTTGCTGAAATTTCTGCAACATTATCAGGTATTGATTCAGTTTTAAATCCTTTGTTATTAATTTCAAACATTACATATTCATCCAAAAATATTTGGTTATTAGCAATGCAATCTGATATTCCGTTTATAATGCCATTACATTTTAAACCTATGTTTTCAAACAAAAATATTTCACCATTTTTATTGCATTTTATACCGTTATCAAAAATTGACCTTATGTTATTTTTATTTGTTATGTGGTAATACTTCATGACATTTAGTTTTGTATTGTAATATATTTAGTTTGGATAATTTTATCTACCCAACTATTTTTTGATTCGCATCATCAATGATATTGTCATCAAAATCCTCCATATAATTTTCAGTTGTTGCAGCACTAGAATGACCAAAAGCCTGCTGTATGATTGCAATATTTACATTTAAGAGTTTAGCTTGTTGTGCCCATGAATGCCTTGCAACGTGTGAAGAAATGCGCTTTTCAATACCCGCGTCTTTTGCCAACAATCTTAGATATTTATTATAAAGGGCAGTAGCACCTGAAATTTTGGAGTCTAAACTTTTATTGTTCGATTTTATAAGAAGCTGTCTAAAAACGAGTAATTAAAAATGTTATGTGCAAAAAAAAATAAAAGAGTCCATCGCCCCAAGCTGAAAATGTTGTACTAATTGTGAATAACGACAAACTCAATTAGTATGACA
>Ga0302280_1001057_pt1 | contig 23545 bp, 30 predicted proteins | sample III_Fen_E1_1_FD_198771 | JGI IMG/M metagenome (GOLD analysis project Ga0302280, IMG submission 198771) | Peat permafrost microbial communities from Stordalen Mire near Abisko, Sweden - III_Fen_E1_1 | ecosystem: Environmental > Terrestrial > Soil > Wetlands > Permafrost | place: Sweden: Abisko... | reverse complement strand
GAAAAGAAACGATTGACCATAGAGCACAGGAAAAAGTATAATTTAAACCAAACTGATCACTCAGTTCAATCTAAAAGCCTCCTGTTGTAAAATGAAATTGTGTCCAAAAAGGGCTGATGACGTACAGGGTGCATTTACTCAATGGACTTTATGATGCTAAATTTGATGGCCAGCCTGTATTGGCCATCACGGGACATACGTTCCATGATCTGATAGGTACACATTACCAACAGGATCTGGACCTTGATAAATTATTCATAGATGTTGCCGCTTACAATCAACGGATCATGGGCCCTTCGCATGTTCAAAATGTTGTTGATGAAGCGATCAAAACAGCTTTAAGTCTGCGTACGGTTGCTCACATTAATATTCCTAAAGATATTCAGGAATGGCAAATGGATGGGCAGCGCTCTGTTGCAAATATTCCGGCCCACAGCGCTGATATTTATAAAATGTCCAGGCCGGTACCCTCACAGGCAGAACTGATTGCCGCAGCTACTATTATCAATGAGGGAAAAAAAGTAGTCATTTTAGCCGGACGTGGGGCTTTAGATGCACGTGAAGAAATTCTGGGACTGGCGGCCATGACCCAAGGCGTCATCATTAAAGCACTCCTGGGTAAAGCTGTTGTTCCTGATGATAGCCCGTATACGACGGGTGGCATCGGACTTCTTGGTACGGCACCTTCTCAAGATGCCATGCAGGAATGTGATACGTTGATCATGGCTGGAACCAGTTTTCCTTATCTGGAATTTTATCCTAAACAGAATGTCCGCACAGTCCAAATGGACATTAACTCCACCCGCATTGGCTTGCGACATAAAGTGGAAGTTGGATTGACCGGTGATTGCCGGGAAATTTTGCGCGCTTTGCTTAAATTATTGGAACAAAAAGAAGACAAAAGCTTTTTAGAAAAATCTCAAAGTAGAATGAAACAGTGGAACGGTCTTTTATATGGGCAGGGCACGTGCCTTGACAAGCCGCTTAAACCGCAGGTGGTAGCTTATCAACTCAACTCACTTATAGATAGCAATTGCATTATATGCACAGATACGGGGACAGTAACTACTTGGGCCGCACGCCATATCTCGATCCGTGGGGACATGCAATTCTCTGCTTCGGGAACACTGGCCAGCATGGCTAATGGTTTGCCTTATGCGGTTGGTGCGGCTTTTGCCAATCCAGGCCGCCAGGTCATTTGTTTGTGCGGGGATGGAGGTTTTTCCATGCTCATGTGTGAACTGGCCACTATAGCCAAGTATAATCTTCCTGTTAAAATCATTATTTTTAAGAACAATAGTTTTGGCATGATCAAATGGGAGCAGATCGCGATCGAAGGTAATCCCGAATACGGGGTAGATCTTCATCCTATTAATTTTGCTGCGTTCGCCCGTTGCTGTGGGGTTCCCGGTTGTACTCTCGATGATCCGGATAAGGTTGAGACGATTCTACGTAAGGCGCTTAGCATGCCTGGGCCGGCAGTTATTGATGCCCACATTGACCCATATGAAGCGCCTATGCCCGGTCATATAAGCTCAGACCAAGCCTGGCATTTTACCGAATCTATGATGCGAGGAGATAAAGACCGCTTGGATATTATCAAAACTGTTATTGAGAACAAAATCCGCAGAGTGTTTTAAAAGAGGTAAAGGAAAGATTAATGCCGCCATCATCCCACAGCACCACTTCTTTATAGTTAGCTGCCAGTGATTTTCTCTCTATTATACTTCAGTACAATTGATTCATTGTGAGCTGCTCCCTAAAATAACGTTATGAAGTTTGGAGTTATCTTAGGAATTATAGCAATCAAAAAGGAGATTTATATGTTGAATTGGGCAGTTTCATTTTTTGTGATCGCAATAATTGCGGCAGTATTAGGATTTACGAATATCGCAGGTTCAGCGATTGACATTGCTAAAATTTTGTTCTTTGTGTTTCTAGTTTTAGCAGTTGTCTCTTTTATTTTTGGTAGAAGAGCGACAGCATAATTTTTTCCTCTGCTAACGGCGATAGCTACTACGATTATCATGCCAGAGTAAGCGATAGAAGCCGAAAGGCAGGGGTCAGATATATCGTTAAAATTTGCGCGGTCAAAAAATTGTTAATTGAGCGGGTTTCCGCACCTTCCACGTTCAAAGACTTAGGTGCTTTTTCGACCGCGCATTATATTTTTATAAGGGGGTATTAAATGAGTACAACAAATAATCAGTCATGGGGAAGTCCTCAAATTGGAATTTTTACCGTGTTGTTGATCATTCTTCTTATTTGGGCTTTTGCCGGAGGCAGGCATTTCTTTAGAAGTACCGGTGGGGATTTAAAATCATCTGTTCAGGATGCTGGGCAAGATCTTAAGTCGTCAGCTCGTGATTTAGGAGATTCAGTCAGACGTACTGCTCAATGAGGATACGTTTAATTAACAAAGAACGTAATCACGAAATAGATAATTTATCAGTGGAGGGTTTATGAGAATTAAAATTATTATGTTTTTGATTTTAGGAATAAGTACAGTGAGTGTTTGTTTTGCACAAGTCGGTGCTTCTGGCGCAGGTTCTACGGGAGGCGGAACTTCCTCTACGGGGACTGGATCTTCGGCAGGAAATGGCTCGGGAGTTGGATCTTCCTTTGGAAATGGGTCTAATACGGCTGGTACTAATTCCGGTGTTAATACTAATAATCAAGGCAGTAGTTTTTCAAATTCCAATAATGGAACAACCAATGGGGTCAATGGAATTAATGGAAACAATGGGCCTAACGGAGTTAATGGAGTTACAGGAAACAATAATCCCAATGGAGTTAATGGGATTACTGGCATGAATGAAAATAATGGAGTCAGTGGGGCTAATGAAAATAATCAAACCACGAATAGCACTTATTGAATTATCTTACCGTAAAAATAGAGGAAGATGTTATGGCAAAATACAGTCCAAAATCTCAAGAAACAGTTGAAGAAGCTATGCACAAATATAAACGTGGTACGTTAAAAAGTGGTGGAAGCGGAAAAACTGTAAAGAGCAAAAAGCAGGCGATTGCCATTGGACTTTCCGAGGCTAGGCAAAAAGGATATAAAGCCCCCAAGAAAGCGCAGTAAACAGATCTCCGCATTGTTCCGCAGTCATTCGTATTCAATCAAGGAGATAACAATGAAGAAATTAAATAATAAAAATAGTGCAGTTACAGGATTTGGATCACAGGGATATGAAAAAATCGAAGAAGATTCAGCAGATGCAAAGTCGCTATCAGTCCTTAAGGATAATTTCAAGTTACATACAACAGGGACAGATGACGATTTGGCTGTAGATATCCAGGATGCTCTAGGTAGGGAAATGTCTTTATCCCTGGTAGTTGATAATATTGAGATTACCGTTGAAGGTGAAATCGTGACATTAGAGGGAGAAGTTTATAGAGAAGAGGAAAAAATGACAGCAGGAGCTATAGCAACAGCTTTTGCTGGGGATGATAATGTTAATAATTATTTGAGCGTTATAGGCAACAGAAATTGAAAAAGGAGCAGATATGATTGTCAAGACTGCCAAAGGCTATTCGGTACATTCTGAAAAAGGAAAAAATCTGGGAGGCCCGTATAAGACCAAGGAAGAGGCCCAAAAAAGATTGAGGCAAGTCGAGTTCTTCAAGCACAGAAAATAAGAGAGGAGAGAATATGGCCAGGATAGGAGTTTTGATTGATAATAAATTTGAGGATTCAGAATACAGCAAACCTGCTAAAGCATACAGAAAATCAAAACATGAACTTATTCATTTAGGAGTTAAAAAAGGGACCGTTACAGGAGAAAAGGCAGGTTTGAAGGTAAAAGTAGAAAAGGCGGTAACCAATGTGGATGTTGGTGATTTCGATGCTTTATTTATACCTGGTGGATATTCTCCAGACCAACTCAGGAGTCATGATGAAGTTGTCTCTTTCGTGAAAAAATTTGCTGTAACAGGTAAGCCGATTTTTTTCATTTGTCATGGAGCACAGCTTTTAATTACTGCAGATATTTTAAAAGGACGCAGGGTTACAGGCTGGAAGTCTATTATTCAGGATATTAAAAATGCCGGGGCTGAGTATCTTGATGAGGAAGTGGTAGTGGATGGAAATTTTGTTTCGAGCCGGTGTCCTGCGGATATTCCGGCATTTATCGAAGCTTCATTGGATAAACTTAAGTAATTAATTCAACTGGTAGTATTTAAGGAAGAAATTTATGATGATAAAGCCGAAAATACATAAAGCACTTAATAAACAGATAAATGTAGAATTTAGTGCTTTTTATTCTTATTTATCCATGGCAGCGTATTTTGAATCTCATCATTTGTCTGGTTTTTCTGAGTGGTACAAAGTCCAATCAAATGAAGAATTCAAACATGCAATGAGATTATACGAATATATCATTTCCAGAGGTGAAAAAGTGGTTTTAACGGCCCTTGAGGCGCCTGTAACTGAATGGAAATCTTTTTTATCCGTCTTTGAAGCGGCCTATGCACAGGAATTAAATGTGAGTGCCCGGATCAATGACCTTGTAGATTTGGCTAAAAGTGAACACGATCATGCAACAGAGGTCATGTTGCAGTGGTTTGTGACTGAACAAGTTGAGGAAGAGGATTCAGCCAACAACAACATTGAGAGATTTAAGTTTCTTAAGAATAACACAGAAGGCATAGAGGCCCTTGACCGTGAACTAGGGACACGTAAATTAACTTAATAATGAATAATTAACAAGGGGTTTTTTTATGAATTATATAATTTTGACTGGAAGGATATTTTACTCATTGATATTCTTGATGACCATTTTCAGCAATTTTTCCCAGAAGGCGATCAGTGAAGCAGTTGCACAAGGTGTGCCATTGGCTTCGATTGCAGTTCCGTTATCAGGAATAATCGCAATTTTGGGAGGTCTTAGTGTAGCGTTGGGTTATAAAGCTAAATGGGGGGCTTGCTTATTGGTACTTTTTCTTATACCAGTCACTCTCATGATGCATAATTTTTGGGCAATAAGCGATCCGATGATGGCCCAAATGCAACAGATTATGTTCATGAAAAATCTAGCTTTGCTGGGAGCGGCACTTTTTATTTCCCAAATGGGCAGCGGACCGATGAGTTTAGATAATCGAAAAATCAGCTAAAAGTATCAAAAAGTGAATTATTAACTAACCAAGGAGGAATGAACATGAAAACAGCGACTGATATAAAAGAAGCCTTTAAATGTAAGTCTTGCGGCGCTACATCTGAAACACCGAAGAAATGTTGCGGAACAGCAATGGAAAAGAAGTAAGTATTTTAAGAAAAGGGAGGGAAGAATTTTTCTCTCCCTTTGAATAAAGTATGACTAAGGTTTTTATGAGTTTGTTGACGATCTTTGGTTTATTTTCAGTTACATCAGGGTTAATTTTTTATGCTTTTGAATATCGTAGCCATTGGTTTATTTTGGCGTTCGGTTTTTCATGTATTTTAGGGTCAGTTTATGGCTTTCTTCAGGGTGCGTGGCCATTTGGGCTTGTTGAAGCCGCCTGGTCGATTGTTGCAATAATACGATGGTGGCTTGCGAAGGACCTTATTTAAAGCTATTCATACCTCATTTCTGCTTATTATACCTTGGTATAATTGATTTTTTTTATTCCAATCCTCAAAATAAAGTTTTCTTAATAAATAAAATGGTAAGAGCTTGTGTAGTTGTTAAAAATTTAATAATACATGAGTAAAAACTGATGCAAAAAAAATTAGATAAAAATATATCAGTCAAATTTCCTGTAACGGACAAACCTAGAATAGTTATTATTGGCGGTGGGTTCGGAGGTCTTAAACTGGCAAAGAGTTTAAAGAATCTGAGTGTTCAGGTTGTCTTGATTGATAAAAATAATTTTCATACATTCCAGCCACTTTTGTACCAGGTAGCGACCGCTGCTATGGAGGCTGAATCAATTGCCAGCCCGTTTCGTGAGATTTTTCACAATCAAAATAATTTTTTCTTTCGAATGGCGGAAGTCTTGAAAATTGTTCCTAAACAACATTTGATTGAAACATCCATCGGTACTGTTTCATACGACTATTTAGTGATCGCTTCCGGTTCTAACACGAATTTTTTTGGACTTGAAGATATTAAACATCACGCCATTGATATGAAAGGCGTTCCCGGAGCTATTAATTTAAAACTTTTGATCCTGGAGAATTTTGAACAGGCCCTGCTGACAGATAATGAAGAAATAAAAGATAGCTTGATGAACATAGTTATTGTTGGCGGGGGACCCACAGGAGTTGAATTAGCAGGGGCTTTTGGTGAGCTAAAGAATTATATTTTTCCTAAAGATTACCCTGAATTGGATATTCATCGTATGCAAGTCCATATTATTGATATGGAGGACCGTTTGTTGAAATCTATGTCCAAAAAAGCATCCAGTTTTGCGGAAAAAGCTTTGAAGGAATTTAATATCAATTTATGTTTGAAAACAAAAGTTGAGTCTTATGACGGAAAAATAGCGATGCTTTCAAACGGTAAGACATTGAATACAAGGACTATGATCTGGGCCGCTGGTGTTAAGGGAAACGAAATCCAGGGTTTGGATTCGAAATATTTTACTTCAACTGAGAGGGTTAAAGTTGACCATTTTAACAGGGTGGAAGGGTATGAGAACATTTTTGCTATAGGAGATACCTCTGCCATGAGTACTAAAGAATATCCTAAAGGCCACCCGATGTTGGCTCCTGTGGCGATTCAGCAGGCTAAGAATTTAGCTGAGAATTTGAATAAAATCCTAATAAAACAGGAACTGAAACCATTTGTTTACAAGGATTATGGTGTTATGGCCACGATCGGACGAAATAAGGCAGTTGTGGATTTAAAGTTTTTAAAAATTAACGGAACAGTAGCGTGGCTGATTTGGGTATTTTTTCATTTAATGTCACTGGTTGGCTTTCGTAACCGTGTGGTGGCCTTTGTTAATTGGCTGTGGAGTTATATCAGTGGCGACCGTGCGGCACGTTTGATTATTCATTCTAATGGGAAATATTCGAAACATTTATAGCCATTATTGGCCCCTTACTAAGGAATCTGTGGTGATCGCCCTCACAGCGGTGATATGCCTTATTTTTGCACAATGGCTTAGGCTGCCCCAAGGATATTGGGCAGTGATGAGTTCTATTATTGTGATGCAGTCCAATGTTCATGAGACTATTAGCGTTTCTTGGAGTTATCTAGCCGGGACTGCCATTGGAGCGATTATTGGCGGTATATTTCTTGATTTATTTGGAGTTCATGTCTGGGCATTTGGGATTGCTGTCATTATAGTGGTTTTAATTTGTAAATATTTTAATTTAAAGCAAAGTTATCGTTTAGCTGGGGTTACTGTTGCCATGATTATGCTGATCAATCATATAGAAAGCCCATGGTTGACCGCCCTTCAGCGATTTTTAGAGGTTTCTTTAGGAATTGTAGTTGCACTATTGATTTCAGTATTGATGAATCCTTCGTTCACCTATGGTATTTTTCATAGTTGGATTTTACGTGTCCTATTAAGAATAAAGAAATGAGTTAGGTTGATTTTTATGAGGTTTAGTTAAACTCGGAAAACAAAAATCTAATGATACGAAGAATAGAAATTATATGTATTTATTTCACAGGTCTCTTTCAGGGTCTGGCTTTAGTCACTGTACCTGCGGCGAGCTTGGTTTTTACTGGTTCCGGTAAATTCGATTTTTCGAGCAGTGAATATGGTTTGCTTTTTGTCCCTCAGGTTGTGACCGCAATCGCCGCGTCGCTTTTGGGGCCATGGTTTGCAAAAAAATGGGGGATGAAAGCGGTTTTTAGGGCAGGTTTGGCATTTAATATACTGGCCATGGCGACCATTGCAGCAAGCCAATTGGTTTCGGGCAATCATAATACTGCGTATATGTTTGTTATTCTTGGAACTACATTTGTTGGGGCAGGTTTCGGATCAACATTGCCTATGATCAATGTTTATGTGACCAGTTTCTTCCCTAAAAATACTGCTTCTGCATTGACGGTATTGCACACTCTTTTGGGGATAGGGACTGCTTTGGCACCTTTTTTGGTCACTGTCTTAGTTAAAGGAATCGGATGGTGGCTGCTTCCTGTCTTTGTAGCCGTTGCTTTAACAATTCTTTTGGCAGGAGCTTTTATTCTTCCCCTGAAAGATGAACGGGTTGCTCCTGTTGCGGTGGCAACTCAAACAGGTCTGCGTGATTTCTTGCCTGTTAGAGTCCGGTTATTCATGCTAATTATTTTTCTTTATGGATACTGTGAAACATTTTTTGCCAATTGGACGACTATTTTCTTGAATAAAGAAAAAGGTGTGCAGCTTCAAGAAGCAGGATATGCTTTGGCAGCTTTTTGGCTGATGGTAAGTTTGGGAAGACTTTTGATTGCGATCCTGTCGGTCCAGGTCTCACCGCGGTGGGTGTATAGGATTTTACCTATCATGATAACTGCCTGTCTAGCGCTAGTGACCTTATCCTCTTCGCCGGTGAGTGGGATTCTTTTATTTGGTGTAGCTGGTTTGTCCTGTTCGGCATTTTTCCCATTAACTTTTGATTTTGGGCAAAAAGGTTTTGAGCCTATAGCAGAAAGAGTATCAGGATGGCTCATGGCGTCGTATATGTTAGGTTATGGTATAGCTGCATATGGAATAGGTAAAATTGTCGAGCTAACGCATGCTCCAATTGGGGGCTTGTATCTAAAATCAACTGTTGTAGCATTAGGAATTGTATTCTTTTCTTTTATTTTAACTAAAAATAAAATTGGTTTAGCTAACACTTAGACATTTTAAAGAATTATAGGAAAGATTAATTTTGTTTTCATCATTTCTTCATTTATGGATTATTAAAATTCATTTAAATAATAAACCAGGAGGTTATTAATGAGTAATCTTACAACGACAAATGCTCCTGGTGCCCCGGGAATTCCTCCGCGTTTGACATCCAGCGCTAAGACTGGTGTTGGAACGGCCCACAGTCCTCAAAGCCCTCTCTGGTTTACTTTCAGTCATGGGATTTTAAACGAACTTTATTATCCTGGTATTGATCAGGCTTGTACCCGTGATATGGAATTTATTATTACAGACGGGAAAGATTTTTTCTCAGAAGAAAAACGGCATGCTAAGAGTGTTACCAATTGCCCAACACAAGGAGTCCCTGCTTACCAGATCATCAATACTTGTTCTCAAGGTTTTTATCAGATTGAAAAGGAGATACTTACCGATCCGCTAAGACCGGTTTTATTACAAAGGACCCGTTTTAAATCATTGAAAGCGTCTCAAGGCAACTATCGTTTATATGTATTGCTTGCGTCTCATTTGGGCAACTGCGGTTATGGCAACACTGCGTGGGTGGAAGATTACAAAGGCGTTCCTATGGTGTTCGCCCAGAGGGGTGATAATGCGTTGGCATTGGCTTGCTCTGTGCCCTGGATTAGACGTTCGGTTGGTTTTGTCGGAATATCTGACGGATGGCAGGATTTATCAGCTCATAAAATAATGACATGGGATTATACGCGTGCAGAAAATGGAAACGTCGCCCTTACAGCTGAAATTGATCTAAAAGCAGCACAGGGAGAATTTGTCATAGCCATAGGGTTCGGAAATAATGCCGCAGAGGCAGCTAATCGCGCGCGTACTTCATTACAAGAAGGATTTGATAGTGCACAAAAAATTTATGTTAATCAGTGGAAAGATTGGCAGAACTCTCTGCTTAAATTGGATAAGCCCCTCGTTGGTGATAAGAAAAATGTTTATCGTACCAGCACTATTGTGATGCGTTCCCATGAATCAATGAATTTTCAAGGAGGAATGATTGCCTCTCTTGCTGTTCCTTGGGGTTTTAGCAAAGGTGATGAAGATTTAGGAGGCTATCATCTTGTTTGGCCGCGTGACTTGGTGGAAACAGCAGGAGGTCTTCTGGCTGCTGGCGCACATGAAAATGCCCGGCGAGTCCTAAGCTACCTTCAGGCTACTCAAGAAAAAGACGGGCATTGGGCCCAGAACATGTGGCTTGATGGTTCTCCTTACTGGGGAGGTATCCAGATGGATGAAACAGCCCTGCCTGTTCTTTTGGTGGATTTGGCATTTCGTGAAAAGGCTTTGACCAAAGATGACAGGCTACGATTTTGGCCGATGGTCCGGCAGGCAGCCATTTATTTGCTTCGTAACGGTCCCATAAGTCCGCAAGATCGCTGGGAAGAAGTTGCTGGCTACACGCCTTTTACAATCGGTGCAGAGATCGCCGCACTCTTGGTGGCGGCTGAGATGGCTGATTTGAATAATGAACCAACAATAGCTGTTTACCTTCGTGAGGTTGCTGATGATTGGAACTCCGCCATCGACCGCTGGATGTATGTGTCTGACACTGACTGGTGCAGGAAGTTTAATGTTAAAGGATACTACATTCGTATTGCGACCATGAATGCGCTGGAAGAGATCGGTGCTCAAGAAAAAATATTTGTAAAGAATGTGCCTTGCGATAAGTCGGTTCAATTGGCGGAACATTTAGTCAGTCCTGATTCTCTGGCTTTGGTACGATTTGGTTTGCGTGCAGCTGAAGATCCAAGGATCCTTGATACGATCAAAATCATAGATGCATTATTAAAGACCGATATGCCCCAAGGTGCCATTTGGCATCGCTATAACGGTGATGGTTATGGGGAACATGCGGATGGTTCACCTTTTGACGGGACAGGTATTGGCCGGGCGTGGCCATTGCTGACGGGGGAACGGGCCCATTATGAACTTGCATCCGGGAAGAAAGAAGAAGCAAATAAACTTCTAAAGGCATTGGAGAATTTTGCCAATGAAGGAGGTCTCATCCCCGAACAAATTTGGGATGCTGCGGATATTCTCCAACGTGAGCTTTATTTAGGGCGACCTTCCGGGTCAGCCATGCCTTTGGTATGGGCACATGCTGAATATGTCAAATTATTGCGTTCCTTGCGTGATGGCCGTGTTTTTGATATGCCGCCCCAAACCGTACAACGCTATATAGTTGAAAAAACAGGCTCTCCTTATACATTGTGGAGATTTAATTATAAACGCACATCACTGCCTTTCGGTAAAAAGTTGCGTATTGAGACAATGGCGCCTGCGATGGTTCATTGGAGTGGAGATAATTGGAAGACAACCAAGGATGTTAAGACCAAGGATACAGGTTTAGGTATTTATGTCGCTGATTTATCAACCCAGAAGATACCCGAAGGTCGTGAAATAAAGTTTACTTTTTATTGGCCGGAAGTTGACCATTGGGAAGGCGAAGATTTTTCTATGCGCGTAGGATTTTGATAATTTAATACTAGGCCGAATTTCTAATAAAAATTAAGGAAACGGCACCTCTCTAGAACCAATTTGAAAAAGTATTACAAATGAAGGAGCTTTTTATGGTCAAAGATATCTACAAGAAAGAATACCCTGAAGTAGTCATGCCTCAACAACCTGTCCGTATGATCTTAAAAGGACAAAAAGCTTTGGTTACCGGTGCTAATTCCGGAATCGGAAAGGCAATAGCCCTTGCTCTTGGGAAGGCAGGAGCCAGCGTTGTGATCAATTATGTTAAAGATGATGGTGTTGTTAATGAAATGATAAATGAAATCAAACAGTCGGGCAGCGATGCGTTTGGTTATCAGGCGGATGTTTCTAAAGAAGATGAAGTAGAGGGAATGTTTAAAGAGATGTTCAAGAAATTTGGCACCATCGATATTCTAATAAATAATGCAGGAATTCAAAAAGACTCGACCTTTGATCAAATGACATTGGCCCAATGGCAAGGTGTTCTTGATGTGAACTTAACAGGCCAATTCCTTTGTGCGAGGGCTGCTGTCAAAGAGTTTAAGCGTCGTGGAGTTAATCCCGAGGTGTCCTGTGCGGCTGGAAAAATAGTTTGCATGAGTTCTGTGCATGAAGTTATTCCTTGGGGAGGTCATGTCAACTACGCAAGCTCTAAGGGTGGCATCAAACTCATGATGAAAAGCATCGCCCAAGAGGTGGCTCCTTACCGCATCCGTGTCAATAGCATTGGGCCTGGAGCAATTCGTACTCCCATTAATCGTTCTGCGTGGGATACCCCTGAAGCTTTAAAGGAACTTTTAAAACTCATTCCTTATCAACGCATTGGCGAACCGGAAGATGTTGCCAGGGTCGCTGTGTGGCTTGCTTCTGACGAAGCAGATTATATTACAGGAACAACAATTTTTGTTGATGGTGGCATGACACTTTATCCTGGATTTGCAACGGGTGGTTGAAGAATATGAATAGCGATCAATATGATGTGATCATTATTGGTACCGGTGCGGGTGGAGCTACCTTGGGCTTCACACTTGCGATCAGCGGTAAACGCATTCTTTTGCTTGAACGCGGTGATTATTTTCCACGGGAACAAGATAATTGGAGTTCAAACGCGGTTTTCATTGAGAATAAATACAAAGCCCAGGAAAGCTGGTATGACAAAGAGGGAAAAATATTTCATCCTGGCATACATTATTATGTCGGAGGGAACACTAAGGTCTATGGGGCTGCGCTTTTTCGTTTGCGAAAAGAGGATTTTGGCCAATTGCGGCATCATGGAGGAATTTCACCTGCATGGCCCATCAGTTATGAGGATTTAGAACCATATTACACTAAAGCAGAGCATCTTTATCAAGTGCATGGTAAGCATGGGATAGACCCTACCGAGCCTACTGCAAGCGCGCCTTATTTGTACCCACCTGTAAGTAATGAACCACGCATTCAGGAACTTAGCGATGATCTTGAAAAATTGGGTCATAAACCATTTCCTTTGCCTGTGGGAATTATACTTAATGAAAAAGACAGGGAGCATAGCCCTTGTATCCGTTGTTGTACGTGTGATGGTTTTCCTTGTTTGATACATGCGAAATCAGACGCTCACATGATATGTATCGAACCGGCACTTAAATTCTCGAATATTACTCTTCTAACTCAAGCGAAAGTTACCCGTCTGGAAACAAACAGTAGTGGAACAGAAGTAACCAGGGTCCATGTTGAGCGTTTTGGGAAAAAAGAGGAATACAGTGGCCACATTGTAGTTTTGTCAGCAGGGGCCATCAATTCAGCAGTATTGCTGCTTCAATCCGCCAATGATAAACATCCCAACGGCCTGGCCAACAGCTCTGGCGTTGTAGGCAGGCATTACATGTTTCATAACAATTCAGCCTTGATAGCTGTTTCCAAAAAGCCTAACCCAACGGTATTTCAAAAAACATTGGGTTTAAATGATTTTTATTTCAAAAGTGATGATTGGGATTATCCCTTGGGCTCTATTCAAATGCTGGGAAAAACTAATGCTGAAATTCTAAAAGCCGATGCGCCTGTCTTTGCTCCACATTTTGCTTTAGATTTTATTGCCAAACATTCTCTCGATTTTTGGCTGACTTCCGAAGATTTGCCAGACCCCAATAATCGGGTGACAGTCAATAGTCAAGGTGAGATTACCATAAACTACACGCCTAATAATATGGAAGCGCATGTGCGTCTAACAGCCAAATTAAAAAATATGCTTGGCGCTATCGGCTGTGAAAATCACCTATTTCCTTCAAGTATTTATTTGGGCCAAAAGATCCCTATTTCCGGTACAGCTCATCAATGCGGGACTATCCGGTTCGGTCATGACCCTGCCAGTTGTGCGTTGGATGTAAATTGCAAGGCGCATGATCTTGATAATCTTTATGTGGTTGATGGGAGCTTTTTTGCCTCTAATTCCGCTGTCAATCCGGGCCTTACAATTATGGCTAATGCGTTACGTGTGGGTGATCATCTTTTAAAGAGATTGGGAAAATAGACAGTTGAAACCGTTTTTATCTTATCAACAGATATTTTCAAAGGATCATAAAAATATCGGCCTGCTTTACGGGTTTACGAGTCTGTTTTTTATTCTTTTCGCTTTTGCTCTGGTGCTTTTGATGCGTTGGCAGTTGGCTTATCCGGGACACCCCCTTCCGGTGATTGGCAGATTGTTTGGGGATAGTCGTATGCCTAACGGCATCATGCTGCCGGAATTTTATAATCAGCTAAGCGCCATGCACGGGACAATGATGATTTTTTTAGGCATTGTGCCCTTGTCTTTTGCTTCTTTTGGGAATTACCTGATTCCCTTGCAAATTGGTGCTAGGGACATGGCCTTTCCAAAAATAAATAGAGCCAGCTACTGGCTTTATTTATTGGGAGGCCTTGTGATGTTAAGCAGCTTCTTTCTTCCCACAGGTTCTGCCGGTTCCGGCTGGACGTCATACCCGCCACTGGCTGATCTTGCATCTGCAGGCCAAACATATTGGCTGATCGGCATGTTGCTTCTTATTTTTTCCTCGCTTTTAACTGCCATTAATTTTATTACCACTATCTTTCATTACCGCGTTCCGGGTTTGACCTTTACACGGCTGCCTTTTTTTATATGGGCGCAGTTGGTAACAGCCTTTTTACTGCTTCTGGCTTTCCCACCGCTCGAGGGGGCAGCCATTTTGCAGATGATGGACCGCATAGCCGGGACAAGTTTCTTTATGCCTAGCGGCCTGGTTGTCAGCGGACAGGTCCTAAAGAATGGAGGTGGGGGAAGTGCCCTGCTTTGGCAGCATTTATTTTGGTTTTTGGGCCATCCTGAAGTTTACGTTCTTATTCTGCCAGCTTTTGGAGTCGTAACGGACATCATTGCCAACAATACCCGTAAGCCTATCACCGGGTATAAATACATGATATATTCGGTCATTTTTTTAGGCTTCATGTCCTTTATGGTCTGGCCGCATCACATGTTTCTAACGGGCATGGGAGTTGCGGTCAGCGCGTTTTTCCAAACAACGACGATGATCATTTCCATTCCATCCGTGGTGATTATCACATGTTTATTTATGACACTGTGGGGAGGGTCTATCCGTTTTAATATGCCGATGCTTTTTGCTTTGGCCTTTTTGCCAATGTTTAGTATTGGCGGCCTGACCGGGCTGCCGCTCGGTTTTATTTCAGATATTCCCTTGCATGACACCTATTATGTGGTCGGTCACTTCCATTATGTGGTTGCTCCTGGCACGATTTTTGCCCTGTTTGCAGGAATTTATTATTGGTTTCCCAAGGTAACAGGACGCTATATGAATGAACGGCTGGGCCATTGGCATTTCTGGCCAAGTCTGGTTTGTATGAATTTTATTTTTACGCCCATGCTCATTCAGGGTATTGCCGGTGTTAATCGACGTTTGTACGATGGAGGGGCTATTTATCCTCATGCTCAGGGAGTTTTGTATTTAAATGTGGTCATGTCCTGGGCCGCGGGAATACTTGCTGTGGCACAAATTCCGTTCTTTATTAATTTCGTTCATAGTACTTTTAAAGGGAAAAAAATCACCAGCGATAATCCTTGGGAGTCAACGACATTGGAGTGGGCGACACCCACACCGCCTCCGGAGGGAAATTTTTTAAAAAGGCTGAAGGTTTATCGTGGGCCCTATGAGTATAACGTTCCTGATGCAGACAAAGACTATAGCCCACAATATGAGGAGACAGCATGAACGGATCTAGCCCGACTGAAACTATCAACTATATTGTTGATGAAAATCCGCAAACAGGCCTTTATGACTCTAAACTTGGGATATGGCTTTTTTTAGCATCAGAAGTCATGCTTTTTGGGGCTTTATTTTCTGCGTATATTCTTCTTAGAACAGGGTCTTTTTCCTGGCCTAGCCAGCATGATCTTATGAATGTTCCCATTGGCACGGTCAATACAATGGTTTTGATAAGCTCAAGTATTACCATGATCATGTCCTGGATTTCATTAAAGAGAAACCAGTTTGGGCGGTATCGTTTGTATTTGGGATTGACGATTATTTTAGGTTTTCTTTTTTTGGTTTTTAAAACATATGAATATGTTGATCATATTAACCATCATCTCTATCCCAGTACCAATGTTTTTCTAGGGATGTATTATACGATGACCGGCTTGCACGCTTTGCATGTGATTGGAGGAATTGTCGTCCTTTCTTATATGTGGGGGCCGGGTAGCCGTATGTGGCTTACTAACCCTAAGCGTTTGACCAATAGGATTGAGACAGTAGGTTTATATTGGCATTTTGTCGATATCATCTGGATTTTTCTTTTGCCTACACTTTATCTGATTTGAAAGCAGATATGAAGAATTCTATTTCTAATAGTAATGAAAACTTAAGCAGTAGAAAATATATCCTTGTTTTTATAAGTTTATTATTACTGACGGTATTGACGGTTGCTTTAAGTTATTTAAAACATACTTTGATGTTGACCATTATCATTGCATTTACAATCGCTTTATTTAAGGGAGGACTTATAGTACGTTATTTTATGCGACTGATTAATGAGAAGCCTGTGATCTTCTGGCTTTTGTTTTTGACGTTTATTTTCCTGTTTGCCATTTTGTTTTTAACCTTCTTTGAGCAGCAAAATCAGGTCAACACCAATGTGCTTCCGTTCACCTAAGAAACCGGACCTATGATGCGCCATTTATTAGGATTATTTTTAAAGACATTCTATCCTTTATCACCGCTGGCATCACTAGAAGGCCGGCAAATCGACCTGCTCCTTAATTTGATCCATATACAGATGGCAATCCTTTTTGCGGGGTGGGCTGTTTATTTTGTTTATGTTCTGTGGCGTTTCCGGAAAAAGAAAAACCCTAAAGCTTCGTATCATGGTTTATCGAACAGAGTATCGATAGGCATTGAAGTGGCCATCGTCCTGGCAGAAGTCATACTTTTAACGTGTATTTCAATTCCTTTTTGGAAGAATTATATGACCCAAGTACCTAATAATAATAACAGAATAGAGATTCAGGTGGTGGCCCAACAATACACATGGAATATGCATTATCCGGGATCGGATGGAAAATTCGGCAGAATGGATGAGAAATTCTATGATGCCGAAGATAATCCGATGGGGCTTGACCCCAATGATCCAGATGGCAAGGACAATTTCGTATCCGTCAATGAGATGCACGTTCCTTTAGGGAAGATGGTATTGATCGATCTTACCGCTAAAGATGTCATCCATAGCTTCACTTTACCGGATATGCGCATCAAGCGTGATGCCATTCCGGGCATGAGGGTACAGATCTGGTTTACTCCGATCAAGGAAGGGACGTTTGATATCGTCTGTTCACAGTTATGCGGTCTCGGTCATTACCGGATGAAAGGGGTACTGACGGTCGAAAGCCCTGAACAGTTCAAACTATGGGTCAAAAGTCACACAACTTTATATTCTGCCAACCCTTAATGAGTTATTGACTATGAATGAAAATGCTAAAACTCCGGATAACAAAGATAAAAATATTGATCGCCGTAATTTTATCAAAATTATTATTGGCGGATTGTCCGGCTTGATGGCGCTTAGTTTAGGCTGGCCAATGATGTCGTATGTTTTTAAGCCATTATATCAAAAAAAATACCAGGGTTTTGTTAAAGTCTCGGGATTTGCTTTCATACCAGAAAATATAGTGACCAATATGGGTTTTCAATTCATGCAGGAGGACAGTTTTTTTAAATTAGATCAAGTCCATCATGTTTGGGTGATCAAACATGCCGCTGACCGGGCAACGGTTTATTCTTCCATTTGCACACATTTAGGCTGCAGGGTCGATTGGCAAGTCGATTGGCAGAAATTCGTTTGTCCTTGCCATGGCAGTGTCTTTAGTGCTGATGGAAAAGTAGTTTCCGGTCCGGCACCCAGACCCATGGACACCCTTCTGCATAAAATTGAAGGTGGAGAGCTTTATGTCCAATGGGAAGATTTTAAGTCAGGAGTCCCTCAGAAAATAGAAATATGAAAAAACCATTTTTGTCAAAACTCAATACCTGGGTCAATGAGCGCTTTCCGTTGGCTAAATTCCTTGTCTGGAGCTTGCACGAAGAGATACCTGGAGGGGCCAGTTTTTCTTATACGCTTGGCAGCGCAGCCTTATTTTTATTTATGATCCAGGTCTTAACCGGTTTGTGGCAATTGTTTTATTATGTCCCAACAGTTGATCATGCCTATGAAAGCCTGACCTATTTGCGCCGTGAAGTTCCCTTTGGCTGGCTTATCCACGGGCTTCATTACTGGGGTGCCACGGCTTTTACCGTTGTGGTGGGCCTGCATGTCATGCGGGTTTTTATCTGGGGTGCTTATAAAAAACCGCGTGAAATGGTATGGCTGGCCGGGGTCAGCTTGTTGTTTTTAACGGCAATTTTTATGTTGACCGGACCAATTTTACCTTGGGATAAATCAGGTTATTGGGCGGCAAAGGTGGGGTTAAACATTGCTGCCAGTACACCTTTAATAGGTTCACTGATTCAAGCATTTTTACAGGGTTCCGCCCAAGTAGGGCAGGTCACATTAAGCCGGATATTTTTGATCCACGTTGCATTACTGCCGATTATCATGGCCCTTATGGTGATGGTCCATTTAATTGCTTTTCGCCAATTCGGCAGCACAGGGCCATGGAATGAACAAAAGAGAAAAAAGACAGGGTATTTCTGGCCTGACCAAATATTTAAAGATGTGCTGGTCGCTTTTTTTATTCTTCTTCTTTTGATCGGCTTGAGCGCATTTTCACCCGCTTCTTACACTGGGATTTCTGATCCCACTGATGTAACGTATGCCCCCAAACCTGAATGGAATTTTTTATTTATTTATCAGAGTTTAAAACCTTTTAAAGGCCAATGGGAACGCATCGGGACCTTAGGGATTCCGATGACAATCCTGCTGATTCTTTTGTCCCTGCCGTTTATTGACCGCGATGAGAAACGTAATCCCTTGCAGCGCATTTTTGTCATGAGCTGTGGAGCGATATTTGTCGGCTTCATTCTGTGGATGACTTATACGGGATTTACAATGAATGCAGATGGGGTGATCCAGGGACAAAGTTCTTTTTACCAACAATCCTCGTCTCAGCTAACTTTATTGCCGTTAGATAGCAAAGATGTCGAACAAAGACAATCTATAGCCCAAGGACGAAAGTTATTTTATCAAGATTGTTCGGAATGCCATACGATCAATGGCAAACAGAATGGCCTACAAGGTCCAGATCTTCTGATGGTTTTAAGCAAGACGCCTGCCCCTACACGGGATTGGATCAAGCGCCAACTTATTTCTCCTCAGCAGCATTTTGCCTTTACCCCCATGCCGTCATTTAACTATCTGGGGGAGAAGGACATTACATCGTTGCTTGATTTTTTACAAGCTTTGTCTTTAAAAGAACCGATGGTCATCAATCCGATACCAAAAAAATTGTCGGAAGATGGTCATCTTGAATCGTATAAAGCTGGAAAGGAACTCTTCAGGACGATTGGTTGTGCTGGTTGTCACACGGTCACCGGCCAGTCTATGGATACTTTAGGGCCTGATTTAGTCCAGGCTCTTAGCGTGCGACGGCCTGATCGCCAATGGTTGAAAGATCAAATGGTGTCGCCTAATGAACACTTCTCCAATTCGATCATGCCTTCTTACGGTTATTTACACAAGGACCAGATAACCGCCTTGATGGATTATTTAGAAACATTGGAAGTAAAATCTTATTCGCCTTCGTCGGTACAAAAAGTCCTCAGTCAAGAAAAGCAAAATGAGAATTTCCAACAATATAACGGGCCGTTGGCCCAAGAGGACATTACTCCTGCGAATCGTATCGTTGGCGAGTGGGAACATGGACAGGTTTTGTATAAGCAGTACTGCATGATTTGCCATAATCCTGATAGAAAAAACATTCCGTCACTTACCCCCATCCGTCGTGACCTGTACCGCGATAATGCTGATGATTTTGTGCAACAAATAGATCCCATCATCCAGAATGGTTCTCCTCGCACAGGCATGCCGGCATTCAAAGATCCACAAATGCTGGCCCAAGCTCAAATTGCGGACATTGAAGCTTATATCCTGCATGTCAATGGAGTAGACCGTACTCAAATCATCAATCCTGGCATAAAGCCTAAAAAGTTTTTCTACATGATAGGGGTGATTTTTATTGTCATGAGTGTTTGTATTGGTTTCTTTTGCTGGGTTTTTTCTATGTTACGGAGATAATGGGTAAATCTACATATTAAGGAGTAAACCCCTGTAGAAATAGCCTCAAAAGGGCCTGTAAAGGCCATTTGGCGGGCATAAACAACAGGTCACAGGGGGGCTAATCCACACAGGAAAAATCCACATTTGTATTGCCTTAGTATTTTAGTGATAATATACATTATGACGAGTAAAGAAGGCTCCGACGTGACATTAAGTCGGATTTTTAAATATAATTCCAACTTGTTATAATGTATATTATGAATACTTGACTAGAAAATCAATCCTAGTCGTGTAAACACAATATTTTATAATTTGTATTGATTTTTAAATTAGCAGCTTTTTTTGCTTCCGATTATTCTCTGAAATTTATCATATTGTTTTTCTTTAGGTAACACGGCAATGTTTCGTAATCTATGTTCGTTCCAGAAGTTGCTTTGTCGTGGGTTTTTAATATTTTGAATGAAATCAATAATCCGTTGGTCTAGTTTGAGCAGTTTCAGCATTTGATGTATCCTGACACGAGAAACCCCAAGTTGCTGGCCTACTTTTTCCATTGTTTGAAAGGCCGAATCTTCATACATTTTTTGATATTTCAAAGCAACCGTGATCGGATTTGGTTTACAAATAACCGGCTTATGCTCCTTTAAAAGCCTTCTAGTGATGCGTTTATCGGTACTAATACCGTAAGGAGCTTTGCCCTCAACAATCTGTAACTTCTTGTCTTTATTGAAGATAAAGTGTATTGGCACATGAATAGTAATGACCTTAGGGGTTCGCTCAGTTACAGGACTGGGGAGTTTTTTTAGGCCGTTGTAAATAGCTGCAATTTATGCTACTTACAACGGCTTTTTTGTTAACCAGTTGATTAACTCAGCGCACTCTTGAAGATAGTGATTTATGAAATAAAATTGACCTGCTTATAACCAAAGGGTATACTTAATTAATGAAGAAATTAAGAGTTTATTTAGATACTACCATATTTAATTTTGTATTCGCTGATGATGCGCCTGTCGAACGAGATTTGACACGCAAGTTTTTTAGTCAAATTAGTCATTTTGACGTTTTTATTTCTGATATTGTTATTGAAGAGATCGCAGAATGCCCTGCTCCTAAACGGCAGAAAATGATGGATTTGATAGAAAAATATAATATCCAAGAATTATCATTGGATGAGGCGTCAAGGCAGTTAGCCATAAAATATATTAAAGAAGGCATTATTCCTGCCAAATATCAGGATGATGCTTTACATATCGCTATTGCGTCTGTTAATGAAATGGATCTTTTGTTGAGTTGGAATTTCCAACATATTGTCAAATTAAAGACAAAACGTGAATCTGTGGGTGTAAATATGTTAATGGGGTATAGATCAATAGAGATTTATACGCCAAGAGAGGTGGTGGAAGATGTTTAGAATCCCGAAGGCTTTAAAAGAGATTAATAAAATTCAGGAAAAGCTTTCTAAGACAAGAAAAATTACTGATAAAGATTTTGTTGAGAAAACTCGTCGTTCTGTTGAGGCTATTAAACAGAAGCATGCTGTACGAGTCGCAGTTTAATATAAAGAAGGAGGGGATGTATGGCTTGTCTGGGCGCTCACTTTGCTTTGACTGAAGACGAGGCTAAATCATTAAGAGGCATTTCAAGCGAAGAGGCGCGTTTATCGCATCTTCAAGAGGTAATCGAAGATGTTTATTTTAAGCAACATCCTCAATTTAAAGCAGAGAGTGATAAAGCCTGGGATGCAATGCATAGAGTTTTATCCGATGGCCAATTAACGTGGAAGGGTGGGAAATACCCATTAAATCATGTTGTTTTAGTAGGTGAACAGCTTTATACGAAACCAGATTATATTATGAGTCTTAAAACGCCAAAGCAAGTGGTGGATATTTCAACAGCTTTGTCGTCTATAACTCAAGACGAATTTAAACGACGTTATTTTGATATAAATAAGAAATCAGGTTTAAATATTTTTAATATTTCTTTAAAGAAAGATTCTTCTGATTACTCTCATCCTCTTTCGGAAGAAGATTTTTCTTATACCTGGGATTGTGACCTAGCCCCCAATATCTGTGCCAGTGGTTGTGTAGTATAATGGCAACGGAAAGGGGTCAAAAATGGCAAAGAAAAGGTTCAAAGCAGAAGACATCATCTTAAAATTACGGGAGATTGAAATTCATCAAGGCAAAGGAATGGATATATTAACTGCCTGCAAGCAAGTAGGAATAACGGATGCAACGTATTACTGCTGGCGAAAAGAATATGGCGGGATGAAAGTTGACCAAGCAAAAAGGTATAAAGAATTAGAGCAAGAAAACACCAGGTTAAAAAGGATTGTGGCTGACCAATCTCTGGATATTGCAATCCTTAAGGAGGCAGCCCGGGGAAACTTCTAAGCCCGGCCAAGAAACGCCGGGCGATTGAAACGTTGATGGCAGTCTTTGCGGAAGCATCACAAAGACGTATATGTAGATTATTGGGTCAATCCAGGTCAACGCAAGATTACCAATGCCGTATCAAGGATGATGAGCCAGTATTAGTTAAAGAGATAATTAATCTGGCTAAAGAATACGGACGATATGGTTATCGAATGATAACGGGATTGTTAAAGCTAGCAGGTTGGGACATCAATCATAAGCGCGTAGAGCGCATTTGGCGACGGGAAGGATTAAAAGTGCCACAGAAACAGCCCAAACGCAGACGTTTGTGGCTCAATGACGGTTCTTGTGTCCGATTACGGCCAAGGTACAAAAACCATGTATGGAGTTATGATTTTGTAATGGACAGGACACACAACGGTCGAGCAATTAGGATGCTTAACATTATTGATGAGTTTACCCGAGAGTGCTTGGCCATAGAGGTTGACCGGAAGTTAAATTCAGCAAATGTCATTGAAGTCTTAGCGCGATTATTTGTTGAACGCGGGACGCCACAATACCTGCGTTCAGATAATGGGCCAGAGTTTATTGCTAGGCGTGTAAGATTCTGGCTTAAACGTCAAGGTGTTGATACGTTGTTTATTGAACCTGGCAGTCCTTGGGAAAATGGCTATATTGAATCGTTCAATGGCAAATTACGCAATGAGTTGCTGGACAGGGAGATTTTTGATACGCTTTATGAATCGCAGGTTTTAATTGAACGCTGGAGGATCCAGTATAATACCATCAGGCCGCATAGCTCGCTGGGGTATCGTCCGCCAGCACCAGAAACAGTGCAGTCAAGTTGGTTAAACCAGCCATTAGTACTACACAACAGTTGGCATAACTAATAGGGGCAGGTCAGCTTGCGGTCCGCAAATTATGGCTTTTGGATGCAACCGTAGATATAAATGCTTTACGCATCCCGCCAGGCAACAGACTTGAAGCATTGCGTGGTAATCGTTCAGGGCAACACAGCATCCGGATCAATGATCAGTGGCGAATATGTTTTCTTTGGCGTGATGGCAATGCGTATGATGTTGAAATTGTCGATTATCATTAAGGAGGGATATTTTTATGAAAACCAAAAAAATGACACCTATTCATCCGGGCGAAATCCTTTTAGAAGAGTTTTTAAA
>Ga0302280_1001056_pt1 | contig 23553 bp, 12 predicted proteins | sample III_Fen_E1_1_FD_198771 | JGI IMG/M metagenome (GOLD analysis project Ga0302280, IMG submission 198771) | Peat permafrost microbial communities from Stordalen Mire near Abisko, Sweden - III_Fen_E1_1 | ecosystem: Environmental > Terrestrial > Soil > Wetlands > Permafrost | place: Sweden: Abisko... | reverse complement strand
ATATGGTTTGGATCTTCTTTCTGATCAATATGCACTTGAAAGAATCCTGTATTAACATATTTGGTAACAATCCATTTTATTTTTTATTGGTTTCTGGAATGCTTAAACTTGAGAGGAGAGATTTCCTTTTCGTCTCATCAACATAAGTAGCAAGAATTGCATTGTCTTTAAAAATAGCAATTTTTGCAACTCTCCATTCCAGATTCATATAGTCTTAAGGTTGGAGGTTGATGGAGGTGAAGCAAATCTTTACTTCACCAGCAGAAAAAGTGTGTTCAGCAAGATGTAACATATTTCTTTTTCCTTTTGCTGTTTAAAGATTATATCCTATTTATAATTTATATACTTAAAAAAGTACTTTTATTTTATAAATAAGTCTTACAAAAATTTTAAAGAAAATTTGAGTTTAGATAGGGAAATAGCTGGTTCCTCGAAAATAATTTCTTTATATCTATCTAAAGCATTGTATTATTGATATAATCCCCAAAAATAGTATGAATATATAATTTTGCAATGGAAATAGAAATAGAAATCCACTTCGTGAGATAGATAGAAGAAAAATTAGAGAATAAAACAATATTGAAAAGCAATCAAAGATAAACACGAATTCTGGGTCCAAGCGGACAATTAGTTGGTCTTGGCCATCCACAATAACATTCCTCAGGCCTTCGACATTTGTAAAAATAGGGTTCTTCAATATTTTGGGATTATTTAACTGCTTATTTGTTTCTTTTGCGAAATCTTTGTTCATTGTCACTCATTTATCTATTCTTCAATGAATTATAGGAAAAAAATGTTGATAGAAGAGTTCTGTTGGCTATTTTGATAATTGATCTGAATAACTTTTGTGTAGCCGATAAATAAGGATTGCTCAGATAAAGTTTTCTGATTTCAGAGTTATTTCCTTTCGTAATAGTTCTCAGTGCTTCAAAATATGACCTTCTTGAAACTGATGGCTCCTTTAAGTGAAGTTAGCTTAGATCATATAAGGCGTTGATGAAAAAATTTTGAATGTTAAGGGCAAAGCATTTTTCTTTTTATTAAACATTGGTTAGCACAAAAAAGTTAGACTTTTATTTCTTGGAAAGTTTTTTTCTTTCGCGATTTTCGCTATTTCTCTTCGATTGAAGGTCCATAGTTTGACTATTTGTTTGATATTGCAATAAGTATAAAAGAATTAAATTAATAAAAACTTTTTGAAAGCGAAAATTTTGTTTAAACCCGAGGATGGTAACCCAGTTATAATAAAAAAGATCAGTGTGCTCATTGCCATATTGTACGAGTAATTAAGATTAATTTTTTATCCCTCGAATAATTTTGTTTTAAAAATTAAATTGTGTTTTTTAGCGAAGCTTCCTTGAAAAGAGTTCCTTTATATATATCTTATAATATTAGTATCTATTCTATAATCCCCCAAAAATTGTATGATATATAGCCTTGCAAAGTAAATAGGAGCTTACTTCGCGGAAATGGAAATAAAGGAAAATAATAGTTGAAAAATAAATCCTAATAATGAATATTGAATCATACAATAATATAGAGAAAAAATCATGTGACTATGATTATATAAGTTAACTGTTCATCTTTGTGAATCATAAGCCTATCTGTCAAACATCCTGATCCAGCGTAGCAATCTGGATAAGACGCATAAAATACAGCTTTGCTTTCAACGATAAAAACCTCCGCTGTTGCATGATTCCATTACCCCACATTATTAGCTATAAATAATGCTGTTTTATTTAAATTCTGTTGCCCTACCTTAGAGGCTTGGATGATATTGTTCCAAACAAATGCATCCATTTCTGCGACATTCTCCCCAAGATACTATTTTTTTGAATTAAACTCCAATATTTTCTTAAAGCTTATATAGGATGGTATTCCTGTGACTTCATAATAAAAAGAGGGGAAAAACATATTGCAGCCCTAACATCGAAATGCGCATGAAGAAACATACTCCCCGTAATATGTTCCAATAGCACTTTTGTTTGACGAAAACTAAAATTTGCCAGTTAGCAAATTCCTACCGAGAAATCTTTTCCTTGATGTAGCTGATTTGAAGAGTTACGTTTTAACCAAAGAAAATTGATGCAGTTTAAATGAGTGCCTTTATTTGGTCTCTGTTTGCACACTCATTAGGAGTAGAACTTGGTATTTCAATACCTAAACAAAGAGCAAATAAAAGCAAAATTATAAGTTGCTTCATTATTGTATTATTATTATACTGGATTTAATTTTCGCTCAATTTAAAGAAGCAATTAATAGCACTATTTCCTTCTTAGTTTATCGCTGGAAGAGAGTTTCTTTATATATGTCTTATAACATTGTATTATTGATATAATCTCCAAAAGGTATGAATATAGAACCTTGCAATAGTGTAAATAGGAATTCACTTCGTGGAAATTAAAAAAAGAACTCAAAGATTTATTTTTAACTGCTCGATAAAGTAAAAGAATTAACATTTGTAAGAAAAATTTATATGATTTATAATCTTAAATCACTTTTTATTTATTGATTTAACTGCATAAAAATACTCGTATTAATCTAATATCCACTGTTATTCAGGCTTTTGCCCTTAAATAAGATAGCAAAATCTCCATCCATCCTATTGCACTTTGTGATATCTGTTTACTTTAATTATATTTTACTATTCTTAAGGGAGTTCACCATAATAATAAGCATAAAAAGCCTCTTTGTCTTTCTCCCAATCATCTTTTTAATTTGCGCTATGAGAGTACATAAATCTATAGCCCCCATAAGTTTTGCTTTGATCACAATGATATTGAAAAAAAGGAATAGTTTAGTGTTAATAATATTATGCTTCATTAGCATTGCTCCATTTTAAGCCTGAGTACACACACGAGTTCCAAACATAGCATTTCACTCCTTTTATTATCCAACCTTATTTAATATCGTTACGAGTGTTGTAAAAGTGCCGAATGCCATCTTTTTGATATGCATAGTACTAATAAAGTGGAACTATCATAAATGTTATTTTACTCTCAGATTTTATATTATGATAAATTATCTTTCGCATATTTAAATTAAAAATAATACAGTCTACTTAAAGAGTTATGTTTGTATTGGATTATCCCTCAAAATAGTTTCTTTATATATATCTTATAACAGATATAATCCCTAAAAGGTGTATGAATATAAAACCTTGCAATGTCAATAGGAACTCACTTCGTGGGAACGAAATAATAACATCCGAACCTCTAATTCACTGACATACTCCCACCTATACACAACGGATACATACTACAAATTATTGCTATAAGATAGAAATGCTTTTTTATCTCTATTTAGTTATTCTACCAAAAGAATTACAAACAACAACTTCTCCTTCAGGAACAAAATTATCGTAAAAAATTGTGCAGGATTTGTTTGTTTAATAAACCACTTTTAAGTTTAACTGTAAGCAAGAAGTCAATATTTCATCATGTTAACTATGTTTAAATCTTTTTAATTCTTCATCAAATTCACCCTCTTCATTTCCTTCGACAACAATTTATTCCAGGCGGTCCATATATAAGCTTTTTTTCATTGCTTTAAATCATAGCTTTTTATGCTTCTGAACAAATTAATTCAACATTTTCCAGCTATGCATTTGATTTCTGAACCATTTTTATCATATTTAAATTTTCCCGATATTTAAAAAGTTTTGAATTGTGCCTCATGATAAAAGTTCTTTTTTGTTCAAACTTTTTCATCATAATGCGAGTGCCAATTGACTTTTCAATTTTTTCTTTTCGGTTTCAGAACACTGGGGAGTTTTAAATTTTTTCGCTATGAGTGTCATGATGTCAGAGCACTTTTTAAGTTTTGCATCGCAGGCGTTGATTTCTTTCCAAAATGGACCCGATGTCAGAAGAGTATCGACTGGACGAGAACCATCTGAAATTACACACCCCATATTCTCTTATATGATTTTAAAAAATTATATTAAAGTCTAGATAAAAAATAAATAATAAAAGATTGTAATTGTAAATTAAATTTTTCTTTTTTTATCCCTCTTTGAGCTCCTTTATATCTATCTTATAGCATTGTATTTTTGATATAATCCTCAAAAAGGGTTATCAATATAGAACCTTGCAATGTAAATAGAAACTCACTTCGTGGAAGAACGGAAAAGAATACAGTAAAGATAATTTTTTTAAAAAAATCATTATTTTAGTTTTATGAATCATACAAAAACAGCAAAAAATAATCATTCACGAATTAATCCTAAGTATCTTTCGTATATTTTGTATTGCAGTCTTTTTACAAACCACTCCTTTTGAAAACAGCAATCACAACAAGCACATTTATAACAATTACATTTGCATTAACAACCACATCTGCGGCAGCAACAAGTGCAATCGCATCTACAGCATTTACAACAATTTCCATTAGCTTGATTAATTAGACAATTCCACAACAAACAAGGAAGGCAACAAAAGGAAGTGACTTGATCTGAAAAATATTGCCTTAAGCAACATTGATACTTTCTATCCTTGATGCAAGAGACATCACAAAATATTCTTTAGCATATGGTTTAGAAATTACAGTAATTGCAGTCATAACAGGGATTTTTACAATCCTAGCATTAGGAATCAAAATGGTCAAACAATTATTTTTCGAGTTTTTCTGTGTTTTTCCTAATTTCATGCCAATTTTGAATTTGAAACAATTAAGTCTTTTTGGAACCGTTTTGTTATTGAAGCAGTAATTGAAGTTATATGTTTATTAGCTCAACAAGGGATTCGTTAAAGATGTTGTTCCTTTGTTCATCTTCTTTTTTAGTTCTAATAATAGCGAGAGTATTTTCCTGTTTTTTTTTAACTTTTTCGCGTAATTAACCGATTGATTGTAAGATTTGTTCATCGCTCATATTGTACTATTAATTTTTTTATAATATATTTTAGTCTAGTTTAATAAAACCTAAATAATAAAATCATGAAAATAAGCGTTACTTTTGTCTTAATTATTTATCCCTCTTCGAGAGTTCCTTTATATCTATCCTATAACATTGTATTTTTGATATAATTCCCAAAAAGGGTATAAATATAAATATAGAACCTTGCAATGTAAATAGGAACTCACTTTGTGGGAATTGAAAAGAAAAAAAAAATCAGTTTTAAATAATCCTTAAAATTTTTTAATAATAAAATATAGTTATTTGTTGACTAATGGAGATAGAACTATTTTTTATATATTTTTGTACACGAAAATGAAAAAAAAAAATATTGTAAAATTTGAAATCATCAATAAAGAAACTTTTCCTTATATTTTTTATGTTTTCAGTTGTTAGCATAGATTATTATTATTTTTTACCCTTTTGTCAAAATGTTTTAAAACATCATAATTGCTGTTTTTATCAATTGATTAAATCGATTCATATTTATTTTTATCTTATCCTTTAAAATTTAAATTTATTTACCATTTCCTTTGTAATTAATTGCTCCGGATAATTTACAATTCCAAAATTTACCTTGATAAAAAAATATATATTTTTTAAAAGAAACATTATGCTATCAATATTTAAGCAAAAGGACTGATAATTTCCAAATGCTTAGCATCGTAACAAAAAAAATTGACTATCAGGAAAAATAAAAGACATTTTGTTTTCAAGACTATGCATATTTAGAAGAGATTATAAATATTTATCTCTTGTTAGCCATTTATACTTGATATGCTCTTAGCTTAAGCTTACAAACCAAACCTTCAAAGCACTTTCATCCTCATTCAGAGTGCAGATTCCCTTAAATTGCAAAGTCACCTGTCTCCCTTTCTTTTCTAACTGAATGAAATGCCCAAATCATAGAGTTCTCCTAGTGATATAATATCGGAACCAACGAATAATATTGTTTCAGCTTTTAAAAATAGAAATCCAAAAGAAGATTATCAGAAGAATATAGCCATCAATATCGTTAAATGCTGTATTAGATCAATTCTCCATCGCAAATATCAGCAAAAGCTCAAAAAAATATGCCACCTAAGAGAAGTAGATTTAAATGATCTGATTACATTTGTTTAGCCCATCCTTAGAGAAGTAGTTTTGAGTTTAGGAAATTTAAAAATACTTTTAACGAACGGGAATGAAAAATAACTAAAAATAAAAAGAGTTTTTTCTGAATTTCTGTTATGGTTTTTACGTCATAGATATTTGAAATATCTTTTACTTGAAGGCAAAATGATGGTAAAAGATAAATACATTGATTACAAGAATAAATACATCTTATACTTTCTTCAAACGGTCTTTGAACCAAATACATCGGAATTTAGCCAAATAAATGAATAAAAATTATGATGTTCTCACATTTCATATATCAAATCTACTATTTTTAACAAAATTAATAACTGAATATATCAATTGGCATTGAATATATAAATTGACTAAGCATTTATTCCCTATTCAAGTAAAATTGCAATAAATTAGAAACTATCTTATCCAATCATTTCCTGATATTTAAGGAATGAGGTTAGATAAGTTATTGACACTAGTCTATTAAATTAGCATTTTTATTTGTTTATAATTATTTAGTAGGCTTAGATCATCAATGACTGTATATTAAAATTAAACAATAAAAGTTAATTTAAATAATTCAAATGATATAATATTTACATCAATTTCATACCACCCTAAATATCGGGTAATCACTATCTTATTCCACTTTTACTTTTTTCTGAGGAGGACGCTATTATCCTTCCTCCTCATCTTCGAAAAGACGTACTTACTTCTTAAATTGGTGTCTCTATACAAATAGGATTAGTTGGGCCACCTGTTAAGGGCTTAATATCTAACGGATTTCGTTAACAATGTTGTCCAAATATTGACCTTTCTTTTCTACTTCGCCCTTTACCGACAATAATCTTTCAGAGCTATGAACTATTTCTAGCTTTTTATAAGATAATTTTTATCTGATTTGAGCTAGAATTTCAACTCTTCCAAGTGTGCATATTTCAGCTATTTGCTATATTTCTTTGCACCATTTTTAATCCTAGTTGCTAGATGATGATGGACCATCCTGAAAAAGATGTTTTTGCCTGACTGCAGACCACAGCATATACCTATACAGAGCGGGTTGACTGAAATTGATGAGATTACAGTAGAGCTTATCCAATGCTGCTTTCCGTTCATTGCCCATGGCTCCAACCCGATAAATGATGCTATCAAGGCAAATGTTGATTTCATTATTTCGATCTTCAATATCACTGGCATTAACAAGTCCTTCCAATTTCTTCATGATATGCATCTGTTTGTTCTTAACTTATTTTTTCTAACTAGATGTTATTTTACTTTGTTGTCTTGATGCATCTGCACGTTGAAAATCTACATTCGGAATTTTTAGATCTAAGCACTAGCCTGAGAAACTTATAATTCCAGGTTTTATATTTTTGTTTACATCAGCTTTATGTAGAGCTTTTTGCGGTCACGACTCTAACGTGCAGCAATTTTGTTTCTCTATTTCCGATCGAAGGGATGTTCCTCTCCTTCAACAGTCGGGATAGTTTTATGGAAGGTGACTCCATCGCTACCGGGTTAAGAGTTCAGCTGCCTCAACTTATTTATAAACTTATTTTTATCATTTCTTCTCTTTTAGCTTTCCTGTCTATCTCTTTGTGCTAATCCCTGCAGGAAAGTTTGGCCTGACTTGCATTCTTTTTCAAAATCTATACATTCATGAGAAATATGATTCTTACTATTTTCTATCTCCTTAGCCGTGACATCACTTGGTATCATTGCGCAATAACTGGTCAAAAAATTATCATTGATAGTATTTATATCATAATCCATCATTTGTTGCTAAATCTTACGTAACGATTAATGCGTCATAGCTGGAGGATAATTATAATTAGATATTACTGAAGCAAAGAAAGAACATTTTTCATAATTTGATAGAATAATTACTATGAGGGGTAATTTTGCATAAATTACTATCATTAAAATCAATAATATTGGCAAATTTCGTGTGTTGATTTAAACAAATTCATTTTTTTAAGTTATTCTTGTTACTATTTATTGAAACTACTTTCTTTTAACATTAGCATCTTCGCTTCAATTTTTTTCCCATGTACCATTCAACTTGTTTGCTTTTTCCTTATGAGTTTTATTAATTGAAAAGTCCATTCTTTCGTCCATTTTTCCAATATCCTGTTGAGATACTGTTATCCGTTTAAGTCAAGACCCCATATCCTTCGATTTTATCATTTTAAAACATTCCCTTATAACTTCTTCCATCCTCCCATGTCATGATCCCTTTCCCGTTCATTCTATTGTGCTACCATTACCCATTGTATGTTTTTATGTTTTTCCAACAATAAACACCTGAACCATGAATCTAATTATCTTAAAATGTCCCCTTAAAATAACTGCCGTCTTAAAAGTATAATTATCCCTAGCCATTTTTTTTTCCAGTTTTCCATTATCCAATATACTTTTAATTATTATTCCATACATAAACTCCATGACCTTACTGTAAATTATTGATCCAATATCCCTCATATTTTTCTTCATTATGATAGGTATAAACTCCATATCCATGCATTTTATCTTGCAACCAATCGCCATCATAAATCTACCCATTTGAGAAAGTAAGTTTCCCTTGTCCGAATGACTTATTTTATTTCCAAAAACCTTCATAAACACTTCCATCATTCCACAGCATTATTCCATAGCCCTGCCTCATCCCATGAAAACAACTACCTGAATATACAGATTTATTTGTCAGTTTTATTCCATAAAGTTTCATGGATTCGTCGACAGCAAGTGTTTAATTGATTAAATTATTATCTTTCTCAGTAAGTCCTTTGTTTATCATATCTTTTTACGAATTATTGGCCCTATTAAAGGGATATTCCACAAATTATTAAATCCCATTAGTTATCGATGTCTGGTATTATTAATTTTATTTAGATGATCTTATGCACGACGATTAGTCATTGTTTATGTCACATTGAGAGCGAAACATAACAGTAATATTCTTTATAAAGTCACTATTTGGATATTTTGGAAATTGATTTTTGCGAAAATGGAAATTCTGAATATGCGGGCAGCTAAGAACTGGAGTTATCGATTCATTTTAAAAATGTTTAGTTGGTTTAATTTTCAAACTAAATGTTCGATGAAATGGTTTTGTTAAAGTGCATACATTATTTTTTTCTATGCTACTCTATACCATTCCAAGACGAGATAATTGATTTGGCGTAGAAGAATTTTTTGATTCCTCTTAAATTATATTTTTAATTATCTCTTTATCCTTTTTTATTGTTTCTAAGTTTTATAAATTCTGATTGGCATTACTGGCTATCATTAGACACGTTCCCATTGAAGGAAAAGTTAATGCAAAACTATTAAAATATTATAATACGATTTTTATGATTATTCATCAGAAAAAGCTAAAAAACGGTGGCTATTTTTGTAGCTGATTAATTTGTTAAAATCCGATGCTTTTTAAGAAAATCCATATTGATTGAAGTTTTCGATGATTTTTTTTTTTTTTTTAAGAAATCTTCTTTTCGAACAATGCTCTAAATTCAATCAAAATTAAGTAAAATACTTTTAATAACTAACTAACTGGAGTACTTTAAATAAAAATGATCTTTTATATGAAAATCCTGTAGGTGGTCCTAGAGAAAAAAAATAGAAAAAATAGAAAAAAAAGAAAAATAAGAAAAAAAAATATGTATAAGGGATGGCATATAAATTAATAAAGCTCTTCAGCTTTTAAATTGAGTTGAGAATCGACAATAAATATTAAAAATGCAGTTTTATAAAAATTTAATGTTTTTTTTTCATCAATTATTCTAATCATTTTCTCTTCGACAAAATAACTTTTTAATATTAATCCTAATTTCAATTAATTCTATGATAATGCAAAATTTATGATGTTTGAATATGTTAATGGGATTTTCTCAATGAAAAATACTATTGATAAAATATTTAAATTAGTATTACTTTATTCTTTAATAGCATAACATTATTTATCAAGATTATTTTACTTTTTTATTCTATTTATAATTAATTAACGAGTTTCTTGCATTTTATTTAGTAATAATTCTCAAATTCACTATAATTGAAATATTATGGTATGAATTTCATGTTGGGCCATACCAGCCATGGTAATGATGATGAGTTTGACCTTCTTAAAAGCTCTATTTGGAGAGAAAGTCAAGCACTTTTTCGAAAGTAACCCTTTTCTTAATAAGTTTTAATGATCAAATTCGGATTTGGATAGAAGATACAGCAATAGTCTCCCCATCATCAAAAAAATTAAAAATCAATACCTGTAAATAAATAAGTGGAAGCTGATGAAACGAAGATAGAAAATGAAAATGAAAATAATGACAAAAAATAGTGTTGAATAACATATTCAATTGAGCATGGCAAATGATAGCTAAAAAATAAACTTCACTGATTTTTCAGCCTGAAAGATTCATGTTTGATTTGAATATCTTTGACTTATTTAATACAATTTATAAAAAATATCGCTGTCTTAAAGTTGTAAAATTATTGAAAAGAATAATCTTAAATTATTCGAGATATTCAATACCTTTCAGTTAAATGGATTTAAATAATTCATGAAAGTTTATCATGCTGTCAGCACGCAAGCTCCTCCGATAGCCTTGATCTTTTTTTCGGCAATTTTGCTGAAGAACTTAGCCTTGACTACGACTGGTTGTGCGGGCAGAAATCCCTTTCCAAGAACTTTAAAGTATCCAGCCTTAGTGACGTCAATAACTGGAACTCTATCCTTGTTTGCAGCATATAGTTTTCTAGACTGTTCAGTAACCAAGGACCAGAGCTTATCAAGATTGACAATGGGGAAGTGAAGTTTGTTGCGTTGAAGTGCGAACTGACGAATACCCTTCTTTCCGAAATAGCCAGGGTGGTATCTGTCCATGGCGGTTCTGTTGTAAGAAAGGCCACCAGCATTACCTCTACCTCCTGAATGTTTTCGGTTTCTGCCAACTCTACCTCCACCACAGCTGACTGAACCTCTGAGCTTTCTGATCTTTTTAAGACGTGCTGTCATCTTGTGTGTGGTATTTTATTAATTATGAAAATATTAATTAATTTAATTTTCTAAATTAATATGACTTATGAAGTGAGAATAAAAATTAAATCAGTTTTCCTTGGAAAGACTATATTTTTGAAAATTAATCATAGATCTTCTCCTTTAATTCAAGTCTATAATTCTCTTGATTTATTTTATTGGAACTTTTTCTTCCTCCCATTTAACTTTTGACTGCTTTTATCCACTAGTTTTATGTTTTTTCGATATTTTAATCTTGATATTTCGCACAAAAGTTTGTTTCATTTACTCAATGTGATTTGATTTGTATTGTTTCTTAAAATTTATTTTGGTTTGTTCCATAGTATTTCTCTAATTTCTTTAAATTTCGCCCTCGATTATCCTGTATATATCCTTATGGATGTTGTTTTCTGTTTTTAATTGAATCTTTCTGCTCGGTGAATGTGGCTACTACTCTCCTTTAAATCGGTCATTAAAACAGTTACGAGAGCTGATAATGGGAAATGCTATTTGAGCGATACTATTCTTCTTCCATTTTATTGGAATTTAACAGTTTTACGATTCTATCTCGCCATCCATGTACATGCATTTTTTAGGCATTTTGCATTTTTCCTCACTTTTAGATTAGAATTTAACAGAACTTATCCTCTAATAATGTTCTGCTCGCTTTTCTTTATTATCCCAGTTGGACAAGTAATGAGTATACTGACTTAACTTTCTCAAATTTTCCTCGGCTTCCCTTTATTTAGCCATTTATTATTTATATTAATCTTCATATTGAGGATAATTTTAAACTAATTGAATGAAATACTTCGAATTCGATAATCCAGCCGTAAAGATTAAAGTGTTGGATTACACGTATACCTCGGAGCCATCCATCAATACAGCCTTGCCTCTAAAAATCTCCAAAATTAAAACAATCCTATTTTACATTGGAGTTGTTTTAACTTTTGGATTCATTTGGCTACTCGCGAAATGGTCTGCCAAAAAGAGAGCAATATTCTGCACGACAATCTGCACATTATAAAAATCAACATACTTCCTTATTCATGATGAAGATGCATAAGGTGGGATGACTTTGGTTTAAAAATTAAACAAATATGAAGTCAAAATGAAAAGATATTGTCCTTCATTCATATATCACGACCGCACTTATGTCTACATTTAATAAAAATAAGTATTTGTGCCTATCAGGTACGAATAACTTGGCTTTCATCTCGATCAACTGAAAAAAGATAAATTCTATCCCTACAATTAGGAAAAACGAAAATAACTGCTACGTTATTACGGTGATAATGTTATGAATCTTCATGTATAATCTAGACTTGATATTTTTCTCGCGCAAATGCTGACACCTTATGAGGTTTTTCAAACCTATGGCATAATTCTATGGATTTATGAGTAATATTACATCTTTGCATTTATCCTGTTGGGATATAGCGTATATACCTATTGGGAAAATGCCAATGAGATGGTGATAAATCAATAAAAGCTAGCATTTGAGTCATATTTCGATGTACAAACAAAGGTATTGATTAATGATTCGCCGATCGTGGAAGTAAATGAGCCTAAAGTCGAAGATGTGTAGCTATGTAACAAAATCTTAACTTAGATGAACATAAATCTTAAATTAAGAGAAAAAATTTCAATTGCATTGAATCAATCGATGAAGAAGGGTATACTTCCAACAAAAAAATAGAAAAAAGGGTATCAAGAGAAGTCAAAAATGAGGAAAACTTGGTTATCAATAATAGAAATGTCAGATTTAAATCAGTGTCTTCTCATCAGCTTGTACCTGGTGATATAATTATCCTCAATTAAGCTGATATTGTGCCGTGTGACTGCGTTCTTCTTCGAGGGTAGGCTCTTGTCAATGAAAAATATAGCACAGGTTAAAACTATTTAGTGCGAAAAGAGGAGATATAAAATTTTACCTATCTTCGATAAAATGAGAAAAGTTTTTTGCTCTATTTAGGAAGTGAAATTGTAAAGATAAAAAATACCGAATATAAGCAAAAGAGAAATGTTGATAATGAATTATAGTCCATTTAATCTTCAATGAATGAACAAAAAATTAATATGTTCAACTAAATTGTGTGTTTAGTCACTCAAACCAATTTTAACACTCTTAGGGGAAAATTCCTGAGGGCAATTCGTTACCAAAATAAATAGGAGGAAAAATTTTTTAGGGAGACAATATACTTCATCTATATAATTCTTGTAATCACAACGCTTGTCTTCTTTATTTATATTGGCATTATAGGTCAGTATACTAGCAGTTGGAAAATGTTCAGAATATACATTGATATATTAGTGACAGCAGTACCTCCAACATTACCCACTATCCTCAATGTTGGAATTAAATTTGTGCAAAATCGGCTTAAAGCTAGTGGAATAAACTGCATTCTTCCTAAATCAGCGCTCACTGGTGGGAAAGTAGATACTATTATTTTAAAGGGAGAATAAGTATTTGGAAGATAGTATGAAATTCATAGCGCAGCCATCGGAATGAAAGGAAATAGAGGATTCGGATTAACGTTTACTTCTCTATAATAATTCTAAGCCTATAATGAAAACTAAGACATATCTCACTCCAATCTTTAAGAATTGATGAAAAAGAAAAAATAGAAGGATTAATTTTATAAAATTGGTATTCACTTCATCAATGCCTTGTCTTCTTGCCATACTCTTGAATTTTTTAGAAAATCAGTTGAAGGTTCTGTATTTGAAAAGAAAATATTTTAATTTTCTCAAAGTTCCAACTCGAAGTAAGATACATTTTAAACCCCGAAATATAAAATATTAGTAGAAAAAATAATCAGATTTAAAACAAAATAAATGAAAATGGGAGTTCTAGTCGCTTTACAATAAAAGAAATAAAAATTTTAGAGTTCAAAACAACTACAGAGAGCAAAAAAGATAAAATCGAAACATTTGGAAGACATTGATTAAATGGATTCAATGGATTAATAAGGTAGTTCTATTAGAGAATCAGCAAAGGGCAGCGAGACTTAGATATAATAATTAGGTAAATCAGCGAAGAATATATGGAAAAAGGACAATTTAAAAAGAACGATATATATTAAAGGCTCAGCTGAAAAAGTTCTGTATAATTGCGATAAAAATACTTATCCATAGAATGCGTTTGACTACATTGTGGATATGGCTGAAAAAGGATTCATTCTTCATTGTTATGCGATGAAATAATTTAATATAGAACCTCAATAAAATTTTAATTTTCAGGAATTTATCAATAGAGGAGAATTTGTATTTTTAGGATTTATTATCATTCAACAAATTAGATCAGAATAAAATAAGCAAGCAATTAAGGCATTAAATGAGTCAGAAGTAAAGGTTATATTTATCAGTTAATAAAGAGAATTGGAAACAACTTCTCGAGCCATTTTCAATGGAATTTGCCATAAAAATCAGTTAATACTCTGTAATATCTCTAAAAATAGAGATAAAGTCTATTGTAAAGGGCATATTTAGTGGTAATCGTAATCTGCTTAATTTATTGATGAGTTCATCAGTGAATTTGAGTAATTTGGTCAAAAGTCCAAAATAAGTATGAGTTCTTCTCTTTATGAGGAAATATTTATTAAAAGATAAATTGGGGCAGCTGATATCATCTTCAACAAGTCTATAATTTACAATAAAATGGAACTCAAATTTGAAAAGAACTTATATAACCAACTCGAAAAAAGAAAAAAAGTCAGCTGCGCAGTGGGAGGCAGCGGAACCCTTTCCCAGTGCGCAAATTTGTCACTTTAATTATAACGATCGGATAGCGCTTTATTATCAAATTTTTACACAAATTCAGCCAGTCTTAAATCAATAGTAACCTGCTTGAAGATATGCAGAGCTGGGCTCAGTACCAATTATCATGGTTTCAATATGATAATTTTATTTTCTCTCATTCAGTTTACAACTGTGGCTATCTTAAACTGTAACTACCAAACACTTGCAACTGACCAAATGCTTTATGAGGATTTATTTATTACTTTTCCTATCTTTGTCACAATCAACTTAACTTAGCCAGCCAGCAAACTTAGCAGAGAAGTACCTCCAAACTCTTTCTTCTCCTGTCGACAAATGGTTTCGATGATTGGTCAGTTAACTATTCAATTTTTGGCACAGCTCGGATTTATAGTATATGTACTTTCGCTTGAATATTTTCATTCTCTAAAACTTAAATCACAAGATTACTATTTTACCAATTAATCTTTCGAATCAGGATCGGAATTGTCCTTGGCTTTATTTGTACTAAGTAATAATTTATATCTAGGAATTGTCTTAAGCACCAGTGTTTCCAAACCCTTTAGAAAACCTTTTTATACAAATCCATACTATACTTTAAATCTTATTCTCCTATGGTTATACAACACTTTTATTGTCGTATTTCCCAGTCTTAGTCCGACCGACTTACGCTCAAAATCTCTAAATAAGCAATCAGAATTCATTCTAGTTCTCGCCTTGGTTGTAGGCAATTTAGTGATGGTGATAATGTACCTGTTCTAGAATCTAATAGTCTTTTTGTGGAGCATATAAAATCCTTGCCTAAAATTCAAATCATTCGAGAACTAATTGTCTTAATGACAAAATGGAAAGATTATAAAAATATGATTAAACTAATTATGATTGAAGATATCATCTTTTATCTATTATCCTTTTGCTCACTATGGTTTTTTCGGTAAGCTATTTTTCACTCTATCGCTTCTACTTTAGATCAATTTCCCTGCTGATATCCAGAATCACCACAGTTCTACCGATTTGAATGCCTTGCTGAGATTTGTTACCCACCTCCACGTTCATATTATCCTATTTTACCAGTGTACCGAACTTAGATTTGTTATCAAATACATAAAAACCGTTTCCATTAAATTTAATCAAAGCGTGATTTCGGGACACAGAAATATCCGTAATCCTGATTTAACAGTCGTGGCCTCTTCCTAGCTTGATTCCACCTTCAGGAACATTTTTTATCATCATCACACTTTTTGTTTTTTCACAAGCTCCCTCCAAAATCAGATAATTTCCCTTAGGCTTTTATATCGGAAGCATTTCAATAACTCTTCCATTTTCTGTCTCTACGATGATAGGTAGTTCAGTTTTGCACACCTCACATTCGAATTTTTCAAAATTATAGTGGAGTGTTCCACCAACCACCTATTTTTTAACTTTAATGCTAATCCACTGGAGCATACACTCCAAATGAACAGTTCCGCATGATCCAGAGCATTTGCAAGGATTAAATAAGAAATTGTCTTTATCTTCAGTATCTTCCAAGCAAATCTTGCAGGCTTTTTTCTATCCTTCAGGTGTTTTTTCCTGATGGACGTACTTCATAACAACCTTGTTGGGATGTAGTTTTTCTTTGCTGCCTTTGGCCGTGGTGACGGTTTCACCTACGCAAACTTCACTTACAAAAAACTCCACTCTTCCAAGTTTAATTGACTGTCCAGGCTCTAAATGAAATATGAAGTACATAGTTTGTATCCCTTTGGTTCACCGTTGAGATCCTTTTGTTTTCTGACGATCAAGTACGTTTCCTCTTCTCTCGGATTATTGCTGTTTGACTCATCAGTATTTACTCTTTCTGAGTTAATTTTCTTGGGCTTTTTTTCGCTGTAGTTAAGAAAATTGAGTTTGAAACGACTATTTGCAGCGGGTTTGATTTAAAATTTAGTTAGGAACTGATACTCTTCAGTGTCAAACTTCATTTCTTGGACGGAGTCAAGGGCAACGACGTTGCATGCTGAATGAATAAATATGTACACTACCTTTTCCGATAGAGAGAAACAGTCTTCGTGTTGAGAGGAAAGGAATAGTTGTTTGCATTTATTTTGTTTGATTAATAGTCAAATAGAGAATGCGAGTCTTTGTACCAGGTGATTGACTTCAAGCTGAGCAGCATGTTCTGTTTCCCTTTTAGCATTTCCATCTTCTAAATATTATAAAACAAAAACAAAACAATCAATTTAACCTCCAAAGACAGGTGAGGAAGCTACCTTCTCTAAACAACATATCACATTAAGGGTTTATTTACATTTTTAATTTAAATTCAAACAACAAAGGCCTCAGTTAATTTTCAGTCGACGTTAATAATTTTATTTTCGGTTTGAATGATCATAATCAAATTTATTGTCACTACTTATGTAAATAAATCAATATTTTGCATTAGAATTAAATTTGGAAGTAATATGGCATCGAAACCTTTTCAGCTCTCATATATGAATGCTATTAGAGAATAAAGATTAACAACGATTCTTCTTTTTATATCTTCCAAACTTAAATAAAACACGTTTCTTAAAATTAGTCTGAAAATTCAACTGATTTAATTTGTAAAGTTTAAAAATAAAAAGAATATATGTTGATAGCAATGTTGATTGAAATAGCATGTAAGATATCAATAATATATCCATTGTGATTAATTTGAGTAATTTTAGTATCAATATTATATCATTAATATATTTTCATCGATTTTTGTAATAGATAAAAAAATTTAGAGTTTTATTTGACAAAGTAAGATTTTAAAGGAATACGAATTAAAATCGAAAACTATTCTTCTCGCTTTTGATATATTTGTGATATTCTTTTGTTTTGAAATATTCTATTCAATAAATTATAATCTTAATAATCAAACAAACAAATCACAATGGCGCTCTAACCATGATGGAGATTAACTGTGGTGAAATGATGAATATCCTGAAGGAGAACCTTCTACTTGCTTGCAGAAATGCCTAAAAGATATTGAAATAATCCAAGGGTTATTGGTATGGATATAAAAAATAAAATTTGTAAACTCCATATGATTCCCTAATTGTGAAAGAAAATCGAAAGAAAAATTGGCATTTTAAATGAAAATTTTAATGTTCATGTGTTCATATCATAATTAAGATATTCCTAATAAATAGTAACAATAAGAGGGGAGTTATTGAACTAATCATAATTTTATAAGTTTACAATGAACTAAATAATCATCGTAATCAACATTGGAAATATAATATCCATCAAATCATTTATCACTCATATTTAAAGGGTGCATTCTTTTTAATTTCCATATTATTCATCAGACTTTTTTATTTTAGAGGTTTTTGACCATCATCAGCAGAATAAAAAAATTAAATCAATGATTAATAGACCAAGAAGACTGTATGGGAGAATGACCTATTAGAGGGCATATTATTAATTGGATTGATCATATTTGATAAATGAGATAAATGTGAATCCTATAAACAAGAGCCTTATGAAGAAGTATTTTCTTCTCTCTTTTATTGATTTGATAAAAGAGTCAGTTTCTGTTCGTTATTTAAGTTTTTTAAAGTTTTGATTGGCAGTTTAGAATTTTTTTTATATAGATTGATGTAATTGTAAGAAAAATACTTTCGTGCTTAAATCTTTTAAGTATGGTCAATGCATGATAATAAAAAATGAAAATCTAATGGCTTTTATGGATATAGATCTATCTAATTCTTCTTATTTTTCAATCCATTGATAATTGAAAGCATCTAATTTGATTACAATTTATCAAACACATTTACATAAACAGTTCCATTTTGATATTTCTTATAAAGATTGAAGAAGTAAAGAGAGCTATTTTAGCTTTTTCTTAGATTTTACACTTAGTTTTTAACTAATTCCTCTTTGTCTTCCATCTGCATCTCTTATATATTATAACTATTGATATTATTATATTAAACTTACGCAACCGAGCTTAAAAGCTGCAAATCTATTTAACTGGTTTTTTTGCTTATTTTTATATGACTTGCCGACTCTTATCAGAAAATATTCACAGTCCTGCTGTGTTTTAATTCATAGAAATGAGCTGTATTCCAATTTGAAAAACTACTAAAATAGTTAACTCATAAAAAACATTGTTTTTTAATTTGGCGTTGAATGAGCACCAATCTTTAAACCGTTCGAATTTACCATTATAAAAATGAAAGAAGCCTTAAGCAGTAACTATCCTTCCAAGATTTTGCTTAATTAATATAAAAATCAGGCATGCCAATAATTTATTCTTTACAATATTCAATATTTTTTATTTGATTTATCAATATTTTTTACCATTTGAGGATAAGTACTTTATTTTTGATATTCCATGAGAATAGATAATAAATAAAGTTTTTATCCATTGAAAAGTGTGGAGATTGGTATATAATTTTAGAATTTGATATTAAATTTATAATTAATATAAGCAAATTTCTATTTCATGATTCAAGAGTTGACAGATATTAAAATGCATGATTAAATGAACAGTCCTCATCCTGAAAGTTTCAGATAAGATTTTCAAAGAAGTCTATATTAAATGAGTCCTAAAAAAGCATAAATGCTTAAAAATGTTAAGCCTTGGCAAGATTAGATAAAATTCGAAGAAAATTATTTAAATTCTGCAGCAAATCAATAATTATTATTAAGAACCTTCTCAAGAATAAAAGTAATATATATGGGCGCTTCGGTGGTTTAAACAACGATTCACATTAGCCTTATCTTTATATAATGTTTTTCTAACAAAATCGAAATCAAAACTTTAATATTTCTGACGGTTGCATCTTGTTTATTGCTTGGCATTCTCCTAGTTTTCTTGTATAATGTTTAAATAGACAAAATTAATTGTGAATTGAGGAATTTAGAGTAAATACAAAAGAATAATGAACTACCTTCTTTAAATCAATCAGCCATATCTAAAATTGGATAAAAGGGCTACAATAGAGATGCAGAAAAAACTAAAAAAATTAAATTTTAACCAATGAATGCATCTGAAATTGAAAGGAATTTATAGACAGTTAAAAAATTAAAAAATAGAGAGAAATCATCTCCATAAATCGTCAATGACAACTTTATCTCAAAGATCATTAAAAAAAATTGCTACATTAATTTAAGCTTGATCTCAAAGATAATTCAATCCATTTTTATCTTCATATTAGATACTATATTTCTAACTGTGGTTTAAAATCCAAAGAGCGATGGAGTTAATACGGCTGTTATTCTGATTATAATTTGCTATATTTTTATGGTTCTCATGCTTTGCGGCATGCTTAAGCTAAAGCAAATGAATTAACAACACATAGATCAAAAAGTGAACAATTGTTTGAAAGAAAAAATATAAGAAAAAATAGAGGAAATAATCCCTAAACCTAAACATTAAATAAATAAAAGAATATCAATTGATCAAGCAATTTAAAGTAATTTTTGTAAGAAATAATTTTCTATAGTATAGAAGAAAAATACAACAAGTATTCATGATTGTATAAACTCTGTTAATGAACCTCCAATGAATAAACCTGAAACAACTATAAAAAATATTGAAATGGTGCCAAAAATGATGGTAAAAAAGTCTGCTTTAAAACCCCAGAGAAGTAATTTGTAAAAAATATAACATTGTAAGAAGCTTAGAGTCGAGCTGGAAGTCCCAGAAAGAAGAAAAGTTGAAATTAACTCTAAAAAAATATAATACTTTTAGTATTCTTATATTTAGCCTTCAAGCTCAGAAATAGACAATGAAATTAACGCAAAATAAGATCAAAAGATATAAAAATTAACATTGAAGAATTAAAAATATTTTCACAAATATAATCAATAAATGTAGTTTTTGCAAAAGAAAAAAGATGCCAACAGGGCGATAACAAGTCGATAGCTCAAAGGCACGATGAAAAAATAGTAAATTATTAAATCTGAGAAAATAATAAATCAATGGACAATGTTCGCTTGACCGTAAATTATTTTTAGTCTTTATTGAATTTTTTTATTTCTATTCATAATTTTTAAATCAATTTATTTATCAATTTTTGAATATTAGTGGAAATGCAGAGCTTTGGAAGAACAAGTCAATATGAAGCTGCTAGAAGTCAATTAGAAAGAGAAACCGCTGCCCTATTAGCGGAGAGGAAGCAACTTGAACAACATCAGGAAAATCGATTTGAAAAAAAACCGTCAGTAAATCAGATTGAGGTTTTATTGGCAAATCTTAGCCCTGCTGTCAATAAAATGGAATAATCAGCCAAAAGAGAAGAGTTAGTATATCGACTGCAGTAAATCATACAACTCTGTAAGGATGAAGGAACATTAACCAGTGAGGAAATGAAGTAAATTTTAAAAGTATAAAATCAAGTCCAAACATATATCCAGAAAACAAATCCTGAGGAAGTACCTAGATTTGCCAATCCCGATGAGGCGCCAGCAGCCCCAGCATCTATTCGTCAATCAAATGTTAAAACTAATCAAAGTCAAGTCCAGTAAATTCCAAGAATTTAATAAATTTAGAAGTAATAATTAATTCAGAGGCATTAATAAATTCAGAAACGTTCTAAAATAAGTTTATCTCAAGATACTCTGGAAATTATTGCTTAAATTGAGAGAAAAGCTTTGGGAGAAATCATTCGCCTGCAGAGTGAGAGAGATTAAATTAAGTTATAAAGAGATAGGTTATCAATTGAATTAAAAAACTATCAGGCTAAACCAATATCAAGCAGTCGGGGCTAAATTTAGCGTCTTAAAGAAGAAAATAAGCTTGTTATTCAATAGAACTATGAATTGAAGACACAACTGAAAGATAAAACAGCTTAAAAATCAAACAGAGATAGTCGCCTTGATGCTTCAAGTAAAATTGCTAGTGCCCAGTAAAAGTTAATGTATGAAAAGCTAAAAGAAATTAACAAGATGATAATTCAATAAAATGAAGAACTAAAAACTCAATTAAATGTTGTGATTTCTTAAAAACAAAAAACAAGCAATTATCAAGTGAGTGTATCAAGCCCAAATGCCTATGCACAGTAAAGTTTAATCAATGAAAAACTAAAAGAAGAGAACAGATTGATAATCCAATAAAACTATGAGCTAAAAAGTCAATTAAAGATAATATCACAAGAAAAACAAAGAAACTAAAGCTATCAGGTTAACGCCTCAACTCAGCAATACCAATATAATCAAGATCAATATAATTAAGCGAAGGAAAATTTGTTGCAAGGTCAATTTGATTCACAAATTGCTGTTTATTAAAACTAATTAATTCGGGCAGCTGCAGTAATTAAAGAGCTTAGTAAACGACTGCAAAATGTTCCTGGACTAGAGGAACTTAGAGCTTAAGGTGAATTAATTCGCAGAGAAACTGCTGAACTTCTCAAAAGGAATAAAGGTGGAGTTAGTAGTGATTCAAGATTAGTAAGAGAGCTTCAATAAAGGTTGGACGAAGAAGAAAAGGGGAAAGCCTTGTTTTTATAAGAACTGAGGGCTTTTAAGCAAAGATTTACTGAACTTGAAGAAGAAAATGAAACTTTGAAGAGAACAGGAAGAATTAGCTTTGATCCCAATCCAAAACCTCTTGGAACAACTCCCCAACGTGACAGTCGAGCAACCAAAGGAATTATGAAAAAAAAGGCACCCGGAATCGGAGACTATTAGCAAACTCTTAATGAAATGCGCCGAGCAATAAACTGAACTTTTGATGATTGATTATTTCCCGAATAGCAATTACATTCTTAATAGTTAAATTTAAATTCAGCAACATACAGTTTATTTTTAAAAATAGCTTTTGCATTATCCTCCATATATTTTTGTTGCTTATACTATCATTAATGAAAATTTGTATGTTTTATTTTTATTCAGAAACAATTGATATTAGATTGAAGAAATCAATTAAGGAGACAGATAGTTAAATAATTTTTGGAGAAGAAATACATAAAATTTAATTAATTTAAACCATGATTAATTGACTTAACCTTTAAAATTAGACTATTTAATTTAAACATTTTTTATACTTTAGTTCTTGAACATTAAATTTTCTTTACAGTAGGCCCTCACTCTATTCTCAATTCTTCGCCAATAATACCCAGCAAAAACAAATGTTAATTACTATTTTATTGTTATGGATTCAATGTTTGATTTTATTTATAGAAAGTAATGACAATGAGCAATAATATCTCAGTATTATCTATCTATCTGACTAATTTAATAATCCAAATAATATTGAAATATGATTCAGTTTCTCGGTCTTGATGATAACAAGAGTACGAAATCATTAATTTAGAAGTTGGAACAGTCTTTTTACTTGTAGCAGGCTTTCTATACATTTTCGGAATTGCTTTCTTTTTCGTGAAAACATTTTTCATGCTGTCAAATGTCGCACCTCGATTATTCAGATATTTTTCCTTGTAGGTTTGTATTTCTTCATCGGAATTACAGGAGTAGTAAAATTTTTCACTAAAAGAGGTTATTATTTTGTTAAATAGGCAAGATTAAAGGATCTATTGTGTATATCGGAGGATTAATACTAATCATAATAAACTGGATATTTTTAGGGGCTATTGCTCAGTTAATAGGCTTTCTTTTAATATTCCGAACATTTTTGCCTGATCTCTACGAATATATTTGCAGCGCCCCTCTCATTGGAGGGTATATGAGTATATTCTGTTTAATATAGAAAGTTATCGGCTTCAAAATGCTCTTGATAGATTGGCAGGCAATACGCATAATCGGATATGATATTGAGTTACAATTATACTTTCATGCTATATCTTAATAAAAAATAACGGGGTTG
>Ga0302280_1001053_pt1 | contig 23579 bp, 21 predicted proteins | sample III_Fen_E1_1_FD_198771 | JGI IMG/M metagenome (GOLD analysis project Ga0302280, IMG submission 198771) | Peat permafrost microbial communities from Stordalen Mire near Abisko, Sweden - III_Fen_E1_1 | ecosystem: Environmental > Terrestrial > Soil > Wetlands > Permafrost | place: Sweden: Abisko... | reverse complement strand
TAATCACAGTAAATAATATGTCAAGTAAATTGATCAGAGTTTAGTTGATGATGAAAAATAATAATGGGAATTGAATCATTCGTACTATTTGAGTCTGCTGTTTAAATTATCAAACAATTGGTCCATTTTCATAATCTAACGGTCTCGCTCCTACCAGATTCGATGCAATGCCTACATGCTCTTATCATCACCTGCATTTTTAAATATATTTTGTATATTTCCGCTGGACTTAACTCGACTTAGGGACTCTTTTTTATTGCTTTGTTTTTATTCCACTTTTTGATTTATTAAATTGGTTAATTCTGTTTGTGAAGGTTTAATTGAAACGATAGATGGCTTAGCTGCCATTTTAAACTTTAAACTACCAATCACCTCGCCAAATAGATCTTGTTAGAATTTAGGATTTTTTTACTTCCCAGCAAATATCAATTGCTGCTTATTTTCCCGTTGTGGACTTTAATCTGATATTCGAGCTGTTTATATCGTTTATTATGGAGTTGCGTTATTGATAAGTGTCTGACCTAGCTACTGATTAGACTTGATTTAAGAGTCTCCACATTCAATTAGTTTATTGGACCTTTGGGAGTATAAGTTTGCAGCGGTCTGGAGTTGTTTGGACGAAGTGGATAAAATGGTGATAGTTCTTTTCGATTGTTGCAATTATTTTTAAAGAGACTGAATTTTGCGATTGAGAGATTCAATGATATCATTTTTGGCGTTCAGCTATTGGACAACTTTGGCGTAGTGATGACAGATGAGCTTAAATTTAGTCTAAATGCTTGTTATCTTGTTGCTGTACTCTATCTCTCTATCTTTTTACATTATTTTCTAAATATTTACAGCTTATTGTTTAAATTGATAACATAACAGAGAATACATATTGATAGAAGAAAAACATATATTTTGATTGGTAAATAATTAACACATGGTTAAGTAAGGATACAATTATAACTCTGGAAAGATTCATAACTCAAGCATGAGGTCATCTACATTGTATTCTAGATGGAGGGGCCAGTAGTTGACTTGCGACAACATTTCACTTTAGGCAATATTTTCTTCTTTTTTAGCAACTTTGATGCTGTCCTTCTCATTTTAATTGTCCTTCACTAATAAATTTTCTTCCAGTTGTTTTTGTAGTTCTTCAATAAAATCTGGATCCATGCTAATAATTTCTTCTTCCTGCTTTTCGTAAACGGGACTCGGGCACTTCTGAAGAAAAGTGGCATAAGCAGCGATAATATCCTAAATATATTATTTGTTACTTCTCTCTGGAACATGATTTCATGCTTTAGATCTTTCCTCATGGAAAAGCCCGCCAGAGATTGGTTGTTGTTGGAAATCTATTTTTATAAAAAGTTTTTATAGGCATTGACAAATTCAGGAGCTAAGTTATTTAATTATTACTCTCAACTGCCTTTTTGATGTTTGAATTTGAATCTGAAAGGTCCTTTAACTTTATGGACAAATTGATAATGTGAGCGATGTATCCTTTTCTGTGTTGGTAGACAGACTAGCCAGCCTTAATTTTGCGATCCTCTTCCGACTCCTCAGAAATAAAGTTGACTAAAATGTTGTCTTTTAAGATTTAGTTGTTCAGGGGTGAATCTTCCTTTTCGCAGAGAGCAATTTAAAATATTTTGATAATTTAATTATGCAGCATATTATTCATTTGATACTCCTTCATTAAGTGTATTAGTAGCTTAAAAAAATCCTACTTTCTTGCAATAATGTCCTTTGAATGTAGGATGTCTTCCTTTAAAATAAACCTAAGGATCTATATTATCTTTATCCTTCCTGTCCCAAGCTGAGGACGGCTCCGATATTCTACCTTCAGTTTTTAGCAACTTTTATCGATGAAATTGTTCAAGAGATCTCTAAAATCATTGATAATTAGCTCGTCATCAGGTAACACGAAGGGAACATTATATAGATACGTTAAGAGGATAGGAGCATTATAGATGGATACATCTTCAGCGTCACTCATAACATTAAAGATAACTTGCTGAATAATATCTAAAGAGAAGAACACATTGTTGAACTCAATAATTCTGTTGTTGCCTTTAAGGTTAGCTGCTATTTTTTCGATTATTTCGCAGATATAATTCGATATGTTGCTCATAATCTATGTTATAAATGGCTGTACAAATACTTAGGAAGGAACTGACAATCTATTCAGGATAGATTTGAATAAAACCTTTCTTTTTTACAAGCTCATTGTGCTTTCATTGGTCAGCAACTTTATTAGTAGTTCGCCCACCGACCGGGACTATGCATGGTTCAGTATTTTTTGACTTTCTTTTTCTTCCAGAAGATACTAAAAAACCTATGTTCCTTTATGACTTACTTCAGCTGGCTTTTTATTAAAAAATGCAGAAAGGATCTTACTGACATATCCGGCTAATGTGTAATTGACTTCTCCATCAAAGTAGGAAATTAATTTTTCCATTAATGGCCTCATCTCTTTTTTCACAATTGTTTCAACTGATATTATCTCTTTTCTTATCACCTTTTTTATCTCTGCACGAATAATATCAGATGACTATACTTTTTTTATATCTATTTAATTTGAAGCCTAAGGTTCCTTTTAGAGGTTTATTTCAATTTATTTTAGAGGGGTCTCTGAGGTTTCACTTGCTAAGTGTTTTTGTTCTTCAGTGTGAATTGGCTAATTTGGAGGTCCTTATGGAGTGGGTTCGCCTGATTGAGGAGCTTATTGAATATCACACTAAACATCTACTTCCACTTCAGAAGTGATCTTTTAATCGATGGTAAGGGGTTTATCAGGTAAGAAAAAATTAATTGCAGTGCTGTTATCAGAGCTCAAAATTTCACAGGCCGAAAATGGGTATCTAAATATTTGAAAAGATTTGTACTTATAACCTCTTTTTTTGTCATCGATAGGGCCAATGACTGTCACAAATTAGACTAATTCTTAGAACCGCTGATATGTCATGCTACATGATAAAACTTTTACAATTCTACGACACGAGGAACGGCAGATCTATATTCATTGAGAAAGGACTCTTCATCCAAAAGTCGCCCCATCGTGATATTGGGCTCGTTTAGCAGATCTGATAGCCCATTATTAGATCGGAATTGGTTGAAAAGACTTGCAAAACTAAGCATACTACTAATTAATATGTAATTTATTATATAGGTAGAGGATTAAGCTACATCATTACTCAATCATAGTTATAGTAGATTGTTCAAATACTTGGCAATAATATTAAATTTGTTAATTTGATTGTTGGTCCAATCGATCATTCATTCTTCCACATCCTCTGGTAAATTTTGCAAGTCCAAGGCTTTGCCTGTTATTTCAGTGTAGAGTCTCAAAACATTTTCAGTTTAGTTCTCAAAATGTGAAGTAGAATCAAAACTCTCTGAGATGAAAAGTCCATCCTTAGACTTTGTTGTCGGAACGAATCTCTCTGAAATGGTGATAAATTTTTCCTTAACTTTGCCTATCATATCCAGTGCCACTTCTATTTATTGATGAGGATTGTTAGTCTCCACAGTGGTACTGACAATAGCGACATAGTAGCCCTTTTTGCTGATGCAGTGGACTGAAGACACCATCATGATGTAAATATCTATATCATTAACTTAATACCATTCTTTCTTTTCAATTGTCTTTGAGGCAAGATAATTTGGACAGAGGGAAGATTTTCAGTGCCAGGAATTGGGTGATCAAGTATACAGATGCATCTAATTATTTTTTAAACAAGATTCACCCGATCTTTGAGGCCACAACGAATAGCATAAGTAGGATCGACAATTAGAGTACTGCATTTGGCAATCCCTTCAGGTCCTTTCACTCCCACGACCTTTCCATTTTCAAACAATACTTCGTTAATATCAGTATTAAGCATAAAGGTTCCTCCATTTACGGCACTAATTCTGGAAAATCCCTCAGGGATACCTCCCAAGCCAAAGATAGGATAAATGAAGGGACTAGGGTTCTTTCCCATTGAGTCCATATATAGCTGAATTTTTCGAATCAGTTAAATTGCTGGTCTTTCCAAGAAGGTATCATTAGTGTAGAGGGCTACTGCGTGGCCAATAAAGTCAATGGTATTATCTTCGAGACTATATTTTTAAAGCATTTATTTTGCAGGCTTTTCTAATTTAATTCCTTCATAGGTTTTTGCATTTCCCTCTTAGAAATTTTGAATTGCTTACAAAAATTTTTGACATCTTCTCTTTTACAAAAGGCCCATGAGATCAGAGCCTAAGGCCTCGGTAGGCGTAACTGGAACCTTAAATATTTTTAACCCTCCTTTTGAGAAGAATCCAGCTTCTGTGTTTTGCAGGACGTAAGTTCCGTCAATGGCTGAGTGATTATTGATTTACGTTTCCACTAAAGATATTTGGAGACTCTTGTTTTTAGTAAAATTTTGACAAGTTTTCCTCCATACATGATGTATTTAGGAATAAGATCAATATTCCAATCTCTGTTGTGACCCAATTCTTTGTTTGGCTCTTCTTTGTCTCGAAATATCTTCCATAAATTTGTGAGGTTGACTGAAGCACCCTCTCCTCCATAGTAAGCATTGCGATCAATGTGCAACACCTTCTTGCCTGAATATGATAGACTGTACCTTCCTGAGAGAGTAGTCCAGACAGGATGCACTCGATCAGTCCCGTACCGCAAACAACCACGTCATAAGTCTCATTCATTTGGTGGATATAATAAGATATTTAAAATGCCAGAATTCAATGCTACTTATTGGATGAGTATATCAGTTATTATCAATACATAATGACGATAATTGTCTTAAATATCATTGATATGTTTTGTATTAGCAGGATGCATTTACGAGACTAAAAGATTGAAATCTGAAACTGATTAATATCAGTTAGCACTGGACGATAAATTACTTTTATTTTGCCACTAACTATTATTTTTTAATTGATATTTTTTAAGATATTAATAAATATCAAAACTTGGATTATTTTAATAATAATTGATTTTGTGGTAAAGATGCCAGCATTGAAAGTTGTGCCCCCCAAACCCGAAGGACTCAAAAAGAAAGAGGAGAGAGATGGTAAAATTGCTGCCACTCTCAAAGCATTGAGAGAAACAAAAAGAACACAAAATAAAGCCAGGAGAGTAGAGTCTCTTAAAAGGGCTCAAGTTCATGAGGCTGCCTACCAGCAAGCCAACAAAGCTGAAATCGATGCTAGGAGACAAGTATTAATTAAATAATTCAGGCAAAACTTACTGGACAAATCCACGTTCCTGCCCAGCCCAAACTAGCCTTTGTGATAAGGATCAGGGGTATTAACAAGCTCAACCCCAAAGTTATCAGAATTTTGAGAATTTTGCGATTGAGACAACTCCATAACGGAGTTTTTATCAGAATCAACAAAGCCTCCTCCAATCTCCTCCGTAAAGTTTAGCCCTATATTACTTTTGGTTATCCTTCCAGATAAACTATTAGAAAACTTATCCTTAAAAGAGGTTATGGAAAGGTTAGCAAACAGAGAATTCCTCTTTCTAGCAACGCCATCATTGATGAGAGCCTCGGAAAATCAGATGTCCATACAGTTGAGGATTTAGTGAACGAAATTCACACTGTCGGAAGTCACTTCAAAGAGGCCAACAACTTTTTATGGCCCTTCAAATTGAGAGGTCCTCGAGGAGGTTTTGCTGCAAAAAGACATCCCTTCCAAAGAAGAGGAGATTGGGGAAACAGAGAGGAGTACATCAATCTACTAGTATCCAAAATGCTCTGATTCTCTGTTTAAACAAATATTTTATTTATTTTTTATCATGAAAATTATGAATTAAAATATGTATTTATCTGATTCCTTGCATAATTAAACATATTACACAATCCTTTCCAAGTCAAACTACAGTTCTTTATTTTGATTGTTTTGATATGATGTTAATGGTATTATTGTGGATATAAACTTTGTTGAAATGTATTAACCGATTCATTATTGTCCATGATTAAATATTAAAAAGAACTGCAATGTTCAACAGACTCAGCAACTCTTTCCGCTTATTGCAGAAAGGCTCCCCTCTCATGCAGATTAAGAACTACATGTGGTTCAGCAAGGACGCTCAGCTTGCAACCAGCGCCCAGGAATATTTGGAAAAAGCGAGGAATGTTGCTATTATTGCCCACGTCGATCACGGCAAAACCACCTTGGTTGACTCTCTCTTGCGTTACGGAGGGGTCAAAATTAGCGATTAATGTGCTATGGACTCTAACAAACTCTAACGAGAAAAGGGCATCACAATTCTGTAATTTTATTGTTATTTTCAGCTCGAAGTGTACTAGCATCAATTATAATGATCACGGTATAAACATTGTCGACACTCCGGGCCATCAGGATTTCGGAGGGTAGGTGGAAAGAATCATGGATATGGTGGATGGAGTGTGTTTAGTGATTTGTGCAACAGAGGGACCCATGACTCAATCAAAATTTGTCCTAAAAAAAGCTTTGGAGCAAAAAGTAAAACCACTGGTGGTAATAAATAAAGTAATACAATAATAACCCAGGTTGATAGACCCACGGCCAGAGTTAGTGAAGTTATCACTGAAGTATTTGACATGTTCTGCGATCTAAACTGCCCAGATCATTACCTTGATTATCCGATCTACTTTGCCTCTGGAAAAAATGGATGGGCAGTTTAAAATCTTAAGGACGAAAAAAAAGATATCTCTTGTATCTTGCAAGGCATAATTAAACATGTCCCACCTCCGAGAATAAACCCTTAAAAATCTTTTTCTATGCTGGTGACGCAAACTCAGCCGAACTCTTTTTATGGCAAAATGCTCTTGGGGAGAATCAATTCAGGAGAGCTGATAGTTGGCAAAGACCTCAAAGCTTACGATCAAGATAGTAATCTCATTAGTGGTGGAAAAGTGACTCGAATCCTAAAAAAATCAGGATTGTCAGAAATAGTTCTAGATAAAGCGTACGCAGGAGATATTGTGCTTCTTTCGGGATTTCCCACTGCTAGGGTCACTCACACCCTTGTCGAAGAGGGCTATCCTGAAAAAAGGATACCCTGTCTTAAGATAGATGAACCTTTGATGGGAGTTAGCATCAGTGTCAATACTTCTCCTTTAGCTGGAAAAGAGGGAACAAAATTTACTCTCAATGACATTAAGACAAGACTAAAATAAGAGGCTTAAAACGATGTCGCTCTTACAGTTGACCTATAAAATAAGAATGCAAGCTCTGTACAAGTGAGAGGAAGAGGCGATTTGTAAATATTTGCTGATTTAGACATATTGGCATTCTTTTGGAAAATCTCCGAAGATAAGGATTTGAATTTTCAGTGACTCCCCCAGAAATCGTGTATAAAAAAGATCCCAAAACAGGAGAAAGACTGTAACCGATTGAAAAGATAACTTTTGAAGTAGAAGATAGATTCACCAATCTCATTATGGATAAGATGAATTCCAGGCAAGGTATATATTTGAGCAGTGAGTCCGCTAATCAAAAAACTAAGCTGGAATTCATTTGCTCAACCAGAGCACTTTTGGGTATTAGAACTGAATTGCTGAATTAAACTCAGGGAACTACTTTAATTAAGTCCGTTTTTCATTAATATAAACCTTATTTGGGTCCTCTCAGAAGAAATAATAAAGGCGCTATCATTAGTATGTGTGAAGGCGTCACGACTCCCTACATTTTAAAAGAAATATAAAAATTTGGAGCCCTTTTCGTCAGGCCAGGAGCCAAAGTTTATAATGGGTTAGTTATTGGAGAAAATAATAAAGAAGAAGACGTGGAAGTCAACGCTACCAAGGAAAAAAAAGTAACCAACGTCAGAACGCATGCTCATGACGAAAAAGTGATTTTGCTTCCTCCTAGAGTGATGTCAATCGAATAAGCTATCTGCTACATCAGAGATGATGAATTACTAGAAATAACTCCCAAGGAAGTTCGAATTAGAAAGAAAGACCTTGATAAAAAAGGTCGGGACACGGAAAGAAGGGAGAGAAAAAATTAACTTAAAAGTTTCAGTAGATCTAACTGATCAATGTTATATCTCATTATCAATCATTAGATTATTATTACACAAAACTGATTTTATCAACCCAAATGAGAAGAAGAAGTGGAGCCATTCATTCAGACACCTAGGAGGGTTTTCTACAGGTACACCTCTTATCAGTTAGTTAGCGTCTGCTGCGGAAAATAAAACTGGCATATTCTATGATGAACAAGTTAACCGCAAGGTTATGAACATTATCAGAAACTTTCACCCTCAGCTCGATCACTAATTAGGGAGTCCTATCACAGAAAATAAGTTGGCAACTCGTCAATGCAGTAACTGCTTTTAAGGCTTTGATTTTGGTTTAGAATTTGAAGCAGATAGATAAGAAAGAGAAGAGTTAGAGAGGATTAATATTAATCCTTTAAAGCAGGTTAACATTGGAATTATCAGCTCACACCCTCAATAAACAATGACTCAGCTTTGTATGATTTTGGAAGTAGATATTTTCTAGAATTCGTTTACGAGGGGAGTCGATCTCATAATTGGTGTAAGAGATTAAACTATTTTTAAATATTGGGTGTTCAATCGCAACAGTCTACAATAAAAAGAGAAGAATATACTGTTGGATCTTTATCTCTGTCACTGCTCAGTAGTTATAGACATCGGAGAGATAAATAGTGAAATAACGGTCCTGAAAACCGACCTTTAAGAAGACCAAACTCTCTCGATTAAATAGAATATGATCACAAATCTTTCTTACTGATTATTTATACTCTACTATGATACCCACAATTATATCAAGATTGCAAAAAACTATTTTAATTCATACAATTTATAAAATATCTTTAAGCGTTCAAACATTCATTTTTAAGTGGATTTAAATGGAGTATATTCTTATAATTTATTGGTTAATTTTCTGATGAATTTCAACTTATTCTCATAATTCAATCTTGATTTGAAATCATAGACGGTAACATTATTACTTTTAGGAAAATTTCTTTAATATCGGGAAGAGCCAAGTGATTATTGAACCACTTTTTTTATGCGCTAATTGTTGAGGGGAATGATTTTAAAATTGTCTTCGTTCTTCAGCACGTTGGTAACTTATTTTTCTTCCAAGGCTTATTTTATCAATTTTTAAATTTTATCAATTTTCCTTGAAGTTTTTGACTCTCTCTGTGTGCAAATGAGATCATAATGTGACTAATCCTAAGGATCACTTATATCAGTCATAAAATAATTGTGAATGTTCTTCTTTCTTTCATTTTACATTTTGTGGGAAAAATTCTTTGTTTTACTGATACTATTGTGATATTCTTAGATAATTGTCTTCATCAAGTCGACTTGATTTATTGTTGATAATTCACTTTTTTATGATTATCTCTTTTTTATTGTTGATAGGGTTTGATAATGAAACAAATTTCCTGTATTTTTCAAGATTCGAAGGGATTGTTTTTTAAGGATAGTTTTATTTTGCTATTTTTGAACAATAATGCTACTAATGTTAAAATCTATATTAGAGTTGATTCTTAGTTAGCATGAAGTTTTTAACCGTAAAGGAACAGTTTTACTTTTATTTATTTCTGCCCTCATACAATGTTCCTTAGAAAGCAACAAAATTCTTTTCTTATCCAGAGTACTCGCTTTAATCATACTTGGAGTAAATTTTGCTTTTTAATTTGTGTTTTTTCTAATATTGACTCTACTACAAAGCTGTTGCTCGTCATCTTGGAGTTGGCTCATGCACTCGATTTATTTTTATTGTCTTTGATTATAATTTTAGAAACTAAAATATTTCTGATAACTTATATCAAAGTGAAGCATCAGTTATTGGCTAAATGATGGTAATGATTTTTATTTTGTTTGATATTTAATAATAAATAAATTAGTTAGAATGAACATAAACAAACTAATCTCGACAAATCGTGAAAGATTCTCTAGTCATCGAAACCAATAATTCGTTTCTCAATAACTGAGGATAGAAAAGAAAAGTGGCTAAAAATATAAAGACCTTCTAATACCCATAGATAATATTGGCAAAAAGCATGAATGGATGGGGAAGCCCTTAAGATCAGAAGGAAAATCGTTGTAAAAATGATTCTATTCAGGGAAAAATAAGCAAAAATACCAGTGTTTGAAGTTTTCAATTTCAAAGATTCATTGCTGCTTAAAAAGTCTAAAGATTCTTTCAACCTCAAGCATTTGACCCAAAAAAAAGTAAATTCCAATCGGATGGTCACTGAAAAAATATAATTAGGAGGGCTAAAGATGGCTCAGCCAGCTTATTCAGTCGAAAAAAAGCACAGTGTTAATAAGATATTGATCAGAGGAGGGGGGTACCCTAAAGAAGCATCATCATCCAGAGTCAACAATAGAAGACATGATAATGATATAATATACAAACAGGATAAAGCATTAGAACCCGAAGGGCCTTTCTTCCGGGAAAGTCCACGAAAAAGTCTTTAAAAAAAATTAACATCTTTTTAGAGGTAGGAAAGCAAACAATTTTAAATTTTCTATATTGGTAGCAGAAGAATTAATGGCATCAGTGATTTCACTGATCCATAGGGAGATTCTAAAATCAGTGTGGGCGATTCAATTGCCTATAAATACGAGGTGATTTCTCTTCTGGGAAGAGGATCTTTCGGAAAAGTTGTGAGAGCCTTTGATCATAAAAAAAAAGAGCATGTTGCTATTAAGATCATTAAAAATCAATAAAAATTCACTGTTCAAGCCAGGGTGTAAATTTAAATTTTATAAACTGCCCTGATGAACGATCCAAAACTAAGGAATAATATTGTTAGACTGAAGGGATCCTTTATATTTAGGGGGCATACCTGCCTAAAATTTTAAATCTTAAGCAAAAACTTGTATGAGTTTATTAAATAGACAAACTTTTCTGGATTTTCTGAGGATTTGATCCGTCGTTTCGCGATCCAAATTTTACAGGCCCTTTATTTCTTTTACAAGCTGAAAATAATTCATTGCGACTTAAAGCCATAAAACATTCTGCTTAAAGAATAAAATAAAAGTGGAATCAAAATAATTGATGTTGGAAGCGGTTGTTTTTAAGGCAAACAAATATATACCTACATTCAAAGTCGATTTTATAGAGCCCCATAAATTATACTAGGGGTCAAATATTCAACTGCAATTGATATGTGGTCTTTTGGCTGTATTTTAGTCGAACTTTATACAGGAATACCTCTCTTTCCTGGAGAAAATTAAAATTAGCAAATGCTTATGCTTATTTAACTTTTGGGGTTACCACCTAAAAATTTACTTGAAAAAGCGGAAAGAAGAAAGAAGTTTTTTACTGATGATTTTAATTGTAAGATTCCTCAGTCAAAGAATAAATAAAAAATTAGAGAAGCAATGTCTTGGAAAGGGATATTGGGCAATGATTGCGACAAAAGTTTTTTGGATTTGGTGAAAAAATGTTTATAATGGAATCCAAGTTCGAGGATAACTCCTCGATAAGCCTTACTGCATGAATGGGTGATTGCTGGTTTACCGCATACAATTAGATGCCAGCATGTATAGCAATTACAGAATGAATGATAGTTGTTTATTTTTGTCTTTGTAATTAATGACAAATATATTTTAAAAGATGGCTAGTGATTGATATTTATAAAATGATGATTATATTCATTATTCTTTGCTGAAAAGAAGATGATGGTATAATAGAATAAGAATATGCAAAGCCTAGATGATATTTATTTTTGTTTGCAAATTATTAAGACGACTGCTTTTTCATTTTCCACAGAACCGTATTTAATTATCAAGAATAACTTATTTTTTTTAAGCCCAAGAATAAATATATTATGCTTGTATTTCTGGTACAGGGCTCATTTTGTTCACAAATCTTCTATTTCTTCAGAATTAACAACCATAAAAGAAATTTTGTATGAATGTGTAATATAATATAAATTAGTTTGCAAAAAATAACTAAACTGAAAATTTAAGCTGAATACGATCAAATATTTAATTTTAATTGGCATTTATTTCTAATTACAAGAATTGGATTTACTGTAATGATTAATTCCATTTTATTAATTATAACTTGCCAAAGTTTATCAACAAATAAATGCCTTTCAAAAGAAAAATTAGCAATATGTTCTTAAAATGCATCCAGCCCCACCAAAATAGCAGCCTGCCTACTTAAAATACCATTGATCTCAGCTAAGATGAACAGCCTGACAGATCCAGGTACAATATTATCAATTATGCAGAATTACAAAGAATAAGAAAATAAAACACAAAAATATGAATCGTTATCAGTTATTGCTCAGCAGATAACCTTAATAAAGGAGGCATGTTGTCAATTTTTGCAATGTACGCCATAAATAAAATAGATTATAGGTATTAATTAATAGGCTTTAAGATCAGAAAATTGCTAATAATCTTACCTTAAAACTCTGTTTTATTTGAAGGTTGTCAAGAAAGTTTAATCGAGAAGTAAATACTTACTATTTCACCTAGTAAATTGTTCAGAACACACTCCTAGTATGTCCTTATACGTTTACTCAGTGAATACATCGCATAACGATTTAAATCGTTTGGTGACAACCGTTTCTTTGTGGTTGCCAACCTCATACTGGAAGTGGCTGCTCGATTTAAACTTCTGTAAAGTAAATAAACAATTAAATAAAAATAATAAACGAGTGAATTCATCAGTAAATACACATAGTCACTAGGTAATTCCATGTACGTTTGCCGAATATCAACTAATAAACTGATGATATCCAAATCTCTTTTGGAAATCCTATAATATGATTCTGAAGAATTTGCCATTGAAACTCTGAAATTTCGAACTCCCCTACATTAGTAATAATGTTGTAAATAAGGGCAGCGTCGACTGATAATTATTTTGATGTTGTGGTCAAATATTTTGAAAATCTTAGAAACCTGCTTGACCTAATAAGTGACAGGATAAGCTTGTAGACTTTTTTAGATAACTCTGTTTTGAGATTCAAAACTCACCTTTACACCAAGCAAAATGTAATTATCTCTAAAATAAGAATAAGATTTACTGCAAAATTCAAACTGGAATGCCCCATCCTTTAGTTACTATCTTTAAAATCGAAGAAATTATAGCCAGCACTCAATAATTTCAGCACCATCAATTTTATCGTTCAAAAGCCAAGGAACTTTAAAAAGTTAGGAAAACTATCAACTACTCATAAGTGAACACAGTTCGATCTTTAATGGTTCTGCCTAAGAATTTTTTATCATAAAACAGCCATCGAGTCGCGGATTATTAGTAGCTGAATGACAAGCAATGAAAATGATGAATGATAAGCAACCAAAATTATAAATTACCATTCTAATTTGTCAGATCTCCAATCTAGATGAATTTTAAAACTATTACAATGTTTAATTTCGAATTGAGATTATGGAACATGATTGTTGAAAGAGTCTATTAATTGAAAGTAATTATGATTAAATTAAGGATAATAATTAGATGAGTTTGTGGAGCGCAATCAATTCCAATAAAGTGGCTACAGCCATCACAGTCACTGCTGTAGGACTCGGCAGTCTTCTGATCTGGTAATAATCTGCTCATTTAGGGCATACAAAAAATATCAATAAGAATGCGGTGATCAAGTTGAAGAACAACTCAATTAGAATTCACCCATCAAAAAGAACAAATAAATTAATATACAAGACGAAATTAATAGGCTGAAACAGTAAATTGATTTCAACAACCTATCTCTCGACGATATCAAAGCTGTCTTCAAAACACTTGCAAATTATGTCAAGAGTAAAACACTCGCATTCTCAAATAAGTTTAAAGTTGACAGGAGAAAACGGTTTCCACATGAGTCCAGACTGGAAAATATTGGAGATTATTTAAAATTTACTGGGGAGGGTTTGATGAAGCTTCAGCAGACTATTATGCAACTTCAGACAGAACAAACACAATTGATGACCAGTTTGGGAATAACTCAGGCTAAATTAGCCCCATTCTCTGCTCAACTCGGTGCCTTTATGCAAGAACTCGTATTCGACTGTGATATTTCACTGGAAGATGTAAAGAAATCATTGCAATTAAAAACGGAATATTTAGAGGTTCATGGTTAAAGGATTATTGAGGCCCTAATTGAGTTGTCACCATCTCTAAGTTTGCAAGATAAGCAAGTAGTACCTCTATTCATTAACATCATTATTAGCGATTAAGCCTTCGAAAATTAACCATCTCTCGATAAAGAGGAGTTTGATATGGCATACTGTAACTCACTTCTTATTTAGAAAAGCATAAAAATTCACTCAATGCTGAGCTCACCAAATTAGAAAAAGTACTCATTCCTTTGATGGGCAAACTGCAAACTGCTCTTGCTGGGGATGAAATGGGAGGATTAGGTGGATTCGGAGGAGTAGGCAGCTATCCTTCAGAGTATTAAAACATGGGTGGTGATATGGGAGGATTCGGGGGAATGGATATGGGAGGTATGGGAGGAATGGGTATGGGAGGCAGCGAGGAGATGATGATGCAGCAAATTTAGATGCTTCGTCAGCAAGATCCCTAGCGTTTCGAGCAGTTGATGGCCATGATGCAAGGGCAAATGGGGTGATTAATACCAAATGGTTCATTAATGAAAATATTTGAATTTAATATTGTCGCTAAAATTATTATTAGAACAGATAAATATCATTTCATTTAGCATAGTTCATTATTTGACTTATTGTGTTGCCAAAAACTTAGCTGAGAGGTTTGTATGTACTCAGCAAACTTGAAATAATACCGGCAATGACGATCACAGGCAGCCCATTTATTTCAATATCAACAGGAAGATCCGAAAATAACTCCCTCTGAAGGCCCATCATCCAAGCTACAAAATATCCAACACCAATTCCGATGAGACACGAATTAAGGACTACCACAAAGCATTCGTAAATATATATTTTGATAATCCTGGTCTTTTCATATCCTAAGATCATTAAGATTGCAATTTCATTGGTCTGGTTGATAACATTAATGTAAGTGGTAGTCACCAAGGAAAAAAAGCTAATTATCAAAACAACAATAAGCAATATCATCAGGATATTGTTCAGCATCTCTTAGATTCTATCAATGTTAGCTTTCAACTCAGAGTAATCCCAAACTGCATCGATATTCATATTAGATTGCCGAATTCTACTGGCGATAGCTGCTGCTTCTGAGTTATTACTGATTTTGACTTTGATCTTTTGGATGGGTAGAATTTCATCTGAAGGTATGCCTGCAATGGCTCGATAGGTATCAAATGAAACACCAATTTCTGAAAAAGGCAAAATAGAGCTATAGAGAAGACCAATTCTTTTATCAAAGATTGAAGAATATTTAATGGGAATTCTTTTTAAACTATTTTCATAATATAGATTAATATAAAACTCATGGGATGGGCCATTAGTAATGCCAAATTTATCAGCAATGTATTTACTGATTGTGCAAGTCATAAAGCCCTCCTCTGAATGCAAATAAGAATAAGGATCGTAAGGCGTCTTAGCATCTGTTTTATAGACCGACACCTTCTCAAAGAAAAAAGTGTTAATTAGATTTGGTGAAACTCCATAAATAGCATTCTTGGCAAAAAAAAGTCGAGCCTTGTCCGATATCTCTATTTATTTCACCCCACTCATTGCTAGATATTTATCGAGAGCCATTGTCACAAAAGCCCAATCCTCAACTCCTTGAATATTGGAGAGTAAATCGTTATAATATTAACGATCTATGATTCCATTAATTTCAATATAGCTTCCTTTCTTTTTTAGCAGTTCATTGTAGATAGTTTGAAGTTGAATCTGCAGTCCCACTGAAACAAATATTATAAAAGAAACTGATAATGCATATAGTATGGAAGAACGACGATTCTTGAATCTATGAGACGACAGATTTTTTATGGTTAGCATAAAATCAGTACCATTCACCCAAAAGAGAGTAATGAAGGCAACTATTCTTTAGAATATGTATTGAAAGCTATAGGAAAGAAGAATCAGGCCAATCAGTAGTCCTTCAAGAATCATGAAGAAAACAAACAATAATAAACCAATGTTTTGATTAATTAATCCTTTGGGCAGGAGATAATAAATCATCAGTCCAAAGGAAGTTGCTAACAGTCCGAAAGCTAATTTTCCAAAAGGAAATTATTTACCTTCGATATAAATCTATGTTTTAATTCCTTCCGTTTTATTTCGAATTGGATTTAAATTTTACACGAGGTCATTATTCATCACTCCCCAAATTGGAGCGATAGCAGATACAATAGGGACTAAGACTCCAATCACAACTCCTCCGAGGATAGCTGATGAAGTGGGAGTGATTTCGTGTTTGTAACCAAAAAAACTTTAAAAAACATCAGTGATGACTTGAAGAGCTGCGTATGCAAGAGGATAGGCGATAATATTTGCAAAAGCAACATATTTTAAAGAACTCATTAGAAGATTAATCACAATGAAGACCCGATTAGCTCCCATCACCTTTAGCAGAGCGAAATCAAAATTTTTCCTCTCTACACCCATCAGTAGCATGTTGTTCATCATAATTACACTCAGCATGAAAAGAGAAATTATTATTAATTTGAGCATGACTCCGATGAACATGCCAACATAACCCAGAATAACGAGATTACTGGCTATTGGCATCTAAGTTGAAATTGAAAACATCCCAATTTTATTCAAAATATTTTCTCCAAAGTGATTGAGATAATTATAGGTTTATTCATAATCTGGATTGGAGTAAACGGTAACTCTATCCGGTATGTTTATGGTAGCCTCTGTTGCAAAATCTCCCAATCTAAATGCTGATGAATCAATGAATTTAATCAATGCAGAATGTTATAGATTTCTTCCCTGTTTCTAGTAAGTTTGTCTGATGATTTGTTGCAGAGCATATTTAATATCGAGATATAAGTAATTGTTGACGCCCCCAATGCCAAACTTACCCGAGGCCGTGTTAAAAGATTATTTTACGATGAAATTTCCCTAAATCGAATTTTCAGCAATTAAAATATCCAACTACCTTTAAACATCCTTAGGGTTCTCTGCTGCAATTTATCTTTTTTATATCATCGTTTGGATGGCCCGCAACAAATTCTTCTCCAATAATGATATTTTAACGTTGCTTCCAGCATTGAGCCCTAGACCTTAATGAGCGTATATGTAATGATGATCTTCGCCTTAATCTCCACCTATAGTCCCCAAGTGCTTTTCCTTTTAAAGTTTAAAATCCATAAACCATCCAGTTGCTTGGCGGCCTGAATCAACTACGAGATGAGCTCTTAATCTAGGCATAGCTGTAATTTAGCTGAAGGCTGATAATTTGGTTGTATTTATAAATTCTTGTTTTGGATAAATTATGAGATCTCTTTGTCCTGATTGAAGTTCGCCAAGTCCCAATATAACGATAGGGGTAACTGTAATGATTGTTATTATCACAATAGAGGCTAGTATAAGCAGAGACATGGTGGATAGAGAAAGACAACTCATCAGGCGATTAGACTTGATGTTCACAGTACAATTTCTTTTGAGCTGAGTGATCATCCCTTAATGATAAGTAACAAAATATAGAATCCTTATTAAGGCTTATCATCAATTTATGGATCAAAGCTAATATTCGCATTATAAATTAAAGATAGAACTTAGTCATAAACTCAGCCATGTCTAAGACATAGAGGATAATAAGGAATATTAATAATGAAAAAAATATAAATACCTCTCATTGTTTCAAATTTAATCATTATTTTATAATAGATTTAATCACAGTGTCGTGGATAGTTTATACGCCTTTAAAAACACTTCATAGCGGCCTTGTTTGAAATCCTACATTTAAGAGTATAACACTAACATTTATTTATCTATTCCGTACATAGCTCCTGCAATTTGACCTGCAATGGCTCCCACAGTATCAGAATCCCCTCCCATATTTGCATTGAGTAGGGCGACTTCTTTAAAATTATTAGTATGCCAAACTGTATGCAAGGCCATGGAAAGAGCATCCATACAGTAAGACCCTACATATCCAGGCTTATCCTAAAATCTAGTTTTAGAATAAGTAAACTATTTTTATTTCCAGTTCCAATTTCTATCAGCAATTGATTGATTAAATTGTTTGAATTTTTTGCCATAAATTTCACACATAGTTAAATAATCTTCTTATGGTTCTTGCATACTCTTTGACAAGTAGGAAACACTCTTGCATGTTGTCTTAAATTATTTGCAAGCCATGTCCACTGTTAGCTTAGGATTCACTTACTTTTTTCTTTTATAGAGGGAAATTAATATTTTACATAACAATTTGCAGCATTCTTAAGCTTCCTCTCCATTGTGAGTAGTCAAACTAGAATTGCCAGAGTATGTTATTGCCTAAAACTCATTATTTCGAAATAAAATGGGAATGGGAGCCAATCTCATTAAGGATCCGTTTCCATTATTGAATCTGTCTCCGACATCGCAGTAGTCTTTTGGAAAATTCATAAATTATTACATTGATATTTTAATGTTACCGCCGAGCCCAATTGAGTGCTTTCTGCCACCATTATTAAGTCCGTGTAAAAACCATAGTAAGAAAAGGTAACGAATATGCTGTGGAACAAACTTGTTTTGATTGTAGATGAGTGAGTCAGCCATGCATAAAGCCATACTGCAGTCATCTGTCCAAATTCCTATTTTTCCTGCTCTTGCGTCTAGAATATCTTTATTAATAGCCATTACAACGTCCTTAAATCCTTATTTAATGATTGAATAGCCCTCTTTAGTAAATGGCAAGAATTCAGTGCTTGCCCCAAGAGCATCGCAAATGGCCAACCCAAGCAAAGATGCAATGCATCTTGAAATCTCAGGATTATCTATTGGTAAGAATTAAGGCTATATAGTTTGATGCTATTTCATCATCTTGAATATAGAGCTAAATTATTGTCGATGATTATCCTAATTTTTGATGATGCTAAAGTCATTGAGCAAGTCCTGAGGGATATTGTGATAGTTTTTAAAATATTCTGGCAATTTTTTCAAGGAAAACCATTCTAAATACTAGCTGTAAACCTTTGGCTTTTTAAAACTTTGACCCATCATTTATTATACAATTAATCTTTTATAATCTTATTTGATACTATCCAATATTTATTTAATAAATATCTTTTGTTTTATATCAGACATGTGGGCATTAAATGTAAACCAATATCTTTGACAAATCATCCAGAGTTAAATTTTTGTAGTTGAGCTACCTTTCCACAATACTCATTGAATGAACCGCACGGCCACCCCTTATCTTTAACTGATAAACAAACCCAGCAAAAGCTCTTATGACATGATGTGCATTACATATGTTTACAAGCCTCCTTATGTTCAATGATGGTTCGGCAGTTCGGACATCCACGATATTGTGGAGTAATAAACTATTTGACAATATTATTTTCTGTTTTGACTTTCAGGTTAAATTTTTTATTCCAAGGAGCCTTCACAAGAAAATCATTTAGGAATTTACACTCTTCATTACCACAAAATTCATTCTTTGATCCCTTCCATTTATTGAGGCACATATAACAAAAATCACCGAAGTTGCATGAAGGACATCTAACCCGATTTGTATCCAAACCAATTTTAGTGATAGTCATTTTGCACTTAGGGCACTATTTTGTAAACTCCTTAATCCAATTTTTACTCAAGCCTTCTTCAAATTAAGCAATTTAGGATTTAGTGAAAACTCCAATTTTTTTACAGATTCTAAAATCCCACACAGCAAGACATTTCTGGCTATCCTCATCAACATTTGGACATCTGATTTAATATTTACTTTCTGAAATGAGACTTCTAACAAGACCAGTCATACAATCAGTTCCAATATGATGTCCACAACTCATTTTGGCAACTCCTACTTCTTCTGTGATTGGGTCTATACCATGAACATCGGCAATGATATTGGAGACTTCAGAAATATCCAATTTGGTCTGTCTTATAGTGATTTGATTTCCCACGACTAGGTTTAATTATCCTAGTTTCATATTTTTCGTAACTTTTGTACCTTCATAATAGAGGCTCATTGAATTAGGCTCCAATTCTTAATCAAGTTTTTAGTAGATGTATTTCTTTAGTAGTTATCCAGTCATATTACGGTCAACAGTTACTTATTTCTCTAAGCTATTAAGAAGCCTAATTGAAATCTTTATATTTGCCACGGGAGGCTTGGGGTTAGAACTTTCATTTTCAGGATTATTTTTTATGGTAATTGAAGCATTAGAACTTGAAGAAGAAGACGTTTTAGATGAATTAAGTTCTGGGTTTGAGATGGGGCTTGCATTCTTGGAAGTTGAACTAAAAAAATTCTTAAAGTAGTTCATATTTGCAAAACTATTATAATACTTTTTATAGTTAATTTGATTAAGTCAACTAAAATAACAAATTAATTTGTTGAAGCATTCAAATTCGATTAGAATTAAGACCTAGGCATTTACAGCAATAATTTTATATTTACGATTTAATTTGAATTAATCATGGATTCAATAGTAAGTTGTTAGTAATTTGAGGTTTCTGGCATCTTAGCGATTCTTAAGAACGCACAGGTCGAAAAGTTGTATACAATTGGGAAGGTACGTTCAGGAAAAAATTGATCAGTAGAGATTCAATCCACAAATCCATCACTGGATACTATTTTGTGAGCCTTTTCAATTCCTAATTTAAATATAGAGTACCTGAAAATCATCCCTCACCCCTTGCTGCCCAGAAATCCACTCAAGCTTCAGTCGGGACTCACAAGACTAAATCATTTCAACCAAATATATCATTTTTATACTTTTAATTTTTTTATCTTAGCAGGCAAACAGTTCATCAGGATCAATATAAACTCCTAAAATTTCCTAGATTTAAAGTCTTAATTTTTTTAATTTTTCTTCATCTCTGATGGGAAAAAATGTTTCTTAGAGAATACTTTATATTTGTTTTTGATCAATAGTGGCAATTGTCTCTTCTTTAGGCAAGAGTGATTTAAACTCTTTATTAATAACATACCGAAGACAATAAACTGCTAATTTTCTATTATTAGAGTAGTGTTTGATTGTATAAAAATTTAGTCCTTTAACCAGTCTATGAGTACAAAAGAAAAAGCCTATTAAACGTAACAAGTTCACATTAGCCACATTGGAAATGAAAAAAAGAAGGGAGAATATGATGATGGTTCTCCTCGGGTCTGCCCAACTGAATACGTTGCAAATTTTTTCAATGGTGTTGATTGCAGCAGAAATCATTCTAAGCACCAGCTCAACTATTTTCTTTACTTAGAATACTTTTTCAATAATTCCTGGCAGTTCTTCTTTGATTTTAAATTATTTGCCATGAACTTAAAAGGTCCAATACCTATATTTTTTATCCCTTGCCAACTGATTCTTTTCTAATTTTCCATTCAGGTTTAAATTATAATCTTATTTTATCATTTTTAGGTGAGTTGTCCATTTCAAAAAACCTAATTCATTTTTGCTCAAAGTTTTTGGACACTTAAATGATTTGTGTATGTATTTGAAGATATACTCCTATAGTAGAGACTGAATCAGCCTATAACAGGGCGGAAAGTTATATAACATTGCACTAAGGACTATCATCATAATTATTTGGAAGATTGTACCAGCACTGCCCAATAAAAATAGAATCATCAGGCTCGAAAAAAAAGCATACCCGAGACGTGGATACTTAAAGAGATAGACATTACGCCAAGAAGCCTGAATGAAGAGGGCGATGTTACCAATTACACGAAGGACACGGTCCACCGTTATCACCAGCTCATCAGTATCAGAAGTGCTCTTAATGCCAGACATAAGAACACCGTCGTTTTAATTGGCGTAAGAATCACCATACAGGCTGCTTAAATGGGAGTAGTTCATAACTGATAGTTCAATAATTGACTCATACTTGCATGTTAGGTCAGGATTGGTATCAGTCTTAGCTTGAATTCGTTCAAATCCTTATCCCTCGGGATAACTAATAAAATCTGAAAAGTAAATTTTGTATCTTCCTACAAGTTTTTCTTAACTTTCATGTCGAATAATGCCGTCGTTTTAAATCATAATGACTTCAATAAGGATGTTCGCAAATGCGTTTGAAATGGGTCTAACTTCAAAAAAAGGTACATCATAAATCCTTGTTTTATGCTGAGCACCATGGTATTTGTGTAAGTCATCCGCTTTGTTTCGTACTGAAGGCCTGAACATTTTATCTTCAAGTAGATAATGGGCAAACTTTTCTTGCTTTATGTTTCAAATGTAATTTTATGCAGCACAATGAACAGTTTGCCTATTGGACTGAAAACTCCCTCTATTGCTTCGCTGATAGTTGATTCGTGCGAAGCTTTTCTCAATAAATCCAGAGCAGTGTCGATATTAAGCTTTTGGCCTGTCTTGATCCTTAAGAGCAGCTTTTTATAATCATATTAGTGAGAGACTGCCTTGATGTTGTAATAAGTACTAATGTAGAGGTATCTGGATAAAAAGTAGGATCATTATTAATCTCCATTTTTTCGCAAAAATGATCAAAGATGTTTTTGTCCCTATGAAGATATTCAATTTTGGCTTGATAGAGTTCTATCTTCGTTTTAAAGTGATTTTCCTAAATAATCCTCAAAGTACATTCTTATGTTTATAAATGAGGAGGCATGAGTTTTCAATTTTTAAGTAGCGCTCTTTCCATTCTTGCTAGTCTTCAAATTTAATCAAAAATTCAGTGCCAATAAACATTCGAAATTTAATTTCATCTCCAAAACCAATGTTCTCCATATCTAAATATTTTTTTAACAAGTAATCCTCGGCAGATTTTTTTCGGGAATTTTTTTTTGAAATCACATCTTTTTCAGGTTACACTGTCAACAACTCCTCAATCATGCATTCTTTCTTTAAACTATCTGACATTGAATTATCCAAACTTCTGTCTTCACTATGAGATGTAAGTCTAGTGATTTTATTTATATTTTTGTGCTGAACTTGTTAACCAGCCAAGAAAACAAAGGAGGTTGAGAGTAGCCTGCGATTGGTTTAGTTTGTGATAGTTTCACAATAAATGTGGATAATGCTATTTAACATTTTTTAAAAATAGCTACGTCTGCTTTCTTCTCGGTTAAAAACCTGGAATTTGGAAGGAAACTCACCCAAATTGAGGTCAATGTTTTTGAAGTTCATACGTATAACCTAATCCAGCGCTTAGAACTCGCTATATCTCTTGAGACAGCGAAGTGCGACCTTTTTGTTTAGGGATACTTATACTATATATCTCTTTTTTAGTTAAAATGTACCTTATGCTGAAAAATTTATTGTATTGTTCCAACCACTTTAACTTCGCACTCATAGGCTTGTTCAAATAATGTTGAAAGCTAAATACGGCAAAACTCCTGCTCTTTGTTCTATAGCATCCGAATTGAGAGATAAATTATAATAATATTATAGCATAAGATTATTCAATAGAATATTGATTACAAGCTACAACAGAAGCTAAACTATTTATTGCAATTTTACTAAATTTAAAAATGTGATACGGGTCATTGTTTATGAATGTTTACGAGAACAATAAAATTTAATTCTTCTTCAATATTTAATTATTTTCCCATAGCTTTTCGTTTAAAAGATATAATAATTTACTTAATGCTTCTTTGTTTTACCTTCTA
>Ga0302280_1001052_pt1 | contig 23583 bp, 25 predicted proteins | sample III_Fen_E1_1_FD_198771 | JGI IMG/M metagenome (GOLD analysis project Ga0302280, IMG submission 198771) | Peat permafrost microbial communities from Stordalen Mire near Abisko, Sweden - III_Fen_E1_1 | ecosystem: Environmental > Terrestrial > Soil > Wetlands > Permafrost | place: Sweden: Abisko... | reverse complement strand
TTTGCCTATATGTAATATACGTGAACATCAACTTTTTTGATAAAAAGTTAATGTTTGCCTATATGTAATATACGTGAACATCAACTTTTTTGATAAAAAGTTAATGTTTGCCTATATGTAATATATGTGAACATCAACTTTTTATCAAAAAAAAGACCAATAATTTACATTTTTATTAGCATCATCAATAAATTTCATAAATATCTCACTTTTCATTGATTTAATTGCTGGGTCATTCGTGTTATTATTAGTTGATTCAAAATTATTTACTATTTCAAATTTGATGTCTATGTTACTTATCAAGATTGCATGATCTGGCTTGAGGTCAATTATTTTAATTGTATAATTTTTGCCACAATAATTTAAATGCAATATTTGATTTAATGTTAATGTTTTGAAATTTTGAAGGAAGTTTTCTAATATTACTCTTGGATTACTTATTTTGAAAAAATTACTGTCTAGTGGTTCAAATTTTATATAATCACCATCTGGAAGTTCTATACTCAATAACATTATTTTGTGTCCATCTAATATTCCGATACTATTCATCATCCAATTTGGTACATAAATTGCTCTGTCATTCGGTGATGTAAATTCTCTAACACTTGTATATATACTTTTGTTATTTTTTGGATTTGTTATTTTAAAAGTATATGGTTTGTGATATTGTGATTCTTTATATTCATGTAACATGACTAGTGCAGATTCAGGCATAATGATCATATCAGATGCATTGAAATTGTCTGTATTTTTGTTAGTAATGTGTTTTAAATGGCTCATCGAATTACATATATATTGTTTGACAAAATACGTATTTTGTTTAATCTTTTTCATTCTATATATGTACATATAATTAAAATTGAGATCATAAGTAATTAATAATGCAATTTTTTTTTAAAATCCAGTCAGCAAATACAAGACAATTTTTGAAAAAAAATTGATTTTATTATTATTTGATAAATACAATAATAATGTCAAGATAATATAATGATGAAATTCAATAAACAATATAACACAGAAATCTTCGATGAAGCATATGAACAACATTGCGATCAATTCAGTAATCATAAAAGTGATGTAATAGAAAAAACCATTGAAACATATGAAGAACAAGTTGCCAATGTAATCAAAAACATTTATATCAAATTAACTAAATCAAAAAGTGATAGAGCAGATAAGTTATATGAACTTGTAAATAAATTTCACGAAGAATCATTTAAATTGTACTATCAAAACACTTCTGGACCCATTGAATGGTTGTTGAATCAATCAGTGAATAGAAAAAAGTGGGAGGAAAAAATGGAATGGTTTAATAAGAATGCTGATGAAGAAACAAAAAAAATAATGTTGTATGATAGTTTTGGACAATACACTAGAATAATGTATGAATATTATCCAATGGAAATGGAAAATGAAATAAAACAAAAGATGCCTGTAATAAAAGATATATTATGTGAAGTTGAAGATAAAATAAAAACACCAATTTTTTTGGAAGAACTTTTCCATGAACAACCAAAAAATAATATTCAAACATCATGTGGCATATCCTGTGTAGTGGCTTGTGGAATGGAAGAAAATAACACACATGGTGTTATGGATACTATGTATATTGATTACATAAAAAATTGATATTATATTTGAATACAATCATACTTTTTTTATTAAGACAATATACATGTCAATAGAAGAAATTGAAAAATTATTAAATGAACTAAATACACTGAATGATGAACAAAAAGATATACATAAACAGATAATATATGCATTATTAAATGAACAAGTGAATATCAATTGTTTGGCTAATAAAAAAGGGAAAAAATTTTCACAAATGTTTTACAATTTGATATATTCCAAACAATCAGTTTTTGATCAAATGGCATTTATATCATTAATTTTTAATAATAATATAAAAATTCCAACAGACGTGCTTTTAATGATGCATTTATTTGTGAATGAAAGAGAAAATGTTCGTAATAGAAAAACATCATACAATACACGTTATAATAATTTAAAAACAATGTTTATTTCGATGGCAGATTCCATTAAAAATTATATTAAGATTGTAAAGTTTAAAAGTACACTTAATAAACATTCAAATATTATTGAAACATATGAAAAAATATGCATCGTATTTCCACATTTATTAAATTATAATGTATGTGCATATAAATTATTTGCACAAAAAAGTGTATTATCAACAAATTATATAAAATTATTTATTGATATTAAAAATGATGATTTAAACAAAGAAACAGTAAAAATTTATGTCATGAGATGTTTGGAAAATAGAATAATGATTGAACATGATATTATTCATTTGATAGCGAAAAAACATTATTATGAAGTTATGAAAGATTTAATGTTTTATGGAGTTATGATTGAAGATTGTTGCATAATGATATTAATGGATAATCTTTATATTGATGAATACGATAAAACAAAAGAAATAATTAAATTGTCCAAAATTATCCCAGATAAAAAATTAATTGATAAAGCTAATACATTCAAAAATAATAATGCCAAAGATCATTGTGCGTTTTGGATGAAATTATTCATGGAATGTGGATATCAAGTTAGCATGAATGAATATTTCGAATTGATGAAACATAAATGTGATATACCATTTGATATATTGACAACTCAAAAAAACATTAAATTTGATAAAAATTTATATGACTACTTTGATTCAATAAATTTTTACCCAGAATGTGAATTTGATTGTGTTGATAAAAATGAGTACACATTCAAAAAATTATTATGCAATAACAATAGTTCACCTGCAATAATAAAATCATTTTTTTTGAAAAATGATTTGAAATCAAGCAATAAATATTTGGAAATAGCATATGCAAATGGTGTATCAAGTAGTATCATTAAATTTTTATCTGATCAAGGATGTGCAGTAAATGAAAATTTGAGGAATAATCTAAAAACCAAGAATTTTAATTTTTTGGTTTTGTGTCAATCAATTGATAAATATGAAAAATTATTGATAAAACACAAGATTAATATTGAATAAATTTGATTTTTTTATGATTTGATGCACTTACATTTTAAATAATAATATATAATGGCAGACACAAATAATAAAATCACATTTAAACAGAATCTAATCTTAAAATCAGGAGATAAAATTGCTATCATATCACCATCATCTGGATTACCTTATTTATTTCCATTGGTATATGAACAAGGATTAAAAAATTTAAAAGATGTATTTAATTTGGAACCAGTAGAATATCCAACTGCGCGACAAAGTTCAAAATATTTATCTGAAAATCCGAAAGCAAGAGCAAAAGACATAAATAATGCTTTTGCTGATCCATCAATTAAAGCAATAATTGCGACTATTGGTGGAAATGATCAAATTAGAATATTACCATATTTAGATGAAAAAATTATTTCTGCAAATCCCAAAATATTTATGGGATATAGTGATTGCACAAATTTACATATTTATCTTTGGAATCTTGGTATTATATCATATTATGGAGGTGCGATAATGACACAATTTGCAATGGGTGGTGGAATGCATCAATATACAATCGAATGGCTACAAAAAGTATTCTTTAATGTATGTATTGGTGAGATATATTCATCACCTGAATATAGTGATGTTGATTTGGATTGGAATGAACCAGAAAATTTAAATAAAATAAAACCAATGTATCCAAGTGAAGAATGGGAATGGCATAATAATCAAGATCAAATTATTCAAGGAAGACTTTGGGGCGGATGTTTGGAAATTGTACATTTACATTTATCAATTAAAAAATATTTACCACACTTTGATAAATTGGACAATATTATTCTTTATTTAGAAACATCAGAAGAAATGCCATCAGATGGATTTGTATATCGTTTTATTGCAACATTAGCAGAACTTGGATTATTGAATAAATTTAAGGCAATTTTGATGGCTTATCCAAAAGCGCAATTTTGCGGCTACTTGCCATTTGAAGGTAGAGAAGCTTTCATTGAAAATCAAAAAAATGCAATAAAAAGTGCATTAAATGACTACAACATTAATATTCTAGTTATATTTAATATGAATTTTGGGCATACTGATCCACAAATGATAATACCCAATGGAGCAATGGTTTCAATAGACTGTATACAAAAAATAATTAATTTTATAAAAAGTTGAAAAATTAATACACTGACATATAAATTATTGAACATTTGATTTACAAATAATGCAAAATAATAAAAATTGTATCAAAATGCATTTTGATGAAAATATAATTATTGGAGATGAAAATATAGATATAAATGAATATATTGATATTTGGAATAAAGAACAAAATGAAATGGTGAATAAAATTAAATATGATAATATGAATTTGGATGATATTAAATATATTGGAGGCATGGATCTATCTTTTAAAAAAGGTACGAATAATGGAATTGGATGTTTGATAATTCATGAATATAAAACGATGAATTTGGTTGCAGAATTTAGCATTAAATGTCAAGTGAATATTCCATACAAAGCAGGATATTTGGCATTTAGAGAAGCACCAATATTATTAAAATTGATAGAGTGTGTTAGAGAAGAATATCCAGAGTTGATGCCACAATTGATTTTGATTGATGGGAATGGTGTGTGGCATCCCAGAGGTTGTGGTATTGCAACTCACTTTTCTATTTTGTCTGGTATACCAAGTGTTGGTGTTTCAAAGAATGTATTATGTATTGATGATATAGACAGAAAAGCAGTTGAAAAATTATTATTGGAGAATGCAAAGAACAAAGATGAGATAGTGAGAATAAAAGATTTAGGATATGCATATAATGTTACAGGTAATATCAAAAAAGCAATTTATGTTAGTGTTGGAAATAATATTACATTGGAACAATCAATAAATATTGTAAAATCAGTTGCAATATATCGAATATCAGAACCAATAAGACAAGCAGATAAATTATCAAGATTACTAATTTTATAAAAAGTTGAATTTGTAATATATTGATATATCCTTTAATGTTCTTTATTATATTATATTAAATTCAATATAACATATACAATGAAAACGATGAATAAAAGTATTAAAAATCCAATGTATGAAAAAAATGGGTCATATGGATTGTATGGTCCTACTCATTCTTATTATGTTCATACTGTCAAAATAATTGATTCACAAATATCAAAAGATAAAATAGTTAGTTCATTGGATATTGGAATAAGATTGAAGAAATGTAGAAATTTAACAAAGGCAACACGTGATTTGAAAGAAAATAAATTTGGCAAAGAAACAATATATCACATTAATGTTGAGAATGATAATACATTTAATGTATACAAAAATTATATTGTGATTAATTTTCATAATGTTCCATTAAAAGTAAAGAAAGATGAAAAATCAATTAACGGGACAATTATACACATATTTGTTATGTATAAAAAAAAGTATAGAATATGTGTAACTATACATTTATTACATGAACCAGAAATACTGATGAGATTTGGTGTTGAAGGAATAAAAAGTACTTTTGATGATATTAGAATGAAATATACTGAGGAATTAAGAAAAAATATATTTATGAAAACAAATAATTAATTTATTTTATAATAAAAAAGTTGAATTTTGAATATATTGTTAGGATTATTAGTACTTTATGATAATAAAGAGCAATATGTCTGATACATATGAAGTTGAGCAAGTAAATGTGAGTTTGGACAATTCAACTGATAGTGATTCAGTGTTCATTGATAATTTTGAGAAATTTGTTGATAATATGAATGTTTTAGAAAATAATTCAGAAAATGTGGAAGATAAAAAATATGAAAAAGTAGAAGAGATTAAAGAAAGTACTTTTGCAAATTTTATTGAAAATAGAAATATTCAAAAAGATGAATCACAAAGAATTAAAAAATATTTTGAAAGTGCAAAATTATCAAAAAATGAATCAAAACTAGGAGAATATGTATATGATTTTCGCATAAATGTATTTTGCAACAATACATATCCAGTCACTTTCAGTTCTTTAAACTTTTGCATAGGGTTAAAATATTGTTTGTTTGATGTATTTACAAATTATGTGAAAAAAAAACTTAATAAAAAAATTGAAGCAAGTATGAATAAAGATACTTTGAATTTAGATGTGGGTGTTAAAAATGATATAATTGAATACAAAAAATGTGTAATGACAGTATTTCATTATGTACCAATCGCAATTCATGAAAATAAAATACTTTATGGAAAAATTGTTAAAATATTTGTAAAACGTTTTGGAAAATATATGTTTGAAATAAAAGTAGATTTGTCGGCAATCGATGAAGTAGTAATGAAAGTCACATCAAGTTCTATGAAAAGATCAACATTTCATAAAATCAAAGATGATTATTTTGAAGATATCAAGATGATCAATAAATTACAACAAGAATTTGAGAAACAATTAATCTAAATCAAGAAAAATTGAATTTTTGATAATATAATGCCTTTGTTTATTACTAAAAATATCAATAATGGATATACATAATAAATGGAAAATCAATAAAAACCAAGATGCGCAATTTAAAAAAACAAAGGAAATAATCACGAGATTTCCACCTGAACCATCTGGATATTTGCATATTGGACATGTTAAGGCAATTTTTATAAATTATGTTATTGCAAAAAAGTATAATGGTAAATTTATTGTTAGACTTGATGATACAAATCCTGAAACTGAATCAACGGAATATGAACAATCCATTTTGGAAGATATTGCAAAATTAGGAGTTGTTGCTGATAAATATTCAAGAACATCAGATTATTTTAATAAAATTTTGGATCATGCTGACAAATTAGTTGAAGATGGTTTGGCATATGTAGATGATACAGATAAAGAAACATTAAAGCAACAAAGAAGAAATTTTGTAGAAAGTAAAGATAGAAATAATGATATTGAAGTGAATATTAAGAATTGGAATTATATGAAAGAAGGAATAAAACTAAATTGTGTTTTGAGATTAAAATTGGATTTTAAATCAAAGAATGGTGCAATGAGAGATCCAACCATTTATAGATCTGGAAAATCACATCATTTTACTTTAGATAAATATAAAGTATATCCAACATATGATTTTGCATGTCCCATAGTTGATGTAATTGAAGGTGTCACGCATGTGTATAGATCAACTGAATTTAATGATAGGGATGCTCAATATAATGCAATTTTAAGTATGTGCATGAATGTGTCGACCTCTTGTATGTTGAATTTAGAAAAACCAAGATTGGCCAGTTATGGTAAAATAGAATTTAAAGATGCAATGATGAGCAAAAGAAAAATAAAAGATCTAATTAAAGAAGGTAAAGTGAGTGGATGGGATGATCCAAGTTTAATGACTATAAGGGGATTATTTAGAAGAGGATTATGTTTGGATGCTTTAATAGATTTTATATCAAGAATGGGATTTTCAAAGAATAATATTGAGATGACACAAGATGCATTATGGGGAATTAATAAAAAATTAATTGATAAAGTGGCAACAAGGTATATGGCAATTAAAAAAGATAATTTGATGAAAATGTGTGTATCATATAATCAATCACATGATTCAGTCAAGAATATTAATAATTTCATTAAGAATCCTAGTTTGGGAATAAGACCAATATATTATTCTCCAAATATTTATATTGATAAAGATGAATATAAAAATGTTAATAAAGATGAAAAAATTACTTTGATGAATTGGGGAAATATGATCAAAAAAAATAAAGTTGGTAAATTGAAAAGTGTATTGATTGGTGGTATTTCATTGGCATCATTAAGTTTGTTATCATTTAAAAAGATAGGATTAATTGGTGGAACATTGGGTGGATTATGTGGAGGACTAGTTGGAGGATTATTAGGACCAATGATTTGGCATGATTATTTTAAAATGCATTTAGAAGGTTATGAAAAAACAGACAAAAAATTATTATGGATTGCAAATAATAAAATGAATAAACCCACTATTCTATATATCCAAGATTGTGATAAAAAAGAAATGATAATGTATATTGGTGAACCGGATATGATCAATATACAAGTTGGCGATTATATACAACTTTTGAAGATGGATTATTATAGATGTGATTCTAAGAATGATGGAAAGATTGTGTTGATTAAAGTTTAAAAAATTGATATTTAATTTATTTGATTTATTATTATTATTATTATATTCATTGATGAATATAGAAGAATTAAAACAATACGTGATTGAACAAAATCTGATATCTATTGATGATCTATTATCTATTGATGATCTATTATTGTTAAACGAAAAAGAACATATATTTCAATGTGCAATTTGGAGTAAATCAACAAACAATGTTATTGAAATATTAGAAAATGCTAAAAAACACAACCATATCACTTTTTTAAATGAAGTAACTGAAGAATATGTATCTTATAATGCATCAAGGCATTTGTCTGTACTAAAAGAGAGAATTTTTAAATTTATGATTAGTAATTGCAAAGAGATATTATTGAATTATCTTGTTAGTTATGATAATTATGGAAAAAAATTGTATGATAAATCATATTATATATTTAACGAGTTGATTCATGAATATGTGAATAACATTGAATTTGATGTATTTGTGAGATGGTTCAATGAAAATAAGAATATTAATGATAAAGTGGAAGTATACAATGTAATTATGAAGTACACAAAAAGTAGAGGAAATTATATTTTGTTTGGATTGCAAAATAAAAATATTATTGAAATAAAAAATGTGTCAAAACATATATGTGATTTTTTGAATAATAAAATTATGGTAAAAGACATTAATATATTTAATGAAATATGGAGAGAATTACAAACATTTAATTTTGATATATTTGAGTGCGACACAAAAATATCTGATAATATGAAATTGGATATATTCAAGAATACAAAAATAATATTATGTGATGAAACATACAATAAATTAAATTGCAGAAAGTACATAATGTTAAAAACAATAATAAAATTTAAAAAATCAAAATTACCAAAATATATTATTTTAAAGATTGCATCTTATTTATTTATGAAAAATTGATTTTTATGAAAAAATTGATATTTTGATATACTATATAGCATTTATAATATTATAATAAATAGAATGAGTGGATACTGTGTGTGTGGTAAAAAAGTTATCAAAAACAAAGAATATTGCATGGATCATATACCAAAATTATGTCCAGGATGTGATTTGGATATAGATGATAATAGAGAATATTGTGAAATGTGCGCTGAGGAAATATTAATGATAGATTATGAATGTAACAAAATAGAAGAATATAAACATAAATTATGTGAATGTGGCCAAAAAATATATATTGGTGATACAAATCAAGATTCATGTTTTTATTGCAGTTTAAAATCAGAGCCCATAATATATGGTAAATTTGACAAATTAATAAATCAATTTTGTGGTGAATGTGGAAATCAATTATATTCCAATGACAATGTTGATGAAAAATTATGCATTTATTGTAATAAATGCACAAAACCTCCAAAAATTATTATATCAACGTTATCAACATCATATTGTGTTAAATGTAATAAACAATTAGAACTCAGAGATAATTTTAATTATAAATTATGCATGAAATGTGATGATTTTGTAAATGATAACAAATGTATAGCATGCGATGATCCATTGATGAATAATTTTAATAAAGAAAAGAAGTGTGATACATGCAAATTTTATACATTTATGGGTAGACAAAATAATTATTGTGTTATATGTGATAATACTATTGGGATGATTGAGAATGGTATTTGTTTTGAGTGTTTTGTTGAGAAATCACATATTGGACTTAGAAGATTTCATTCTGAATTATGCGAATGTTATTATTGTAAAATAATTGATGCATTGAAGACAAAATTGATTAAGAATTTGAAAGATTATTGCAAACATTCAATATTTGAAAGAGGTTTAGAAGTGATAGATAATAAAAATTCTAATAATTCTATTATATATGATTTGATTAAAAATACGCACAGTGGCAAAATAACGGGAATAAAAGTATATGGAGTGATAATAAAATGTGTATATAGTATGTGTACTTTGAAATCAATATTAAGTTTTGAAAAATTGAAACCATTTATTGATCAGAATGATAACTTGGAAATATCAGCAAAATTGAAGATAATGAAATTGTTCATTGAATTTAGAACAATATTTGCCAATTATGATAAGACATTATTCATGAATGAATTTATTGATGCAAGTTTTGATATGGGATCATATTTTATAGTTTCATATGAAAAAAATATAATCATTGCATTATTGATAATGATTGGAAGATTTGGCAAAAGAATAGATAAAAATATTATTAATTCAATGATATTTTTGGCCACCGGATTGATCGTACCAAATTATGATTTTTTTTGCAAAAGAGATTATGCAAGGATATACAGTGAGATTAGAGAAGACAGTGAATTTATAATTAAAAATATGAGTTTATGTCATTGAATGGATATAGTAAAAATATATATTGCACAATTTTATTTATAATAAATATGAAAATATATATTATTATGAATTTCAAGAAAATGGCAAAATATGGCTTATTAACAACTTATGTTGGAATGCCTTTATTGTGGTATAATTTATCTTTGTGTGATAAAAATTATGTGAAAAAAAGATTTTATGATAATGGGAATAATTTTGCTCAAAAATTTAAAAATTACCCTATGTGGAACAAATATATTGAACCATTAATTTTAAGACAATGTGGAATATTATTTATTGCAGGACATTCTTTTTTGGAAGGCATGATATCAAATAATGATAATATGGAAATAATAAATAAAGATATGGAGATATTGGATGAAGAGATTAAATATGAGATCAAAGAAGATATAGATGAAGATAAGATAAAAAACATTGAAAATTAATATGAATAATACAAGTACTTTTATATTAGTGATATAAATGATATTCTTTACAAATAATTTATATACTGATCCTTTGACATTTTGTGTTTTATTGATTACAATGTATTTCATGATATTATTAATAAATAAAATGGACATTAGAATCAAAATATCAAAAGATAACATAGTAGTCACTGGATTTATACTTATTTGTATATATTTAATAATAATTGAATTAATGGCACAACGCAGATCACATTTTTGGGATTTTGTTGATTCATTATTTCATGTTCCATCATATAAAGTAAATCCATTAATATATATATTTACCGGAAGAACATCATTTACTTTTTTTGGTTTTTTTTAATAATGTATTTAAATGCAAAAACATTGAAAATTAATATGAATGATGTATATACTTTTAATATAAATGTTAATAAAATGAATATAATACTTGATACTTTGAATAAATTTTACTTTGATCCAACTATTACTGGATACAACGCATATAGAGTATTTCACAGTAATTGCATGAATGGTTTATTGCATACTGTGTTTATGCCAATTGCATTAATTGGTTTCTTTTTGATAGTGAATGGATTGACATGTGATACTTTTACAGAATTTTTAAGAATTATATTTTCAGTGTTATATTTTGTTGGATATTTTAATATTGATCCATATATGGGATCATTGACAGTGATAATATATTACATGATAACATATTTAGCACACGAAGATATGAGATCAAAAATGCTCAAAAGACACATGATGTTCATTGGATTCATGTTATTATTGATATCAGTGACAATGATGGAATTGGTTGGTCATGGATTGTTTGAAAATCATCATTCACATTTGTGGGAATTCTTTAATTCTGTTTTTCACACACCATTATATGGGATGAATTCTATCAAATATTTGTTTACAAGAGAATGTTCATGTTTCTGATATTTTAATTTATGAAAAAGTTGAATTATTAAATGCTTGATTGTCTTATTTAATAATGATATAATAAAAAATGGCCAATAAGAAAATTAAAGTTATGAACTGTAATGATAATGATGAAAAGTATGATTACAATGATTTGAACAGAAAGTACAATATTGATTTGAAATCTATAATTGATTGTAAGAATCAGGGATTTAATTTTTTGAGATCAAATAAGGTGAGTATTGGTTTGATATTATTGGATATAATATCAAATGAAATTAATGATAATGACATAAAAGAATTATATAATATTGCTGAAGGTATTGAAAACAGTACAGATTATTTTAATATATATTCTTTTGCGGTTGATCAACAATGTCAGAGAATGAAAATAAAGAATTCTAAACCAGATTACAAAGAAGAAGGCTTTAGATATATAGATTCAGGTGATGTATTTATGGGATTATTGTGTTTGAATTTTGCAAAGGAATTGAAGGAATCTGATTTTAATAGATTGCTTGACATTGCAAGTAAATCAATGAATAACGATGATTCATATGAAATATATTATTTTGTGGCAAGTAGAAATACCAAAACACCAATGCCAAAAAAGAGAAAATATGTTTAAAATTTTATTTATTTAGATATACTATATTTATCATATTAGAATGAAATAAGATATAATACGTGATATATGACATATGAAATGCACATATATTTCAACTGGAAGGAATTATATGCCTTAATATTATTCACGATACTGAAGCTGCTGCAGCAACAATAGTTTTTATGAATAGTTATAGTTTTAAAGCCAAACAAAAAAAAGTATTTAATGCTAGTCATGATTTTATTTTTTATATTAGAGAGAAATCTAATAATTTGATGTTATTTGTTGGTACTTTTGAGGGATAAAAAAGTTGAATTTAATATGTATTGGTGAATCATTATAGTATGAATAATAATATAATGAAAAAGAGATTTAGAAATGATGCAATGAGTGGTGAATCGTATGTTAACAAAAAGAGCAAATTAGAGGTAATATGTGAGAATGTGATTAGATGTGGTGAATCAAATTACAAATTTATTGGTAATGATGGTATGGTTAGAAGGTTTACTATACAATTGGGCAAAAAATATGATTATATTCAATATTTTAAATATGATAGACAAAATAATGTTGTTGATCATAAAAATATTTATCATTGTTGTATGTGCAAAAAAATAATGTATAATGGAATGTGTATGTGCCAAATGATATAAGTATTTATTTTAAAAATATTTAAGTGATGATTGATATGGTATATATTACGATATACAATTGTGAACCATGTAATTACAGCACTACATAATAATACATCTTAATAATATCCATAACGATTTGCCAAAAACATCATATAATATATTACTTTCATGATAAGAATATTTTTACTGTTTCACTTATTGTTCTACACATTGGACACATACTTATTATATCAGCACATTCTGCACATACACAAAAATGTTTGCAATTAGAAAACATGAAAGTTCTTTCTTTATCAAGGCAAACTATACATGTTAAAGTATAAGTATTAGTATTGGTATTATTTAATTTATTTTGTGGATCAATATTTACTTTATGAGTATTCTTTTTAAACATAATTCTAATATTCCAATGTAATCTGCAAAATAATTTAATTATTTGTTTGTATATTTCTATTGATAATTTACAAAATTTATTGTACATTTTCTTTATTTTTTTGCACATATCATATATTATTTCATCAGAATCATTGTAGAATTTATTGTGAATAATATATGAGATTAGGCACATGTTCATAACAATACTAGTGTTATCATATGTATAATTTACAATGAAATCTAAACATACGAATATTATTGGAACTATAAATGTTGTTATTATGACAAAAATAAATATTATCATGGCAATGAGTGCATCAAATATAAATTTTATTAAAAGATATGAGTATGATAATATTATTGGTATTATGAAACTTAAGCCATTGTAAATCATTTTAGAAATATATTCAAAAATATTGATTATATTGTCCATTTACACAATAATAGTATAAAGTGACTAATACATTTATTTAAAATGTCAATTTTTTAATAAAAATTAAGACTTTGTGGTACCATAAAAGATATAAAAAAGTATAATTACCATTCACTTTAACATATAGATCTTGTACTTGCACATGAATTTATATGGAAAGATGTATACTATTTTATATGTTTAAATGGAGGGTAAAACATATGAGAAAACTAAGAAGTGAAATTATGCGATATATCATAAGTATTTATACTGGTTTTAATGCATATAATATACTTCTTGTTAATATTATTTAGGTATATCGCGAAAAGTCTATCCACCAACGAATTCAAAAACATTCTTCGCGGTAAAACAAATAATGAAACCAAAAAGTGAAATTATGTAATATATCATAAGTATTTACACTGGTTTTAACACATATAATATACTACTTGTTGGTATTATTTGGATGTATCGCAATAAACACTATGTATCAACATATAATATTTTATTATTGTGATATTGCACATGACAATTATATTTTTATCGACGTGTAATTTTATCGCACACATATGTTGGTAATTCTTCAGCAATCATATTATTGAAATAATATTCACTTGATAGTAAATATTTTTGTGATTGTAATTTATTTTTGATTGAAACACTGCGATTATCATTTTTATCGATTAGATCTCTTTCTAAATATATTATGTCACGTAATTTACCTTTGAAATATTCAATATCGATCAATAGATTTTTTTTGAGATATTGTTTGCAATTTGTTAGATCACTATTGACGTATCTATTTTTATATATGACTTTTGTATTTGCATTTGTATTTGTATTTGTATTTGTATTTGTATTTGTATTTGTATTTGTATTTGTATTTGTATTTGTATTTGTATTTGTATTTGTATTTGTATTTGTATTTGTATTTGTATTTTGATTTTGTGGAGCAGAGTTATCAATGTATTCAATTTGATTGGTGACATGTGATAGATGTAATGGTTGTGATTCCAATGCAGCTAATTTTTGTTCCAATCCATTTATATTTTGTTTATATTTTTGGACAATTTTTAACAATTTATAGATGTGGTAATTTGAAAAATTTTGATTTTCATTTTGGCTCATATTGTAGATAATATATGTGTAGATATATAAATATTTTATAAAATATTTATATAAGATGATGGAATCTAAAATAGGAAAATATTTAATGAAATTATATAAAAATGAAGATGATCAAAAAAAGCATGATACATATTTGAATAAAATAAAATATTATCTTAAAAAAAATAAAGCATCTGGACAACATGGAGGTAGTTTGTCAAGTTTAGATACTCATATATCATCAGTGATAAATGATATAGTAAATAATAATTATAAGATAATTACTGATTTGAATCTTATAAAAAATATAAGTTATAATTTAGACAATTGTAAGAATGAGTTTTTCAGCAATATGTCTGAAAGAGATATAATTGAGTATAAACCTGGATATAGATTTAATTGCTTTATGACAAAATTTAGTGATCCAGATGAGGTTGATGCAAAGAATGAGGCATATTTATTTAAAAAGAATTTTTCATTAAATTTTACTGATGTGTACATGCAAAAAAATTTAAGTGTGGACAAATTAAAAATTGCCACAAATTGTATATATTTTATATTAAATCATACATTAAACACATTGGTTGAGAATTTGATTCGTATTAAAAGATTTGGTGACAAAACTGAATATTTATTGAACAATATATTATTATTGTACAAGGGAGGAAACACAACAAGAATGTTATTTAATTGTTTTATAAAAAGTGCAAAAGGATTAATTGGTAATAAATCAAGTGTAGCAATAGATAATTCAATAAAAAATTTGAATGATATGATTCAAAATTATAACATTGGTGATTGGGATTATTTGATAAAGATAGATTATGATAAATTAAAGAATAATCATGGATTTAATGATAATGAACTAGTAGAAGTAAAAGATTATACTCTTCAATCATTCAATTATGCTGCTGTAATAATTAAGAATAAATTGCAAACATTATTGAAATCAAAAATTAATATAGAAAATGGAGCAAAAGCAATTCAGTCATTAATTTACAGTCAGGATACTTTGGATAAAATCAATCAGTTTATTACACTGCATAATAATTATGCGAATATTACAAATGGAAAACAGATTGAAAATATGAATGTAAACAAAGTATATTCATTTGACAAGATAATTGATGAAAAATCAATATATGATATGAAAGGTAATGATTATAATATGTTACATAAAAATTCATTTATTTTTAGAAATACAGGAACAATTATTGAATATAATGGTGATAAACATACAATGGGTAATTATTTTGAAACGGATGAATTTTTTGTTGATGAAAACATTAAAAGTTATTTGCCAGAATTTTTAAAAAAAGACATTGTTTATATATCATATTTATCAAATTTAAGTTTTTGTAGAAGATATGCAATATCATCATTTAATTTAATGAGAGTAAAAGTGAATAATTTGATTGAATTTGATGTAAAATTTAAAGATAATGATGCAAAACTTCAAAAAAATTTATTTGTTAATATGGAATTGGTTGACATATCTATTTCTAATAATTATGATTCTAAAGGAATATTTAATTATCAATATTACTATGATAATTGCATTGGGTACATTGATTATAACATTATAGATGAATCATTTAGCGAAAATAAAATAATTGTATCAGTACCATCTCCTCATATGATGTTTGTTGATATTTGTAATATGTTATTCATAGAGAACCAATTTATTTGGGAGGATTTGAAGTATTCAAAACGTATTGGAAGAATGTTTTTCTTATCATTACCTTGCATGTATACAGATGGTTTAGAGACAAATCAAATTATGAATATTTATAAGCTAACAAAAGAATTATTTGAAAGTGTGAGTAATTTGCCAGATATTCAATCAAAGTTAGAGATGATGAGAGGACATTATGATATAATTACAAATCCAAAGAATGATAAGATAAATGAAAAGATAAATTATCAATGTACAGAAAAATTCAAGGATTTGCATATTACACATAAATTAATAAATATTGCAAAAACATCAAAATATACAAGTTGTAGATATTTAGAATTTTTGATTGAAAATTATATTAGAATGTTAATTATGAGTAATTACATAATTTATAATATATCCACTGTGAGTGATCAAGAATTGATAAGATATGAATTGCAAATCCACAGAATATTGGAATTGCCGAATGTGTATGATTATTTGAAACCAAGAATATCATCTACATTGACACCATCATTATCTGCTATATATATGTCTGTCAGAGGAACAAACCATTCACTAAAAAATAAAGAATTAGTTCCATTCGGTCCACTACCTGAATTACCATTGATAAATCCAAATGTTACAAATGAGTTTGTCAATAAATTAAAAACATATGAACATACACTTATTGATAAATGTGAGTATACATTGGTGATATTAAATGGATTATTAGAAGCGAATGTGAACAATATTATTACAACATATGAAGGTGAATCTTTATTTTAATATTTGAGAATTATTTTTCTTTTTGTATTGAAGTAATAGATTCCTTTCTTTTTTGAATGTCTAATATATTTACTCAATATATTGTTCAGATATGTTTTATTTGAATTATTAATTATTTTTTTTGCAACAAGATCGTTGATGATATTTTCAATAGCTTCATGTTTGAAATCATATCCATCATACATACTGTGTAAATATGCTCTTATTGCATCGTCGTCAGCAGGGTTAATTTTGATCATATATATCTATATTTATATTTATTTATATTTATATTATGTTTATGATTAAAATGAATACACAAATAAATTAAATTTCATTTTTTTTATAATATTTTTCAATGATTTCAAGAGATACTGTTTGATAATAGTCATTTTTTATACTTATATTTGTAATAATATCATGTAAAGGTATAGCATAATCAATAATTGCTCCACCCAATTTATTTTTTAATAAATTGAAATGAATATGTAAGTGCCAAAATGATGGGTGATAATGTACATATGCTCTCAAATATTTATTCTCGATACCATATATTTTTTGTATAACAGTACAACTTTCTTTATAAATATGTTTCAATAAATCCAGATGTGAATTATTTAACTCTCTTATACTTTTCAAATTATAATCTCTGACAATTGCCAAACAATACATATTATTGATGTTTCTTTTTTTATCACTATCCATGATCCATTTTAAGTCTGGCAACAATACAAATTTATTATCATTATATATTAAATGTTCTTTTTCTACTTTTCCATCCAAAATATTTTTAATCCAATTTATATTTTTATGTGTGATTACAGGATAAATATTATTTTTATAATCATCATATGTTTCCAATAATTTATTTTTTTTATCTTTATTTGGATGTTCTCTTCCAATGTCTTCCAATGATGCTGGATATGTAATGCATATTTCGATTTCATCAACATTAAATTTATAGAATTTATCATTTTCATATGTTTTTATAATATTGGTACTTTCATCAATTTTTTGTATAATATTTTCAAATGATGTTGTTTTTATATTAACAATAAATTTAATTTTATGTCCATCATAATTTCCAACAAATATTGGTGATTTAATGTCCAATCCCAAATCTTTGTATTCAACATTTGTTGATAAATAAATATATTTTAATAAATCATCCATATTATATCTTTATTTTAGATAATATACTTTTTATGGTATTACAAAATCAATTTTTTATGCATATTTGGATATTATTCTTATTTTGTGTTATATTTACAATAAAATCATTAGGTGTTATTTTTGGATCAAATATTATATTTTTAGAATTAATGATATTGCCACATATTATTTTATTTTTTCTTGTATTATCTTTTTGTATTGTAATAGTTCCATTTATGATTGCATTATTTGTGATGATCACCGGTATGTCATTTTGAATATTTATATTTAGAGTTCCATTATATTGATAATAATTTTTAATGAATACTTTGCTCATTGGTGAAAGTGATAGTATTCCATTATTATATATATTTCCATTTATGAAAGTATTATTTGATCCAATATTAATTCTCAAGTGGTCACGTTGATTTATGAATAAATTTTCAATATTGATTATTGCATTGTTCATCCAAAATATGCCAAGTTGGGAAATATTATATACATTCATTTCATCAAAAAGCATTATAAATCCATTATTTATTAGATTATTAGTGTATATTTTATTGTATATTCCAAATATTGTATTTTGTTTGACATATAAATTTTGTATTGATGCATTTGTTTTATTATGATCATATAGATTGACAACAAGATTTGAATCAATGATTACATTGTCTTGATTATTTGGTATATGATTTAGAGACCAGTTATTTTTATCAAACCAGTCACTTGAATTTTGGTTGAAGAAATGATTGAAATAATTAAGAAATAGAAATAATATGAATAGTTTCATTGATAAATGGTTACATATCAATATGTGCATTTGATAAATGAAATTTCAATATTTTTGTATTAGTTGGGCATTTGTGCCATATAATTATGATCTATATTACTACTTTGAATAAGTTTATTATATATGTGTAGATTATTGACAGTGCATTTTGTTTTATTATCTGTCAACCAGAATAGTTGTGTTGGGCAATAACCTAGATTAGTGAAATGTTGGAATGTGGAAAATCTTGATTTCATTAGATAATCGATACAATATCTATCTGGTTTTAGGTTGTTTTCATTCATGAAAGCTATAATAGTATCGATATCCGTATTATTGATGAATAGTTTTCTTAAATGCAATACGTTTCCATTAATTTTATTGCAATCATATATGAACGATTGCATTTTGTGGCAACTAAAATATAATTTTTCATCATAATCAATATCGAATCTTTGCAAATCATTAATTTTGATTTCTTCTATTAGCAGATATTCTAATAATTCATATGTTAATTTAAATCCATACAATATTAATAATTCCATGACTTGTGTGAATGGATATTTTTGTATGATTTTTTCCATTAATATTTTTTTTATGGTATCAATGGATGGAATACATCTATAGTTTAACAATTCTGTGAGATAATCCAATGATATATTTTTGTTGACTTTTTTTAGGAGATATTTTTCGATGCAATAATTTGTGGGTTTTACTTGATATTTATTTAATAATAGATCTATGATATATTTATTTTCATTGATGTATGCATATGTTAAAGTTTTTTCATTTGGGATAATATTTAATGTTGGGATTACATTATTGAATATGTTATATTTTGTAAGTTCAGTAGTTATTTTTAGATAGTGATTAATGTGATCAATATTAAATTTATTTATTCCAGCATTGATCAATAGTTCAATATTATGTATTTTTACATCTTTATTAAATAATAAAGACATTACAATATCTTCATTATTGATGGAATTTTTATCAACATGTAATAGTAAAGTTGTAATGAATGTATTGATATTATTTGATGATGATTTATGACGTAAACCAAAATCGATTATTTGTTTTAGGAATTCAATGTTTGGATGTTTAATATTTTCGATATGTGGGAATAATGCAATAAAATTATCAAATAATTTATCATTTTTATAATTATGTTTGCAAATTCCTTTTTCATATATAGCATTTGAATTTTTTTTATTGATATAATCATTTATTACATTTTCTGGTATTTTATAATTATATTGTGTCATGACAATTTGAAGTTCATTAGGTGATGCTGAATTGGAATATATTAGATTTATGATATTTTCATTATTTAATTGATATATTTTTGATATTCTATTATAGAATTGTTGATGTCTAATTAGTAAATTTATGAGATTATTATCTAGAACAAATCTTTTTTTGAACAATATATCACCAACCATGTACCATTCAGAGAAATCTATTTTATTCATTATATTGAAATAATCATTTGATGTAAAATTTATATGTTCCATCATTGTAGTTGTTAAATATGATGGCACTGAATTTCGCATCATCCAGTCAACTTGAACATTATCAAATGTGAATAATGGACGTTTTCCATGTAACATACATTTTAATATTTTTTTAATTTGATCATCATTAAAGTTATAATTATTTATACAAAGATGTATTATTATTTCCCAAAAAGCATATTTATTTGCAAGATTTTTATTGAATGGTACATATGAATGTATTGAAGAATCGTATGCTCCAAATTTTAATATTAGTGTATTATTACTTGTTACTGATTTTACTTTTAATAATTTACCCAATGTGATCATTTCACTTGAGATAATTTTTTGTCCTCCTTTGTATTCATTAAATCTTTTTACTAAAAGTGCAATATCTTGATTATCCATATATTATTATTCATAAATATCAATAACATGATAATTTAATAAATTCAACTTTTTTTGATTGTAAATAATAATAAAAATATGATAAATAAAAAAAGTTATGTCCAAATAATAATTAACCAAAGCAGTTTAATCCGTATGCTCTTGGGAATTCTTGTAGGTCTCTGATATTTGTGATATCTGTTAATACCATAAATAATCTCCCAAGACCTAACCCAGCACCTCCATGAGGAACAGTACCATATTTTCTCAAATCGATATACCATTGTAGACTTTCTGTTTTCATATCAAGTTCTTTCATTCTGCCCACTAACTCATTATGATCATGAATTCTTTGGGAGCCACCAACTACTTCTCCAATATAGGGAAACAACAAATCAAAATTTTCAACATGTTTTATTTCTGAATTTTGATCTACAACAGGCATATAAAATGCTTTAACTTTTTTAGGATATCTTTTAACAAACACAGGTAATCCATCAAACATAACATCAGTAATATATCTTTCATGTTCTCTTGATAGGTCATCATCATAACTTGGCATTTTGATAAATTGTACTTTATGTTCTTCTTGATCTTTTAGCATTTTAGTGACACATTCAGCATGAGTTGTTTTAATGAAATCAGTATCTTTATATTTATTTAATCTATCGATCAAAGATATTTTAATTGGGGTGCTTGAGACAAGTTGTTTTTGGATAATTTTCCAATCTTTTTTATTAATTTTGTCTAGTTGTCCTTTATGTGCCTCTAATTTATTTTTTTTTTCTATATCAAATTGTTTAATTCTGACATCTTCTAAAAATATCAATTCATCATGACATTCTTCTAATACATGTTTAAATACATGTTTTAGCATGAATTCGGTGAATGCTATATTTTTTTCAATAGATCCAACGAGTTCCCATTCTGGCATGCAAAATTCAGCAAGATGCATGATGGTATCGGATGGTTCAGCTCTGAAAGCAACAGTCATACAATAGGAGTCTCTTTTTGTTCCACATAGAGTAGCTTCCAAGTGTAATTGTGATGATACTGTTAAATATACTTTTTTATTGAAGAAATCTTTATTCCAATCTATTTTATCTTGTTTATTTTCATCTAAAGGTAAACTAGTTACAGTGAATGGGAAAGCTCCATCTTCACATTCATTTTCGGTGATTTCTGTTGGTTGAATTTCTCCAACTTTTAGATGAGAGAATGCTTGATGAATTGCCTCATATGTTTTTTGTTTGATGATTTGTATTGCCAAGAAAAGGAGAGAATGATGTCTGATATGTGGAATACTTCTCATAGTTTCTCTGGACAAAATAGTATTTTGGGTGAATGGATAAGATTGTACATCTTGGATATCACCAACTATAATACATTTCGTTACTTGTAATTCCAATGGTTGTTTTGTTCTTACTTTACCTTCGTGATCCAGACTTTCTTTGATGAATCCAGTGATTTCGATACATGTACCTTTTGTTAATCTAGATGATAATTCATCAAATGATTCAAAATTTTTATCGATGATGCATTGTAGTGATTTAACGGTGGATCCATCAATTAGATGAATAAATATGATATTTTTTTGTTTTTTGACATTGAAAGCTTGACCAATGAATGATTGTTCTAAAATTTTAAAAGTTTGTGTTTTAGAATATTCTGATAATACATCTTTAATAGTATATTTAACGAATTCCATTTTTGGTGTATGATGATATGAATGTATTTTGCATATATTTTTTATTTCAACTTTTTATGATTTAATTTGTATGAAAAGTTGAAATTTTGATTGATAATGAAATATTATGATAATAGTGATTAACAAAAAATGCATATGATTTTAAAGGAATGTCCAAAGACAAAAAGATTGTCTGTTACTGATAGAGATATATGTTACAAGACAATATTTGAGAATGAGTATATTGAAAAATTATCAGTGAAGTATGATAGGATGGAAAATAATGATATGAGTCAGTTAATTAAGATATTGAATAAAAAGAAAAAACCAATTATAAAATTTGATTTGGAGATAAATGGTGTTCGTGGAAAAAATGTACCATTGGAAAGAATGATTAATGATTTATGTGAACATTTGAAGGTGAATAATAATTTGATATCTTTAGGATTGGATATAAAAGTTAAAAATATGAAAATAAATTTTGATTTTTTAAGGAATGATAGATTGAGGAAATTGAGTATTAGATCTGTTGATGATGAATTTATTAAAATTTTATCGGTACCATAAAAGATATAAAAAAGTATAATTATCATTCATTTATTTCTTTTCTATCATATTCACCATCTTGGTCTTATACTTTCTCAATCCATTCACCTTTGCCACATATACATTCATTATTGCTAATATATCCTTTGTCAATTCCTCTGTGGGTGTCGCCTCCTCATCTCTACTTATCACTATTATCTTTCCATTCGAATATT
>Ga0302280_1001051_pt1 | contig 23595 bp, 30 predicted proteins | sample III_Fen_E1_1_FD_198771 | JGI IMG/M metagenome (GOLD analysis project Ga0302280, IMG submission 198771) | Peat permafrost microbial communities from Stordalen Mire near Abisko, Sweden - III_Fen_E1_1 | ecosystem: Environmental > Terrestrial > Soil > Wetlands > Permafrost | place: Sweden: Abisko... | reverse complement strand
TCGCACCACTACCTGCCGAGCCTGTGGGTCCAGTCGGCCCAGTTCCATGTGATCGTAATTGCGAAGTTAAATATGTTAGTCGTTGATTTATAACATAATTTGATACTGTACTCATTAATACGACAGTCTGTTATTATTAATGAATAAAAAAATCTTTTGTCATATTTACAATGATAACGTCACTAGGAATATCTGGCGTCATATCTTGCAATTCAAGCATTTTATCCTCGTATTGCTCGTTTGTCATTCCAATTTTTGCATAAATTATCCGAATTGCAACATGGCGCCAGCATGTAGAAATATCTGGCGAATCATATTGCATTTGAACATCCGACCATTTTACATTATATTCTGGTGATGCCCGAATGATTTCACTCAAAAAGTGTTCGCGTTCATGTAATTCGCATTGAACTGTTTCGGGGATATATCGGAATTCTTGGTCCCAACGCAACCCGAACGAATCATAATATGAAAATTGGTCATTGGGTTGACGAATTATGCATGTCCAGTGCCCGCTGATCTCTTCGTGTTTCGTGCCACCACTATAATAAATATCGCGGTTATTTTCAATCAAAATCACTTTACAATCAAAATCGCGATTGGGCAGCAATTCATCCAAATTCATGTAATTTTTCAAGTCTGGATATTCCACAAAAATATCCTTAACCTTGTCTCCCAAAAAGGGGGCTAATATGCTTTGGATGTCCTGTTTGGTCCCCTCTTTCGCCAATTCGTGTTTATACCATTCCATCTTTTTTTTGTGTTCTTTTCCTTTCCGAAATTCTTTTTCCATATTGTATCAATAGACGAAAAAATTGGGGGGTTTGCTCATAAAGTGGCTACGTCAATTGATTCAATTGATGGGGTTGGCGATTCGTCATCCATTGGTGGGAGATCACATTTAAATGGCATCGGTCCGCCATAATATTGTATATGGAATTTGTAATAAAATTGGTCAATAATATCGTTGTCTTGCTCATAAACATTATCGTAACCCGTTTGTGGTATTAATTCGCGCAATATTAGAAATGATAGTAACGAAAAGTGTTGGCAATATTTGGCCATTGCCTCCTCCGCAGTTGTGCGGGTCATGTGTGCGGCTACTATCATACAGTAATTTTCTGGCTGCGTGTCTTTGCGGCCATAATCTAATAGAATAAAATACATTTTTTTATATATTATTCTAATTTTTTAAAGGGGTTCATTTTTTGGTGTCTCCGCCAATTAATTTGTCTGAATATTTGGCCACAAGGGCGCGGACCCTTTCTTGTTGATTGCATTTATTTCCATAAGAATTCCCATGTATTCGGTGAAATGTAAGAGGGTCATCTATATTGTAAAATCGCATATCTGGGTTACACCGCAAACGCAGCCATAACTCATAATCTTGGATTCCCTCCCATTCTGGATCCCAATGAATATGTGCATGTGTATATCTGCGAATAAGTGCCGACGAATTAATAATAGGATTTGATTTTAAAAATTGAAAATATTTGATGTCGCCTACTGGAATATATGGGCTGGCATCACTATCGCCAAAATATTTACAGGTTGTCCCAATCACATCAAATCGGTCAGCATATTTTAATTGCTTTTCTAATTTATGGGGTGCCCATTTATCGTCTACGTCCAATAATGCAATTAATGGGTATTTTTCGCCATCAATATGAGTTCGCAATGCATAATTTAATGAGTTGGCCACGCCTTTGCGACCCTGTTCAAATTGTTCAAAACAACCAATATAATAAACCTGTTCGGCCCCATATTTGTCGGTTATTTTAATTAATTTACGAACTACCTCATCGCATTCTTCTTCAGGATATCCATTTACAATAATGAAGAGTTTCCATAGTGCTCGCGGTATTGTTTGTGCATATACCGATAATATGGATTCTTCTGCAAATTCCAATCCATTAAAAATGGGCATTAATATGGCGATTTTATTGTCCGACATATAATCTTCCTAGATTATTTAAAATCATTGGGGGACTTACTCATAAAGTGGGTTGGTTATATATTGGGGGTTATTAGACCCCATTTATCAAGCTATTGACTATAAATCGTTTGCGGTCTTCTTTGGTCATCGTTTTCCAGTTTTCCACCTCATCGCGAAATCGTTCGGTGCGATCTTGGATGGCCTCTATGCCATGGCTGACTTTGTCATTTTTATATAGTCGGAAAATGGCATCAATATAAATATTGCGGTCGTCCTCCGATTTATCCAACTGACCATATACGTCATCTAATTTGTGTTCATAATCTTTGGTAATGGTCTCCAATTTCTCGGTCAATTCGGCGAGTTTGTCCTCTAATTCTTCAACTTGCTCATACAATTTCGCGTCTGCAATGGATTTTATCTGTGTTTTAATATCGGGGGGTTTGGCCTTTTCAATTGCACCGCTCTCCAGCTTCTTTTTAAGATATCGCATATGATAATACTCGGCGCGCTCTGATACAGCGCTATTATCATCTTTTAATTTGGCCACCTTTTTCGCCTCTTTTGCATTACGGATTGCTTGCACCTTGCCGAGCTGTTGTGGTGTCAATTTGCTGTCATCTGGTTTTGCAACTTTTGCAGGTGTGGCCGCACGCTTTGGGGCGCGTTCTGTGATTACGCGGGGCAGGAATATGTCTGGATATGGTTTGTCGGTGTCGTCGTCACTCATACAAATCCCCAATATTTTTAAAATGTGGAAATATGTGGACAATTTGTTAAAACAATGTGGAAAAAATCGGCCGAAAATGTGAAAAAAATAAGCCCTGCTTCCACAAATTTCAACACATTTCCACATTTAACTAAATATAGCTCGGTGGGGTGGCTTAATTGCGTTATTTTAGCATATTTTAAAATGTTATAGAATGTTATAGAATCCCTTGAATGCCTCGTCTCCCAAAAGACTACAATAACACCAAAATATATAAATTATGTTGCAAGGATACGACTGTAACCGACATTTATATTGGGTCAACGACCCATATGGTTGAGCGAAAATATAACCATAACACGAATTGCAATAATCGCAATAATCTCAGTTATAATTATTATAAATATCAATTTATTCGTGAGCATGGCGGCTGGGATAATTGGGACATGATCCTCGTTGAAAATTTCCCGTGTAATAATTCAGAAGAAGCACGTCAGCGCGAATATTATTGGATTACAGAATTACATGCCACTTTAAATAAACTGTCCCCAATTGCAGTCACAAAACGGGGGGTTAATAGCAAAAAACGCATGGAAAATCCAGAATATCGTGCATATCATAATAATATAATTAAGGCGTCAATGGCCAAACGAACCGCAGCCCTTCGCGCTGCAAATACCGCCGCTGCAAATACCGCCGCTGCCGAACTACCTACCGCCGTATCCTCATAAAGGTGGTTGGGTTCATTTGATTATTAATATGATAGGAAATCCTATTATATTATTATGTATTCTATAAAAAATATGATGGGATTTTCAATGATTCCAAATTGACAAAATGTGGTCCGAATTCATAAAGTTGTTGGCATGTTTAGGATGAACGTGATTTGTCATTTTGGTAATTATAAAGAAATTGGGTTATTGTTAGAAATTCAATTAAAAATATTATTAAAAACATATAAATACCAATTTACCAAAGATGTATACAAAAATTCCATAAAATGAGAAAGTCCCCAGTCGGGGCGAACCAAAGATGCAAACACCAAAGATACATACACTGGCCGCATCTTTGGTACGCCTCAGGGGCCAACTTTCCAAAAAATGGGAAAATTTGTTTGCATCTTTGGTAAATTAGGAAAATACATAAATTTTATGAGATTTTAATAGAATTTCAATTAATATTAAAAACCTGAAAATGCGGCCATGGTTGGCATGTTTATGAAAATGCTGGCATCTTTGGTAATTTAGGAATATATAAATTACCCTTCCCCCTCCTCCTATGTTGGCATCTTTGGTAATTAAGGAATATCTAAATTACCCTTCCCCCCCTCCGATGTTGGCATCTTTGTGATGAAAAGGGGTTAAAGATAATATTTATATATTATATAACAAGATTACCAAAGATGTCAACATACTATATCCGTTATAATGAAAACTCAGAATGGGTGCCATTGCCCCGCGAATTATTCAACCTATTTGAAAAACAGTTTGAAGGCGATTATCCATTTCCATATGATTATATAACCGCTGACGAATATGCGTCACTCATGGCAAAACAGCCCGAAGTGGTTGCATTTGTCAATAAAGAGGAAAAGCAACATAAACAACATAAAAAAGTTGTTATTAAAATTGACGAGGATGACGAGGATGACGAGGATGACGAGCAAGAACCCGAAGAGTATCCCGATGAACCCGAAGAGACGGACGAATATAATGATGCAATGGATGAACCCCTTGCTTTGGAAGAAACCCGACAAAAGACATATAAATGGTTATATAATATGCCCGTCAAATTATTGGTCGCACGGTTGACACCAAAGCAAAAGAAGTTATATGATGATAAAGCCAAATTGTTCAAATCTGTGCCAATTACTAAATTGGGATATGAAATAAGGACATATGAGAGTATGTTTGATATGGTAATGTTAAATAAATGGAATCGGACCAATTTGTATCATAAAATTAATAAAGAAGCCAAGGCATTGGCTGCAGGGGATCCCTCATTTGATATAAAAGTTTACATAAATAGTAATTACAGCATTATTTATAATGCCGAATTTATAATGGCGTTGATTAAATTGGCAATGGAGATTAAACATGAGCGGCTACGATGCCCTTTATGTGGCAAATATCAAAAAATTGATAGTTATGCCAGACATGCCAAATCGCATGACCCGAAAGACATTGGGATTTGTCAATTAATAAAATCCCAAATATAACCCAACCACTTTATGAGTTGGATCAGTAAAAAGGATTTGGGAATTTTAATATATTAAAAATTAAAAAATTGTTAATATATATGGATAAGTGCACAATTGATGATGTGAAACGTGGTTTAATGAGTTTAAATGATGAAGATTTCCGAAATTTAATTGAACAGTGTCTATTTGAACGGACTGATGGTCAGAAAGAGATTGTATATTTAAATGTCAATTTTACCAAAGATATAAACAAATATTCCGAATAATTTAAGACCTCCCAGTAGAGAGGAACCAAAGATGTCAGCATTGGCTGTATTCCCCCTATTGTTGGCATCTTTGGCACGCCTCGGTGGCATTCTTTCCAACAAATGGAAAAAAATGCTGACATCTTTGGTAAATTAAAATTCTTCGCCGTATTGGTCTTCAAATGTGGTTCGTAATTCAAAGTATTGGACACTGTAACGGCGAATGGCGCCATCAAGATGACGAAGGGCTTCAATATCTTCGGCGTCAACCTCTATTCCTTCTCGGCGGTCATCATCAATGTCTCGCTGCCTGTCTTCGCGCAGGAGTTGGAGACGATAAATACGTTGGGCGAGGTTTTCCAATTCAGCGCGCGCCCTAGCAATATCATTCTGTCTGATGCGCCATCTCATTTCGGACGCAGATATTTCGGGGCCAATTGAAGGGGGATATGGCGGAGGCACGGACCCGCCGCGCAATTTGAGCAGACCATGACGCCGCAGAATTTGTTTATACCCGTGCATATAAATAAAATAGCATAAAAATAATATTCCCATATATAACCAACCACCTTTATGAGAAAAGGGCGCAAAAGGGGTTAAAGATAAAATACCAGTATATATTGTAGGCTTCCCACAGCAACCCACGGAATTATCCACCTTTTATTTGCAAAAGATACGGAAGCCTGTTTGTGCGTAGACTGAAAACAATATAAAAATAATATTTTACATAGTTAGCGGGGGAGTCACAAGCTATGGTCGCTTCTACATCCCCGAATATAGATTTTTTTAATTTCTTCATTAATTTTATATGGAATCTAAAATTAACGAAATTTTACATGGAATAACTGTACGACGAATGCAAATACGTGAGTTATTGAAACATTATGAAGACCGTTTGAAATCATTATCAATGGTGCCACACGTAGATAGCGATGAGGAGATTCGGGAATTGCGCATATTGAGGGAAGATTTAATAGACGAATATGGTCGTCTTACAGTTTCAGAAAAACAATGGTATGACATTTTAGATGACGCGAAAAAGCGAAATGCTATTAATGTGGGGTATTATAAACACGGAGTCCGTTAAATATAATATTTAGTTAATTATATTAACTAAATGTCGCTATTTGCTTTTTGGAAATGGCCATGTCAGCTCTTTAGAGCATATTTGAAGGTAATTGGGATGGGACCGAAGAGATTATTACCTGCCCCTTCTTTTGAGACGCCTTCCATTGATATTGTGAAAATTGACGATCCGTTAATTGAAAGCGTTATGGAGAAGACGCCACAACAACAAATATGTCCCGCTGAACAGCAGGCTCATATGATCTATAAAGCAGATATATGCACACACAAAGACTTATTTTATAATATAGTAATTCCAACATATAATACTATTATTGATCCTGTCATTTATCAAAAGGCTATGACTGAATGGAAAGTCATGTCAAATGTCCCAATATCAAAACAAACGTTAATGCGCGCTTTTAAAGCAATATCTTTATCGGATTTATTTGAAAATGTTAATGTCCAAATTAATTGCGTGTCTATGCAATTTTGTAATAAATATATTGGCCCAGTATTGCCAACTGAATTGTCAGAAACGACAGCTTTAGTGATTGATCATGATGTGAAATCAAATATACATACATATACAATTGTGACCAATTTTAATGAAATATTAAATATTGGGCCATTTATGAATGATAAAAATAGAAAAGCATTAACATATATTCGGTCTATGAATTTTAATTATTTTTTGAATATGGAAAATGCAAAACCAAAAATTAGAGAAATATTGCAAGATCGCGATAATTTGGTATCTATTGAATGTGGCATATTGCGTGATGCGGTATTCCATATAAAAATGTTATATCCGACACCAGTTCAAATGGAGAAAATACCAATCAAGAATCAACTTAATTTTTCAACCTATCAATATTATCTGACAAATTCCACAGGGGCATCATATTCAATGAAATCATTAAATTTTGCAATTAGTGTAATTCCCAAAAACATATATGTATATATGCGAACAGAAATGGGACAAATATTGCCATTGTCATCAATTGAGCTCACTTTTAATACCAGAACTTTTTTAGCCAATTATCAAATATCAATACTTTATGAGCATTATAACGGGCAATTAAATGGCGACTTTTATAAAGAGACTATTTTCAAAATACCCTCAAATGCAATCGGTGAAACAGATGGAGTTTCTAAACAAAGCAATTTTTTTGTGAAAGTATTATGCCAGCCAATTACTGAACTTGTTGAATTGGTTATTATTTTGGAAAATTCAACTTTAATGATTAATGAACGGGGCAATACTCAAATATGGACAGGTTATGTTACCAAACACATGCTACAATAATATTGAAATCCTTTATGAGCATTTCAATATTTATGATTTGACTTTTTCATATTCATATGTTCCCAACGGAGGCAAAATTTCTATATCCCAAATGGAAGACATATCTTTAAATTGATATGGCGGGTTAATTTGTTTAATTTCTTCCATAGTCATGGAAATAGCATAGGGCTTTTCGGGTTGTATTTGTTGATCAATAATATCTTTATAGTCTGGCATATTAATGGCTAAACTGTCCAAATTGAGGCTCTCATCACTATCGGTGACGCTTTCATCTTCGGTCTCTGATTTGTCGGCATCGGCCTCTAATTCATCATATACATTTTCCATATCAATATCAAAATCGGCCCCCAGATCATGGGTAAATCGTATCAAATCTTTGAGAATACACCGAACATTTATATTACTAAATAAATGTGCCTTTTTGAGTTCTTCTACCTCGTTTTGCGATTTTGCATAGGCCCGCAATGCATTATTTGCCATTTGCCTTTCGGCATCCACTGCGCTACTTAAGCGTTCATTTTCTTCTTGCAGTCGTTGCGCCTCTTCGGTGTAGCTGTGAAATAAATTATGCGTATTTTCCAATATTTGGGCCCGCGTGACTTCATGAGCCTTTTTTTCTTCTTCCAGAAGTTCCTGATATTTATGAATGATAATTGCGGGATATTCCATATACTATTTGAAAATATAAAAAAGTTTGACTTTATTATATTTTAGTTAATATATATCTCCTAAAATGTCTGCTAGAGAAGAGCTCGCGACGATGATTTTAAACCGCCGCCCCACCCTCAAGGAAAACACCGTTAAAACTTATGTTAGCCTCTTGGCCTCACTGCTTACCAAAATGGGCGATAATATGCATCATACTCATTTATTTTCAAACCCAAAGGCTGTATTAGACTATTTGTCCGATGTATCACCTAATAAGCGCAAAACCACTTTATCGGCTCTTTATATATTAACTGGCATACCTGCCTACCACACGCTAATGGTGCAAGATTGTAACACTGTAAATAAACAAAACAGCGAACAAAACAAATCGGCCAAACAGGAAGAGAATTGGGTTGAATGGCCAGTCGTATGCAATAAATATGAGACCATGAAAAAAATGGCGGTGAGTATGCTCAATGATCGCAAAGAGCGCCATATATTTGAACAGCGGGCGCGTGAGAAATTTCTTGTATTGTTTTTCATAATGGCATTGATGTCGGGTGCGGGCGGCGTCCCTCCCCGCCGTTCATTAGATTACACTGAATTAAAGGTACGCAATTATGACCCAAGCACTGATAATTATTATGCTGACGGCAAACTGTATTTTAACAAATATAAGACAGCCAATGTTTATGGGCTGACTGTGATTGATGTTTCAAAGGAATTGAACGGGTTGATAAAAAAATGGATAAAAATTGATCCGACTGATTGGCTTCTTTTTGGGAGCACGCAGCATAAATTAAACCCACAGCAAATCGTAGTCTATAATAATGAAATTTGGGATGGCAAACATGTGAGCGTTGACATGTACCGCCATATTTATTTAACACAATTTTATAGTGGCAAGACGCCAACATATGCAGATATTGAAAAAGTGTCGCGGGCAATGGGTCACAGTGTGAAACAGTCCTTATTGTATTCTAAAAAAGAGTAATATTTAATATTATAAATTAATATGTCCGCCCCTATATCATCATATCGTTTAGGCGATTTATGCCTATTAACACTCACAGCAAGCGAGAAACAGCAATTAGTAACAGATTATCCTGATTCAATTGGCGCCGATTATATTAATTTGGGATGCACTAACGGCGCCGCGTCAATTGCCCAGATTATTTCAAGACGACTGCCACGATTTGCGGCATTATTGCCCCCAGAGATTTCAGAGTCAACAGTGATACATTTGCGTCTCGGCGATGTGTTGGCAGGCAATACTCAACACGAAAGGGAAAAGCGCCCCATTCCAGTTGACCAATTGCGCACATTGGTCCCGCCAAATAGTAGGAAAATCTATGTAATCGGCAAATGTTTTTTTGCCAAAACGAGTTCGTCAAATTACGATGAATGCATTCAAGCATCGGACCGATATTTTGCCGATGTATTGCGCGAATTGGGGGGAATACATTTTGATGGTGGATCGGCCGACGTGGATTTATATGCAGCGGTGATGGCCAAACAGTTTATACAAGGCCGCGGATTTTTCAGCAAATTAATAACGGAAACCCGCCGCCATTTATTCCAACATGACATAGAATTAGACCAGCCTACTTTATGAGAAAGTCCCCCATATTCAACAAAAACGTGAATAAATCAATATATTAGGATATTGTATGAGAAAACTGTCGGATCATATAGTTCAATCCGTAATATTTGATAAGCAAAAAGGTTGGACAATTGAGGACGCAATCGGCAAATATTTGAAACCTAATGGATATGTATATAAAAAGGTTGATGAAACCCCGCATTTTTATCGTTTCCGTCAATATAATCCCGAAAAACTGGCAGAAAAAGGCTATAAAGGCGTGATGACTACACAACACGCTAATGGTGTGGAAAAAGTCGTATTCTATAAACATAAAATCTAATAATATACCAACCGACTTTATGAGATTTTATATTAAAAAGTATTGGGGATTTTTAATATAATTACCAAAGATATAAACAAATATTCCAAATAATTCAAGACCTCCCAGTAGAGAGGAACCAAAGATGCAAGCAATAGGAGGAATACAGCCAATGCTGGCATCATTGGTAGGCCTCGGTGGCCTTCTTTCCAACAAACGGGAAAAAATGCTGACATCTTTGGTAAATTAAAACTGTGGTTTTACAATAAAAGCAAAGGTATTTCCAACAATAATGGGCAAAGCTGATGCACCGCGTTTTAAGGTTATGCTAGTTGACATGGGTTCATGTCCCATTATATATCGCAAATGCTCTTTTCCCAATCCTATATGATTTTCTGCAAGATATCGTAATTTGGCGGGGACCATGTGAAATGGGAAAAATACGATTTCGCTGGCCTGTGTAAGTGCGAGATTTGTTGAAGCCCCATTGCAAACAACATGACCCACACAATAAAGAGATATGCGGAAATGACGACCACGAACAAGAATATTATTCATAAGAGCATCCAATGCTTTGCGGATTTTGGGATCGGGGTGCACATCGCAATCATCCATAACAACGAGTGAATCCCTCATCTGTTCCATATCAAACTGAGACCCGATAATTGATTCATCGGTGGGGATACGTTCAAAAAGATCCTCCCAATCATCCAGCACATCATCCTGTTCAACCAACGATAAAAAGTAGATGGGGTTATTTGGAAAGAACTCCTTGTATGCAAGCATGCGATTTACAATGGTTGATGTTTTGCCGCATCCTGTTGCCCCCGCGAGGTAGGTACGTTCGGGTGATTCAAAATTGGGGATCATTTCAAGGTAGTGGTCATTAAGTTTCATATCAGCGAGGTCAATTGAATCAAAGCCTTCGGGGTGCGGTTCTCGTGTGGCATATAATACAATGGGCGATTTTTGCTTACCTGAACGGGAACGAATACCATCAACGAGGTCATCATTGCTGCGAACAATAGCAAATGGAACGCCTGCATCTTCAAAGTTTATCATTATTGAAATACATAGAGATAAACTTATTGGGGGAGAATGGCCGCGGGATAATCATGGACAAATTTTGTCACCAACTCATTAATATTATTGAGTAGTTCTTTTGTAATATAATAAAATCCGACATTGTCTTTGTAAGCATTTCTTATAGACTTATCTAGATATTTATATTTTGGGGGAAGCTGATTGGCAATAGTATGTAAATTATATTTTATGATTGGTAATGGTGCCAAATGCGCGACTGATTGAACTATATTTAAATCAGACCGTATTTTGTTTAAGAGACCTGCCTCACTATTGAAAAAATCTAATTGATGTTTTAATATGTTATGATACTTTTTGGGGTCGGCTAAGGCATACCACGAAAATGATCGCTTTATTGCTTTGTAATAATTGCCCGCATTTAATTTTTTGATTACATCGTCTTTTAATGATTTTAATACATTTTGGATTGGATGGGACGAATCATCAAAATTTGTAATATTGCCAATTTTAATATAATATAGCTCTTCAAATTGCATAAACATGCCATCTATTGGTGTGATATAGGTTAATCGTGTTAGTGTTTTTGTTATCAGACATTGCGCCAATGTAACAGTATATCCGCCAGTTGTCTTTTTGTGCCCTTTTAAAATTTCCCTTTCCGACCATTTAATAGGTTCATGGTGTATATCCTCACCACATATAAAATCTGTAATATAGGAATATGGTTTTAAATTGAGATATTTTTCTTGTATTTTCTTTACAATCCAGTCAATAGGGTGCAATTTGTCATTTGTATGTGTTATTAAGTCATGAAGGTCATAATCGGATGCATAATGTATAGCATCATATCGTGCACTTCCAACATGATAATATTTTCCATTTATTGTAAGATAATTAAATGCCTCACGAGCTTGCCTCGGATATTCGTTTGGCCTGCGTTCTCTTAATAAATTTGTGACCATTTATTAAAAGATAAGAAATTTATTATTCCAGCAAAATATCGTCATCGGGATTTTCAAATGTTCTACGGGGATATTGAATGATGAGGCTCAAATCAGTCTGCACAAATTCAAAATTGGCGACTAATTGTTCCCATAAAATGGGGCCCTCTTCCACTTGAATCGTTCCAGTAATATATTGATAGGGTGACAATATAATTCCGCGTTCCATTTGTTTTGGCGTGGGCTTACGATAAAGCATTTGAAATGCTTTGTCCAAATTATCACGCGCTTCTTGCAATTTTAGGATTTCGCCCTGATTGGAGAATTTGATGTCGCGTTTAATATTTTGCCGATAATACACATCAACCGACCGCAAATCATTAGTAATCTTTATGAGCAAATCCGCGATTTTATATCGTTCAATGATGGGTGCGGCTGTTTCTTTGGTGTGATATTCTTTCGTGGCATAATGATGATGTTGATGTATTACAGTATTAAACACACGGTCTCGGGCTTTTTTCTCCGCAGCCTCGGCTTTTTTGGCTGCGGCTCTGTCTTTTTTCTCCGCAGCTTCGGCCTTTCTGATATTTTCGGCAGTTGGACGACGTTCTGCTCTTTCATGGGCTTCAATATTTTCCAATCGTTGTCTATTTGCAAATTGACTGGCACTTTCGGCCTCTTGTCGGGCTCTACTCGCTGCTTCTTCGGCCGCACGCTGTTCTGGCGTAAATTTTTGTGCGAAATAGCGAATATCACTACGAGGATATACAATGCCACTATGTGGCTCTATAGCTTCGGGTGTTCGTAAATTTGGGTCTTCTTCTTCCTCCTCCTCTTCCATCGGAATTAATGCGGGCATTTCCTCTTCTTCATCTGATTCTGGAAATGGAATAGAGACACGTCTTCGCGGATTTGCACCACCTTGAATCCGTCGGGTTCTGCGATGGGATCGGCCACTTCCAGATGCATAAATGTCGGGCATATTAAATATTTGCGCAGCTTCAGCAGCTTGGTCGGGACTTAGAAGTTCAGATTCATGACCAGCAACCATGGGATTATTTTGTCCAAAATAATCGGGTCTGGCTGGACTGATGCCAAATTCGTCATTATATAATGCGCGAGATGGTGCGAATTGTTCACGTCGCATATTTTCGCGTTCTGATCCAATAATACGATTATATCTATTTTTGAACCGTAGATTTTCCTCTGCAATTTCTTGATGTGTTTTATTCATTGGATTACGTCCGCCGTTCTCTTGCCGTTGAATTACATTGACCACAGAAGTAAGCAATACGAAATCCTGTTGAATTTTATAAAGGTTATTTGTGAATATTTGGAAATTGTGCGCAAATGATTCCTCCAATTTTGGCAATGCAATTAATTCACGAGCAGGAAGGCCACGGATTTGTTTGCGAATAATATCGGCCTTTATCTTTGCCGCATATAATGGGGAATTTGGATGATATAATGCGGTTCTTGTTGTGTAATATGACATTAGTGACTATATTATACAAAAACATATTTTTAATAAGGATTTTTTAATACATTTTATGGTCGGCAATGTAGCGACTAGCTTCTCCAAGACCCATACCATGTTGTCTCATCAACTTGGAGACCATGGCGCCTCTAACCGAACGAGCACCACCACGTGCAGAACGTTTTTTGCGATAACGGCGACCACCCGAGGCAGCAGCACCTGATGCAAGAGATGCCAACCCAGTGGCGACACCCCGTTTTAATTCTCCGACTGCTTGCGATTTCAAGTCATTATATGCTTGATGAACGATGGGGGTTGCTCTATTATAAACATCTTGTGCAACCGATTTGAGTTCTCGGCCAACAGGTTTAAATGCTTTTTCAGCACGAGATCGCAGACGCGCGGCAAAACTACGACCACCTCTAATAGAACGAGAACGCCGAGACGAACGACGGGACGAATGACGAGAACCTCCAAATCTCACGCTACGCTGGGATTTGCGAGAATGGCGAGATGAACGACGGGAACCTCCAGAACGATGTGATGATAGAGCCCGACGTGAATGGCGAGAAACTGCGCGAGAACCTCCAGAACGACGCGATGAATGACGAGACGACCGACGGGAACCTCCAGAACGATGTGATGAATGGCGAGATCTACGCGAACGGCGAGAAACGGCGCGACCCCTTCCAGATTTACGAGAAGAATGGCGAGAACGACGGGAATGAGATAATCCGAGAGGTTCGTCAATTACATAAGCACCGTAATCAGGGACACCACCCAGCAATTTATAATCACTGGAATGTTGGCCTGGAAGAAAACGACCGAAATTTGGCATGATTTTGATATATTATACTAATATACAAAATATTTTTTGTCATTTTATATAATATATTGAATTTGTAAATAAAGATGCAGCGGCAGCAATTAATTACAAGGTCTAATGTAACGTCTTCAAACGCAAATGATCCCAACCCCGATTTTTTATATCTCGCATTGGCAATCACAAATCAACTGAGTGAAGGGGGCAGCGCGCCAGTTGAAGCAATTATCTCCAAATCATTTGATCAGCCAATCATTTCTGATTTATCTCTGTACCACTGCAGCGTAGTTCGATGGTTTGCGGATACGGGCCCGACCAACTTGCCTGTGTTTTCTCCAACAATACAATTAAATACAACAGATCCAAATTTGACAGTATATTCAATGACTTTTAATTATACAGATCCTAGTGGGGTTACTCTATATTCGCAGCAATATATTGAATATGTGCCACAAATATCAACAAGCATTCTCCCTGCACCTCCAAAAGTATCAGGACAACAAGCCAATAATTCTAATTCCTACTATAATGTTTATTCTTATGAAATATTTGTCGCTTATTTGAATACTATTAGCGAAGCATGCTATCAAGATTTGAGCGCCCAACTTATTGCTGTAGGACAAACGATGCCGAGCAATTATTGGCCTGAATTTTCATGGAATAGTGAGCAAGAGGTAGTCAATATTTATGTCCCATTTGACAATAGCGCATATGATGATACTCAAACCAATTATATTGGAATTTATTTTAATCAAGCGCTTTTTAGTTTGATGTCCTCTTTTGCATTTAATGTGGATTCATACGGGACAAGTGTTGGAGGCAGAAACATGAGAGTCTTAACAGTAAGCGCAAACGGATCATCTAGTTCAGTTATCCAATATCCTTTTTATGCCCCTGTTAGAAATACCTTACAAATTACGCAAGACTCATCAACTATTGCGCAAATGAATCCAGTGATGGGAATGGCAATTGGAACCACATTGCCCATTGTTGCAACTCAATTCACCCCGCCCGTTTTATGGAATTCTGGCGTTGCATTTACTCAAGGCTCGCAAAATTTGTCCCTCCCATTAATTAGCGATTTCCAAAGCGACAGCGGAAATTATAAAGATGGGAACTTTATTTTATATAGCCCAACGGCTGAATACAGATGGATTACATTAAATGGAAGTGGTCCATTACGTGAAATTCAACAGTCATTAGTATATTTGGATCGTTTAAATAATACCTATGCGGTGCGTCTAGGATCTGGATGCTCATTTAATACATTGACTTTGTTTCAGAAAAAAAGCCTTGTGCCTTAATTTGTGGAATAGTGTGGAATAAATTGCGCGAACTTTGAATCAAAATATGAAAAATGTTTTTTTATTTTGATTTTATATTAAAACGAAATGTCTGGCCCAGCCAACAACTTTTTTTCCACAGCGTTAATAGAGGATAGCGCAGTCTCACAGGTCACTCCAAAGCTGGTTTTTGCAGTAGAATCGGGCGCCAATACTTCATGGTCGCAATACAAATCCCAAAGTGCTGATCAATCAAGTTCGCAAAATACTTTTTTGGTTCCTTCTTATGAAACTGGATTAGGTCGTGATATTATGGCTGCTGCAACACTTGCAACCACTTTTATTTTGAAAGGTGTGCCCCAGGGCGTCACTTCTGTGACATACGGATTAGACCCAAGTTCGGGCATCTGCGTCCAAGCGTTCCCTTTTAACCAGAGCATTGTCAATGCCAACTGGTCAATCAATCAGGTTGGAAATTCCATCAATAGTCAGCAAGTATTGCCATTGTTATTAAAATCCATGGATATTGACACATTGAGTTATTACACTGGAATGACTCCAAACTATTTGGATACCTATTTTTATCAAGCAGATGGCGCGGGTGCAATCAATAATGCATGCGGCGATTTCCTTGGTACTTCAGAACGCAAAATCCCACCTCGTGCATCATATCCACTCACAGTCTATCAAGTTGATAGATATACCACTGCAGGAGGTTCTACCCCCGTTGACCATTCCAATATTGCGACTGGAGCCGCTGGCGAATATTTCCAAGTATCAATAGCCATATCTGTTGTTGAGCCTGCGGCAATCGGTTTATCACCGCTATCCATTTGTGGAGAGCGTGAGTCTGCGGCATGGTTTGGAATCCAACAATTTACATTAAATTATTCATTTGATGCCTCGCAACGACGTGTATGGTGCACGCAAAATCCATATATTACATCACAAGTATCTGGAATCACCCCATATGGCGGCACTCAATTAAATGGTATTTCTTCCATGCAACTAATGGCCAAATATTATCAATTAGATCCAGTCAAATTATCCAAACTTCCACCCACTAATGTATTGCCATTTTACACGATCACGCAGTCTATCACCCCGTATACCAATAACGGAACTATTGCGTCTGGCGCGACGGGAGACGTCACAACTAGCGCGGTTCAAATTTCAAGTATTCCCGAGGAAATGTATCTGGGCATTCGTATAGCCCAAGCCTCACAATCTAGTGCAAATAACATGAATTTTTTCCCAATTCAGAAAATTGTCGTCACGTGGAATCAAAATAACGGACCACTGGCTCAAGCCACAATTTACGATTTGTACCAAATGACAAAACGCAATTTTGGAAATTCTGCATGGCTCGAGTATAGCGGGCAAGGTGCAAAATCAAAAGCCATCTCCACAGTTGCCTCCCCATTCAATTCAACCAATTACGGCCAAGACATTATCGCTCTACCTTCCTGCCCAGTGAAGGTGAGGCCTGCATTTGATATGCAGCTCCCAGCAGGTCAGGCCAGCTCGAGTTTGGGCCAGTATAATGTGTGGTTCAAAATTAGTGTATTGAACACAAGCAATGCAACTATTCAACCTGAAGCTATTGTAGCATGGGTTTCAAGCGGCATATTGGTCACCTCTTTGAATGGAATATCAAGCACATACACTGGCTTGCTTCTGAACAACACTGTTCTGAATTCAGAATTTGGCGAGCCTGTAATGTCACGAGATGATTTAGATAAGGAAATCATCGGCTCGGGAATGCGTCACGGCATTAACAATCTTCATCCAATTATGAAACGCCGAGGTATGCACATGATGCGACACAAGGGCGCGGGGATGAGTGGTGCAGGGATGAGTGGAGCAGGGATGAGTGGCGGAGGCCGCCATCATCGCAGTGCACGCGCAGCACGCGACCATTTCATGGACGAATACGAATAAATAATCCGCCCCCATCGTTTAGTTAATAAATCTGATATTAACTAAACATATTATATGTGTTTAGTTAATAAATGTCGCATTTTCAGGTATAAACGACTGAATATTATAATGAAATACGACATTAATTAAAGCGCTTTAATTAATTCGCGACATATTTCATCAACTATATGGCAAAAATCATTAAAATCTTATATATATTAACTAAACCAGCCAACTTTATGAGTATATCCCCGCAGTATTAACTAAATATAAAAAAATATAATATTTAGGATATATATGGGGAATAATGAAAATAAACCAATGCCATTATCGCAAGAAGATATTAAATATTATGCACAAACATTTAGAGACAAATTTAATATATTCTATGAAAAAAGTGATTATAGGTCATATGTATCATTAAATGAACTAGAAAAATTTTATCGTGATGAATTATTATATATTTGGCAAAAAAATGATGAGGACAGGCTGAGGATTTATAATCAAGTATTGGGCGAACCAATAAAGGATAGGCAAATTAGCTATTGGTATGGTTGGAAACCATATACGACCTATGAACTCAATGTAAATAATATAAAAAGAAATCCTAACAGCGAAATGGCCATGCTTTTAGAGCGCATAGAAAAAATAGAAAAACAAAATCAATCTAACTAAAACGGCGTCGTCTCTGATATTCTTCATATGGAGTCAGTAGTCTGATCCCTTCCCAGTAATCACTACCATGTTTTATTTTAATAGAACCATATTTGTTATTCATAATATTAATGAGTTGATCCATTAACTCATCCGAAAATGGCACCTTTAAAAGTTCACATCTCTCTTTTAATGTTATCATTAACATATTAAAGGTCATACATGAGCCCGACGAATCCACAAAATAAAAATCAAAATATTCTTTAAAGCAAAAGTGATCAGACATTTAGGGTGTATACTATATCCCTATAATTTATTTCTAAATGGTTGATGTATTAACTAAATAATATCAAGTAATTATAAAGATGGATTACAATACAATTATGGAAAGGATGGCCGCGATTGGTTATGAATATCCGGGCCATTATGCACCAGTTATAATGCGAAGTAATGATGAGATTACACAGCGAATGCGCGAGAGAGCAGCTCGCGGATTTAAACCGCACCCCAAACCGCTATGTGGTTACTCAACAAAGCGAAAAGAAGAATTAAGAGCAATTGCTATTGAAAAAGAAATAACATTGCGAGAATTGGTTTTAATAGAAGATTTTGATTATGCATGTGACTACTCATAAAATTAAATAATGGCCATCACCACAAATATCTCCCATCTAATAGCGGGGATTGCTGCAATAAGAGCCATATTTGCATAAGATTTTGCAACATACCATATATCAGGCATAACTAATTTATCAAAAAAAAATGACCAATCGTTTTTTTGAGCAATTCTTTGGAAAGATGGAGGCCATATTTTAATATAGGAATTTTAAGAATTTGGCCACTAACTAATAAATGCTCTATTTGCGCCTTAATTTGGGCTATTTCGGCATCTGTAATATTTGGCCATACTTCATGAAATATAGACACTACCAAGGCCATTTTATCAATTTTATCGGATTTTTTAACACTATTCTCTACAAGGATGGATATATATTGAGACACGGCGAGGAGGGTTGGCGATTCAATAAGATGGACAAATTTATTGACCTCGGCGATGATTTTGGCTTTTATATCGGCTTCTTTTATTATACGCGCCAATAATTCAGTAGGTTTTATTATATTGAAAAGTTGGGTATTCATTTAAATTATGGCGAGAATTTTTATTATAGTCGTTTTTTTCTCTATTCAATTGTATATAACAAATGTCATCGGCTTCTACTCATTTTGCAAAGCCCACTATTGATATTGGGAATACCAAATATTTTTCTGCAACTGGATTGACTGGTGCAATGCAATCAACTACTGCAAAAGATTTTTTGGATCTTTCATGCAATCCGGGCCTGTGGGCAGTTCGTGGAAATATTACTCTTCGTGGAACTACTGATGTATCCTACAATTATACTACATTTGGCGTTGCAGGATGTAGTAGTGCTGGCACATTAACGCAGATAATTGATGGTTCTGAAAATTCTAATTTAACAACTTATCCGTCATATACGTATATTGCATCTGGAACTACTAAAGTTGTATCATTTAGCACATTTTTCCAGCAGAATTTAGGAGGTGCCCAAACTGCTTCTCTAACATTCACTCCATTTTTTGCTAGCGGTACGCTCACATTAAATGCATGGAGTGTTGAACTGACACGGATAGCATAAACTAATAAATACAACTCATAAACCTTGGTTGCATTTATTTTAATATAATTTTTTTGAGACTTGAGATAAGCATTTGATGAATAAAACGCCCTTCCCTTCTCCAATTGCATGCAGACTGATAATGCAATATATGGTCTTCAACAATTTCCAATAAATTTCGGGCGCCACCATTTCGCGGGTCTGAAAGAATCCACTCGCCTAGTTTGGGGTATTGTTCAATACCATCAATCATATCAATATGATTAACTGAGCCATCGCAAATATGCCATTTTGTCATATAATATAATTTGGGGTCGCTGGCCATCCAGTAACGCGTCATCCCCCCCGTGTCTAATCTGGGCATACATCGCCAATCTATAATTTCCTGATGGGGCGCTTGTTGTGTATCAAAATAAAATACATTGGGCCAAATATATCGGACCAATTCGGGGAGGTTACGGGTCTGTTCATAGATGGCCGCGTCATACCCTGTATATCGGGTCAGCGGGTTGAAATCTGAAATTAGAATCATATCGCTATCAAGAATAAAATATTTCGCTGGGTGGGCTTTCATATACTCCCATATGGAGTTCATCGTATCCGCTGCACGATGCGAGGGTTCATTATAATAGGGCCCTTTATGATGGTCATTCGGATGTTCAATGCATTGGATTCCCAATTCGGTGCATTTTGCAGTTATTTTTTGCTTTAATGTTGTGTCATTAAAATTGGTCCAATCTGGCCATGACTTGGCATCATTAAATACAATAAATTCGTATGGGCAGAGCATATGACGTTTAAGAGTGACCACCTGCATCTCTAGAAAATCGGTTGAATTTATGCAGGTAGTTAATATGTGGAGCATATATTAACTAAATATATTTATTTCTAAGTATTTTTTTATCAAAAAAATATTTATCAATTTTTATTTAGAAAATAGGGGTAATAACTGACATGGCACGTTCGGGCGACATTCTGCGTAATTGATTTTCTGCCTTTTTCATCTTAAAAGCATGTCTAACCATTGTTGAATCATTATCATAAAGTTTACATATCATGTCCATTGTGGTCTCATCAATATAGGGCGCATACTGAACACGTGCAGACATTATTATTTTTTCATCCCGATGTGTTGCGTACCATTTTTTCTGTTGTTCCCGATTATACTCTGCCGTTCTTGATTTGGGCACTTGGGCTTCCGCTGCATTTTTTCTCTGCGATACTTCATTACCATTTTTTTTCATTGTCACTGTGTGTGTATATACATGAGAAAATATTTTTAATATGTTTACCGTCCTGTCTTTAATTTTTGCTTAATAAATCTAAAATTTAGATTTTTATTTTAAATTTAATATATTTATTTCTTGGGTGGCCAATTTGCGGCAGCAGCAGCGACGGTGTCCGCTCTAATCCAACGATAAGGACTGCTCATATCTCCGCATACAGTAGTATTACTCACCAGAGGCTCAACAATGAGCGGCGCACAGTCTCGGCGCTCACCATGGACAAGCCAATGGAATATGCCTGCATGTCCGAAGACCGTAAATGTGCCTCGCTGTTCATCTACTTCTGTGGACACCAATCCCACAGAATGAGGCAATCCACGTTCTGATGCAATATGTGTCAATTGGATGGTAAAATTTTTTGCAAGAAATGGCACGTAATCAGGTAAGGCAATGGTGACGCTGCCAATATCGGTTATTGATGCCTTCCCCCGATACATGACAAGATTCTCGGGTGCTTCTATGCAAGCATGGACGAGAAGATTGCTTTTAGTCTTTTGTGGATTTGGATGAGCAATAACGAAAGTTTTGGTCGTGTTATATTGAATCTCACCAGTGCCTGTAACATAGCAGCAAACATTTGTTTGTGTTATAACTGCATTAGAGGTCATGGGTTGGACAAAAAATCCACTATTGGCTGGTGTGTATGCAGAGCCACTAGCGTTTAGACAAATAGAATTCGCAGCTTGTGATGTTAAACCACACCCTCCAATAGCAATCGCCTGATTGCCCTGAGTGTACCTACCAGCCAAAACGCCGATAGCGATTGAGCCCGAACCTTGTCCACTTTGACCAGCATGTTGACCAATGGCTATTGAACTTGACCCTTGGTTTGATTGTCCCGCCAAATACCCAATGGCAATGGCCATTATTCCCTGATTTAACAGCCCCGCGGCATTTCCGATCGCAACGGCAGCCGATTGTTGCCCCGTGCTTCCCGCATTAACACCAATCGCAATCGCTGCGTTTGCTTGACCTGTTGCGCCTGCTTGGTCACCAATTGCGATGCATTCTGTTGATTGGTTTAAACCTCCAGCATTTATTCCGATGGCAATTGCATTGGTTCCGTGCGATGTCTGACCCGCTCCGAACCCGATGGCGATGGCTCCACTGAATTGAGTTGCTTGTCCTGCTTGTGTTCCAATGGCAATGGTGTTCTGCCCGTCTACACTCGCGCCAGCTTGTGTTCCCACGGCAATGGAGTTCGTCCCCATGCTTGTCATTCCTGCTTGAAACCCAATGCAAATGGCGCCCGAGTTGCATGCAGAATTGCCCGCCTGTGTGCCAATGGCAATAGCATTCCCCGAAATGTCAAACGAACCAGCACTATAACCGATTGCAATTACTCCAGACCCCGCATTAGTTGCGGCGGCATTAAACCCGAGAGCTATTGAATTCTGACCCAATAATTGAGCACCTGCTCCATATCCAATGCAAATGGATTGAGTCCCTTGGTTACTTTGACCTGCATTGGTTCCCATTGAAATTGCATACTCGTTCGCACCTGTTTGTTGGGCTGAACTTCCGACAGCAACGCAATTATCCCATTGTCCTTGTGACCCTGATAATGCCCCGATGGCTATTGAAAAGGTGCCCTGTGAAGCTGTCCCAGCATTAACACCAATAGCGACCGCATTCGGTTGTTGATTTGCTGATGCACTATTATATCCAATTGAAATTCCACCGCTTCCTTGCGTGTTTGCACCAGAGCCAATGCCCAAAGCAACCGCATTGGTTCCTTGGTAATTTGCACCAGCCCCATTTCCCATCGCAACGGCCGATTCCCCTTGACCACTATTTCCAGCATTATAGCCAATATCAACTGCATAGGTATTAGCCGATGATTTGCCCGCATTGAATCCCATCACAACTCGTGTGTCACCAATAGACCACTGGGCAGGACTTGTGTTGGTATTCCAATATGGATAATCTGCATAATTTGTGCCGTTTGGAAATGGTTGGGGCCCAGTCGGTCCTATAACCCCTTGCTGCCCCGTTGGCCCAGTGTAACCTGTGACTCCTTGCAATCCTTGTGGCCCAGTCGGCCCAGTGTAACCAGTGACTCCTTGCAATCCTTGTGGCCCAGTCGGCCCAGTGTAACCAGTCGCACCGATTGATCCAGCTGATCCAGCTGCACCAGTCGGCCCAGTGCTCCCCGTAGCTCCTATTGATCCAGCAGCACCTGTTGGCCCCGTCGCACCACTACCTGCCGAGCCTGTGGGTCCAGTCGGCCCAGTGTAACCAGTCGCACCGATTGATCCAGCTGATCCAGCTGCACCAGTCGGCCCAGTGCTCCCCGTAGCTCCTATTGATCCAGCAGCACCTGTTGGCCCCGTCGCACCACTACCTGCCGAGCCTGTGGGTCCAGTCGGCCCAGTTCCATGTGATGCTAATTGCGAAGTTAAATATGTTAGTCGTTGATTTATAACATAATTTGATACTGTACTCATTAATACGACAGTCTGTTATTATTAATGAATAAAAAAATCTTTTGTCATATTTACAATGATAACGTCA
>Ga0302280_1001049_pt1 | contig 23637 bp, 21 predicted proteins | sample III_Fen_E1_1_FD_198771 | JGI IMG/M metagenome (GOLD analysis project Ga0302280, IMG submission 198771) | Peat permafrost microbial communities from Stordalen Mire near Abisko, Sweden - III_Fen_E1_1 | ecosystem: Environmental > Terrestrial > Soil > Wetlands > Permafrost | place: Sweden: Abisko... | reverse complement strand
TGAGTGGCATTCATAAAATTCTCCTTGCCGGCCAGTTATTCAACTTGGCCATTATACCACTCAATTCATATCCAAACCCTCCGGTTTATTTTATGCCAATGTGTCTAAGGGGTGCTGATGTCGAACATTTATTTTGTTTTCGTATTATACTTACTAATAAGTAAGTAAATTATTATTTTGTCATATCAGGCGTCTAACAGAATTGGGGGTGATGGGATGATCGAATTATGCGGAATAAAAATGTATAGCCCTAAAGAACTAAAGGAAATGACGGGATTAGGTAAGAATACGGTAAATGATCTTCTTAAAGACGGTTCTATTGAGCATGTTGATTGGCATGGCAGAAGGATGGTTACTGAACAACAGATAAAGGAAGCTATAGCAAGGTTAACTGTCCGAAAATCGTCTCCAAGGCTGTATTCTAAGGTTTAATTATGAAATTTAACCAAGTAAAACTCTATAAACCACCCAGCGGTAATACTTACTGCTTTAAGATACCTTTACGTCTTAAGCCACTGAAAAGGCATTACAATACCCGCAAAACAAATAAAGATGAAGCCGAGAAGGTTAGGGATGAGTATCTGACCCAGATGGAGAGCAGGGCTAATAATCAAATTTTTACTGAAGCTTACTTGGACATGACTATCGATGCTTTCCTAACAGCTAAGGCAGGTAATGCCAAGAAAACTCGTATAAAGTACAAATCAACGTTATTAGAATTTAAAGAATTTGTGGTTTCGAGATTAGGTGAGATGCCAAGGATGCAGGATATTGATAAGCCATTGGTTGAGGGCTTTCTTCAAGACGTGCTTAATAAGCCTTCCAATCCCCATACCGTTAACGACAAAAGAGACATTGTTGCCAGTCTGTTCAATTATGCGGTTGATAATGACTGGTTAGTCAAAAGCGTTGTAAAGAAAATAAAGAAGCTGCCAGAGCCAGAATCGAATTCTCCTGATCCGCTTAATCAAGATGAGGTTATTCGTGTCCTAGATGGATGTAGAAAAATGGATGAGGATGGGAAGGAAAGTATTAATTGTTTTTATGAGATCATGGCAACAATATTCTATGCAGGGTTACGGGCTTCGGAGGTTACTCATCTTTTTCCTACTGATTTAGATTTTAAACAGGGGAGGATATTATTACGCAATAAGAAGATTGACTATGGCGATTCAGATGAATTTTATCGGACTAAAACAAAGCTTCATTGGTTCCCGCCAATTAATGACACATTAGAGGCCATACTTAAGGATTGGCTCAAAAGAAGGGGAGAAAGCAAATCGCCCTTACTGTTTCCCTATATTGATGGCGGTCCCATAAGTGTGGATTACCTATTCAAAAAAATGAAGGTAGTAATGGAAAAGGCAAATTTTGCTGCTGACAGAATAGCAAGACCCCTGCATAGAGGAAGGCACACCTTTGCATCCCAAGCAACAATAGCAGGTGTCGAAGAAAAGTATATTCAGGCGGCTTTAGGGCACAAGACAAACGCAATGACCAGGAAATATGTTCATCTGTCCCCAAGGTTTATTGCTGATAAGTTTAACAAGGTTTCTTATGGACAGAATAAAGAAGGTAATGCATAATGAAAAAGTTAAATAAAAGGCAGATTTGTCAAAATCTGTCAAAATACCAAGATTTAACATTCAATTTGTCGACGACAAACGGCTTTGAGGGGCGTATAGTCTCACCCTCTCCGTTCTTATAAAATTTCTCGCCTATAATGTACAACAAAATCACCTATCTTAATAAACTGATACCTGTAGCTACTCTGGGATTCTTTGTTGGCTTAATGATCTTAGGATGGGCCATTTTTTGTGATTATGGTATCCATTGTGATGAAGACAATAATCGTACTTTTGGACAGCGCGTTTATGATTATGCAATTGATATTGTTCACACCGGGAAAGTCTATCCCTATTTCTTGAAAGTCAACTATAACAAGATCCATGATAAGTATCATGGCCCTATTTTTGAGATTTTCTTGGTCGCATGTCAGAGAAATCTTGGGCTGCAAGATTCCCGGGATATTATTTTTATGCGGCATTTTTTTAATTTTTTGTTTTTTTATTTGGGAGTGGTGGTTTTCTATTTCTTATGTCTAAATCATTTTAAGAACCAGGTGCTGGGGCTGATGGGCTGTCTTTTCTTGGTCATCACCCCGAGAATATTTGCGGATGCCTTCTATAATACCGTCGATCTGGCATTCTTGGTGCTTTTCCTCAGCGGTACTTTTACCCTGATTTTAGCCCTGGATAAGAAAACATTTTTTTCGGTTTTTGTTCATGCTTTGATTTGCGCGCTGCTTATTAATGTACGCATGCTGGGACTTATCCTCGTATTTTTTACCGTGGTTTTCTTCTTAGTAGAAATGTGGAATGTGCTCCTTAAGCAAGGAAAAATGCCCTTGTTGAGGATTCTCGCCTGGTATTTTTTATGGTTAATACTCCTGGTAATACTTTTTAATCCGATGTTGTGGTCAAATCCGATTGGCAATTTTTGGGACATGGTCAGTGTGGAAAAAAACGTGCAGTTTAACTTGATGCCGATCTATTTGGGAGAAAAACTCCCTGTTTATCAACATCCTTGGCATTACTCTTGGGTGTGGTTTGCCATCACAACACCTTTATTATATCTAGTGTTATTTATTTTTGGTTTTTTTGCTCCGTTCAAAAGAAATACCGTCCTTTTTATGTTATGCTTTTTTCTGCCCATGATTCTTTTCCCCAGAAAGATGTATAATGGTTGGCGGCATATTTATTTTATATATCCATTCTTTTTGTTGATAGCGCTGACCGGTCTGCAATTTTTGTGGGAGGCCATTAGAAAAAAATGGCAGGGGAACGCCCGTGTATTTATGTCCGCGCTTCTAATTCTTGTTGTTTTATCTCAATTTTGCGAATGCACGACTTTTATGGTCAAAAATCATCCCTATCAGAACCTTTATTTTAACAGGTTGGCAGGTGCAACTCCTGATGAGATTGCCGGAAGGTTTGAACTGGATTATTGGGGGCTGTCTTATCGAAATGCTTTAGAGTATATTTTAAGCATAGACAAGAATCGCGTCATACCTGTGTGTATCATCGATCAACGGCCTGATGTGAGGGAAATTCTGCCACGTGACGAGAGGCAAAGGATCGTGTATGCCGACGTCGATAAGGCTAAATATTTTTTGACAATTGATGTGTTTGAGCGGCCCCCATGGCCTTATCAGGAATTTGCTTCCATTAAAGTTGAGGGCATACGGATCATTACTATCTACAGAAGACTGACGGGATTATCCGGGCAGAGTTATTTTAATCGTTGACATTCATTTCATCGAGGCGCCGTGGTAAACTGGCTGCCAGAGCAGAAAAGATAACAATAGGGATATGTGCGGTAAAGGATTAATCGCCTATCAGCGATTTTATGGTTGATAATAATTTATTGGGATCAAAAGGTTTTGTGATGACTGGATAAAGTTGACTATTCATATTGATCTTGTCAAATTCTGCACCATCTTGTATATGAGTGGCCAAACATTTAAAAAGCCATTTCAAGGGACATTAAGTCTTTTTGAAATGGCTTTTTTATTTTTTCTTAATGAGACTAAATTGTTAATCGCCTATGAGCGATTTGATGGCTGATAATAGTTTGTTGGGATCAAAAGGTTTCGTGATCGCCGGGTAAAGTTGGCCATTGACATTGATTTCGTCAAATTCTGCGCCATCAGGCACATTAGTGGCCAAAGCGGTAAAGAAGAAGACCGGGATATGTTTGGTGATGTCACTGGCTTTTAGAAGTTTGACAGCTTCGCCGCCGGTCATATTAGGCATCATGACATCCATGATGATCAAGTCAGGTTGGGCTTCAATGGCTCTTTTCACACCTTCTTCGCCATCATTGGCAATGATGACTTCATAATTATTTCTTCTCAACCTATTCTTCACTAATTCAACAATATCCAAATCATCATCAACGACCAATATTTTCTTCACGGTGTTTGTCCTTTCGTTTCCAGGGTGATGGGAAGGGTGAAGGAGAATTTGGTGCCAACTCCTTCTTTGCTTTCCACTTGAATTTTTCCTTGATGCATTTCAATAATACTTTTAGAAATGACTAATCCTAATCCAGTCCCTTTTTCTTGATGGCCTTCCCAGCGGCCGATTTGATAAAAATCAGAGAAGAGATAGGTTAAGTCTTTAGGGGATATGCCGATGCCTGAATCTGTGACGCTGCATTCAATAAAGCCTTCATTTTTTCGAGCGGTTACATTGATGCACCCTTTGGCGGTGAATTTAAAGGCATTGCCGACTAAATTCATCAAGACTTGAGTGATTTTATCCTTATCAGCCATGACCTCTAAAGGTTCTGATTCCAAGGTTATTTTTATTTGCAGGCCTTTTTTCTCGATTTTTTGGGTAAAATCAGAGGCAACCTCATTAATGATTGTTCCAATATTGATATTCTTTTTGATGAGTTGGAATTTGCCTTTCTTGATTTTAGAAATATCCAACATATTGTCGATCAGTGATTTTAAGCGGTCGATATTTCTCAGCGACATCTGAAAATATTTCTGCTGTTCTTCGTTAACTTCGCCGAACATGCCTTCGGATATTTGACGCATGCTTTCCTGGATGATCGTCAATGGCAAGCGGAACTCATGAGAGACATTATTGACAAATTCATCTTTGAGTTGATCCAAGGCTTGCAGTTCTGCATTCTTCTTTTTTAATTCATTAATATTTTTATCAAATTGTTTGATGATGGCATTAAAAGTATGGCCTAAAACAGCTATTTCATTTTGACCTTTGCTTAGTTCATTGATGGTGTCTGGACTTAGGAAAGGGGCCAGGGCATCACGATTCTTTTTAGCGATAGAAATAGCTTTAATTAATAATGAGCGGATAGAAAAGTATCCAATCAAAACGCCGATCGCCATGAACACCATGACCAGCATTCCGATTTTGGAGGTTTTTAAATAGACAAAATAAAGAAGGCCCATCGGTATGATAGAAGATATCAGAAACAGGATGGCAAATTTACGCAGAACAGAAACTTCCTCAAGGGAAGCTAAGAAAAAGAATTTTTTATCGGGTGTGCTCATAAGACCTTAGATTGACCTACGGTTTGTTTAATAATTTAACAACAATGCCGCATCTTGGAAAGTAATATTACATTATTTCTTAAGTATCTTCACTAAACTGCATAGATGCAGCTGGTCATTTAAAGGGGTGGCGTACCATAATTCCAATGGCCTTTGACCTATTAGAATTAAACGGTAATTATTGCACATCAAATGATTAAATTCCCGATAGATGTCGTATTGAGTGAATCCGACGTTGGTAATATAGACGGGTTTTCCTTCACCTAAGAGATTGTCTAGTTTTTTCTTAAAGTTATTTAGTTCGACAGGAGATAAATGGACTGCTGAAACAGGTTTTGATAGCGTTTGTCGTTTGGAGTAATATTTGATAAAGACTGTGTCATCGGCAGAGATGATGATGGCGTTCGGTTCTGTGGCGTGTCCCACCCAATCATAATAGTCAGCAATCAAATCAACGTGATGCCGCCGGATAAAGGTTTCCTTAATGCTTAACAAAGGTTGAATGATGATGGTTAGGCAACTAATTAGGGCGATTGAGTCCCATAATCTTTTTTTATCTTGAATGAGATAGGAGAGAAAAATGCTAATTGGGATGATCATGGCAGGTAGTAAAATATTTAAGAAGCGGGGCGCGCTAGTTGAAGTATTGCCATAAAAAAGCAATGGGATTAGCCACCATAGCAGGATGAATACAAAGAGTTTTTTATTAGACTTGGCAATATAAAAAAGACCTGCCCCAAAATAAACGATCCCAACAATGCTAAAGGCTAGATATAAGTACATTGATGTGAATCTAAAAGGTTTGCCAAATAATCCATGAAAATTTTCGCTGAGTCCCATTCTCCAGAAATCATTGGCTTGAATGGCATAATTGGCATGGTCAAAAATAAAATAGGGCAGATGAAAGAGCAAAATGATTAAGTCAATCACAGTGATAAACAGGATAAAATTAGGGATCCTGTTTTTATTAAATGTAGCAATTTTAGTTTCTAGGCCCATGATGAAAATGAAACTTACGGCTGGAAAAGTCAGGACAAAGTCTTGCAGGCGGGTGGCACCCATTAAACCTAGGAACACGGCACTTAAAAGTAATTCAAAGATATTAGCTGATTCTTGATAACGAAGGATGGTTAAAAGCCCCATGAGAAGAAAGCAAAGAGCTGGTGCGTGGTTGATACCGTAGGTCGAGACATCTAGGAAAAGAGGATTGAGAAGTAGGAAGAATGAAGCCAGGATTGGGGCTAGGTTATTTTTAGAAATCCGTTTAACAAGAAAATAGAATGTAGGAATGGCGATGGAAGAGAAGATAACGCCAATAAAATTAACGGCTACGACAATATCGTTGATGCCAATATATTTCCCCCAATAAATAAAAATTGAACCAAGGATCACCATCAATGGGTAGCCAGAGCCGAATAGGTATTGAAGATGCTGTGTTTCGATTGTTTCTTGAGATTTGATGGCAAGATTAAGGCAATCGAGAGATACCGGCCCTTTGCTAATCAATGAAAAATGAAAACAAAGGCTAATTAAGAATATTAAAATTGGAATCCTATATTGAACTGGAATTCCCATTTAGCCCCTTGCTATTTTTTGAACGACACAAGCGCCGATGCAATCACCTTCAACATTAACCACGGTACGGATGGTGTCTAAGGGGCGGTCAATGGCGATTAAAATGGCCACGGCCTGTACCGGAAGTCCTACTGATTGTAAGACCATGATCATGGTAATCATACCTGCACTGGGTATGCCTGGTGCTCCAACGGAGGCCATCATGGCTGTCAGCATGACCACCATTTCAGAAAGAAGGGTCAAATGAGCTCCGCACAAATTAGCCACAAATAAGGCGGCCATAGCTTCGTACATGGCTGTTCCATCCATATTAAGCGTTGCTCCGACCGGTAGCACAAAACGTGCGATAGGTTGATCAATGCCAAGGTTTTCAGTGATGCAACGCAGGCTTACCGGCAAGGTGGCTGTTGAGGAACTGGTGGAAAAGGCTGTTATCAAAGCTTCTTTCATGGCAATGAAAAATTGCAAGGGTGAGATTTTAGTGATCAGCCATAAAATCAGAGGCAGGGTGACAGTCCCATGAAATAGGGTTGTTCCAACAACCACAAGGATATATTTGCTTAAAACGTAAAGCAGTTGGACATTAGATTGGGCGACGAGAGTGGTCAAAAGGCCCATGATCCCAAGGGGTGCTAAGTGCATGATCCAGCGAATAATGACCATGGTGATTTCAAAAAGCTCATTGATCACTTTTAAAATAGCTTGGCTCTTTTCACCTAAAACGACGATGGCAATGCCTACAAAGGCCGCAAATACGACAATGGCCAGGATATTATTTTGGCTCATGGCAGTTATTGGATTCATGAAGACGCCATCAACAAAACTATGGGCGAAATTATTTACGGTAAATGAGTGTGCTTGAAAGGTATTCATGTTTCCTTTGAAAAGATGGATATCAAGGCCAACGCCAGGTTTTATTACATTCATGGCTATTAAGCCTGTGATAGCGGCTAGGGCGGTGGTTATCATTGAGTAGAACAAGAGAGCTGGCCATATCTTTTTAGATTGAGGGGTGTTTTTAAGATTGGCAATGCCCACCGTGATCGATGTAAAGACTAGAGGGATGAGGATCATTTTGAGCAAATTGATAAAGATCTTGCCCAAAAGATCAAAAATAGAAAGCAAATGGCTGCTGGTAAATGATGGAAGGGAAGAGTGTCCCAGGATGATTCCAAAAAGGATGCCTAAAAGTGCGCCTAAGAAGATTTGTTGATTAAGTGATGTTTTCATATATGTTTTTCTAGCACAATTATTTTTTTATGATACACTATGGCCCGTGCATTTGTATACAGAAATTGCTTGCTAATAAGATCCTTCTCGTCTAAAATCATCTTTCTAAAATTTCAATTTTGGCGGGGTAGCTCAGCTGATAGAGCATTCGGTTCATACCCGACAGGTCGGTGGTTTAAATCCACTCCCCGCCACCATTTTTTCCCTATGAGCTCATTTCTCTTTAAACGGATTTCCATTCTTTTTTTGATCTGCTGTGCTTTGTTTTTAGTTGGCAATAATCTATTTAGTTTGAGTGACCCTGATGAGGTTTTTTATTCATTGACCGCTAAAGAAATGGCCGCCAAGAATGAATGGATGACGCCCGTTATTTTCGGTCAGCCTCAATTCGAAAAACCGCCGTTGACTTATTGGCTGTTGGAATATGCGTTTAATACGTGGGGTGAATCTCCTTTTACTGCTCGATTCTTTCCTGCTGTATTTGCCACTATCGGGATCATGGCTGTTTATCTTTTAGGTTTAATGGGATTTAAAGATGAGCGAAAGGCGTTTTTATCGGCGCTTGTACTGGCAACATCGGCATTCTTTATGGCTATGGGCAAAACTGTTTTTACGGACATGATCTTTACTGTCTTTATCCTTTGTGCTTTTACTATGTTCATGTGGGGCTTTACAGACAGACGCCGTCAGGGGATTGGATTCATCGGGTTTTATATATTTTGTGCGTTAGCCACGGTGACTAAAAGCCCTTTAGGTTTTGTGATCCCTCAATTGGCCGTGATACTTTTTCTTTTATACCAGCGTCAGATTAATTTTTTGAAAAGTCTTTGGGTGCCGATAGGTCTTATGGTGTATTTGATTTTGGCCTTGCCATGGTATCTGTATATCTACCAACAGTATGGGCATGCCTTTATTCATGAATACTTTTATAATGACCATTGGCGACGGATGCTGGAGGCAGAGCATCGTGGAAATGATAGCTGGTTTTTTTATCCTATGACCATGATTGGAGGCCTTTTCCCGTGGAGTTTGTTTTTGTTGGCAGCTTGGGTAGATTTATTTAAACGGCTTAAAAGTTCTGTAACTGTGATCGATTATTTGAGTTTCAGTTGGATGCTGGCTGTTTTGATTGTCTTTCAGGCAGCTCATTCTAAACTTGCCAGTTATATCCTGCCTTTATTTCCCGCGCTAGCCTTGATGACGGGCAATTTTTTAGGTAATGCTTTGTCTCAAATTCAACATCGTAGAAAAATTCAGAATTTGTTATGTGCCAGCTTTGCGATATTGGCTTTAATGGGTATTGCCGTGATGGCGGCGCATAAAGTCTGTATGCATTATCTTTCTTCACAACTACCGGTATATTTCTTATCTGGGGCCTTGATCACTTTATCTGGATTAGGCATTACCTTGGCATTCAAAGAACGCTTTCAATTGGCATTATACGTGTTGGCGTTAAGTCTGATTCCAATATTCTCGACGGCCTTTATGGTCAGGACAGACTTAGAGGGATATATTTCTTCACATGAAGCCTCTGAGTATATTCCACAGCGGTCTCTGGAATCTTTGACGGTCTTGACTTCCAAGGCTAATGCGCGAGGTATCTATTTCTTTACAGGGCAAAAGGTGGCGGTTGTTGATCTTTCAGGCAAGCCTTTTTTTAGCCCACATCCTATCCCAATATTAGATACCACGGACAAGATTGATCAAATTCTCAAAGCTCAGCGTTTGACCTTGGGGGTGATACGTAAAGGGGCGTATCAATATATCCTTAAGAATTTTTCAGATTGTTATCAAGTCACACTTCTTAGGATTATCGGTTATGATTATATTGTTAGGATTAAAGCTTTGCCAGTATCTCCGTTAAGGGTAAGCATCCTTAGAAAGATGAAATAATGATCCTACGTTTATTAATTTTGATTTTATTTTTTGCGGCTCCTGCCTGGTGCAGTGATAACAGTGATGATCTTTTTAATTTTTCAAAGAAGCAGGAAGAGGCTTTGATTGTCAAGGTCATTGCCTCGGATTTGATAGTCCTGGAAGACGGGCGGCATATAAAGCTCATTGGTATTCAGTCTCTTGGAGCGGCACCCCGTCAACCTGTCAAATTTGATGAGAAAGGGCACGTGATCGAAGAGCCTGTAGAGCCGACCATCCCTTTGCAAGAGCAGGCGTTGAGCTATGCTCAGGAATTACTAGAAAATAAGAAGGTAAATCTGGAATATGATGTTGATGCTGGAGACGCCAGCAATGGATACACTTATGCGTATGTTTATTTGCCTGATGGGCGTTTGGCCAATGCTGAATTGTTGCGCATGGGTTTTGTAAAACTAAGAAGCATTCCACCAAATGTCAAATACGAAGATAAATTAAATCAAGCCTATCAGGAAGCCAAAAAAGAAAAACGTGGATTAGAAGGCGATTAATTTCAGATGAATTTTGAACAACGGGTTTTTCAGTTCATTGGGAAAAATAAATTAATAGCCCCTAGATGCTTAGTGCTTGTAGGTGTGTCCGGCGGGGCTGATTCCATGGCCCTGTTGTCAGCCTTACTTGGGCTTCGTCATCATTTAGGTGTAGAGCTTCATGTGGTCCATTTTAATCATCGATTTCGTCCGCAAGCACTGGATGATGAGCGTTTTGTTATCGATTGGTGCCAGAAATTTAATGTCCCATTGACGGTTGGACGCAGGCAAGGTGCAAAAATTAAGGTTCTCTCTGAAGATGATGCCCGCCAAATGCGATTTCGTTTTTTTGTCAAGACCGCCCGTCACCTTAAGGCACAGTCAGTGGCCTTAGCGCATACCCGTAATGATTTAGCAGAAACCGTGTTGATGCGCCTGATGCGCGGCAGCGGTCTTTATGGCTTAAGGGCGATTATGCCACGGCGTGATATGGAGGGGGTTTCTTTTATACGCCCTTTGATGGATCTTAATCGTCGGGATGTTGAAGATTATTTGAAGGTCCAAAAAATTCCTTTCTGTAAAGATGCCACGAATCGTCAGACTGTCTATGAGCGTAATAAGGTAAGGCTGCATCTTTTACCTTTATTAGCTAAGGAATATAATCCTCAAATCATCCATGCTCTGTCTGATCTGGCAGCCACTGCACTGGAAGATTATGATTTCATCTCAATGCAAGCTAGCCAGCAATTTAAAATATTGGTCACTGTTTCCAAGGCGAAGCTTAAGTTAGATTTAAAAAGAATCAATGATTTACATCCTGCAATATTACGTTTGATTTTTCGGCAAATGGCAGAAGTTTTGACCAAGGATCCGGCGGTGCTCGATTTTGAGCATATCCGCATGCTGGAGAATTTGGTATGTTCAAAAATGCCGGGAGCCATCGATTTACCTCATCATCTAAAAGCCATTAAAACACCAAAATTTTTAGAGTTATCTTATGCATAAACACTTCATTTTCTTGTTTCTATTTTTATGTTCTGCTCAATGCGTATGGGCTCAGGATTCTTCTTTAAACGGGGATGTTAAGGAATATTATAATGGGGGCAAAATTAAGTCGGATAAGAATTATGTTAATGGTCAGCCCAACGGTTCGTTCTGTGAATATTATCAGAATGGCAACATCACGAATATTGGTACATATAAGAATGGGCAGTTAGAGGGTGCTTATAAATCATATTACGAAGATGGATCTGAGAGTGCTGAAAAGAATTATAGCAACGGTCACTTACATGGGATTTCTAGGGAATTTTATGAGAACGATGTTCCTAAAAGTGTGGAGAATTATTATGAGGATACTCTTAATGGCCTTAATCAATATTATTTTTCCAATGGCAATTTAAGATTGACGATGAACTTTAAGAATGGCAAGTTAAACGGGATTAGTAAAGAATATAATGAAGATGGTTCTCTGAAAAATGAGATCAATTATCTGGATGATCATCTCAATGGTCTATCTAAAGAGTATGCTTCGGATGGCAGCCTCTACGCCGTTTGGGAATATAAGAATGATCGTAAAAACGGGCCTTCCAAGATTTTTTATAATAATGGGCAGGTGCAATGGGAAATGGTTTTTCAGGAAGGTAATCTTCAGGGGCCTAGTAAAGAATATGATCCTCAAGGAAGGATTTTGATTGAAGCTAATTATAAAAATAATCAATTTGATGGCGTAGTACAGGAGTTTTTGCCAAATGGACATTTAAAAAGTGAATGCACTTATGTTGAAGGCAAAAAAAATGGGGCGTGTCGTCAATAGGCATCAAAATTCGCAGGTTCATAAACGCTTGATTTAATTTTTTCATCCTATATAATAATTTTTTACGTAAATTCTTCTCTTGGAGGCATTTGATGGCACAACCAAATACAAGTATTCCGACTAAAAAGAGCCCTCGTCCTATACGCAATCCCAATGGTAATGTCTGGTTTTGGGTGATCATGGGCGTTGTTTTTCTATTACTCATGGCCATTCAAGACAAGTCGTCTGTAAAGACAGAAAAAGAGCTTACCTATTCTGAATTTTATGCCATTTTAAAGGATAATGCTCAAACCCACCAGATTAAGCATTTGGAATTAACAGAGGGCCCCGACAATACGTTAAAGGGTACTTACGCTGATGGTTTGGGATTTAAACTTAATATCCCGACACATGATGATGATTTGCTCAAAATGATCAAGGAGAATGTCAGTGATTTTAGTGTTGTTCCTCCGGAATTATTTTGGAGCCAATTATTTTTTCAATTGATACCATTTTTAGGCATTTTTGCTCTAATTTGGTTTGTTTCCTATCGTGGATCGCAAATGGGTAATAAGATTTTTGCTTTTGGAAAATCACGGGCTCAGGTTTCAGGGCCTGGTAAGGTGACATTTGCTGATGTGGCTGGTGTTGATGAGGCTAAGGAAGAATTACAGGAAGTCATTGAATTTTTAAAAGACCCTAAGAAATTTGAACGGCTCGGCGGGAAAATTCCAAAAGGTGTTTTGCTTGTTGGGCCTCCAGGAACCGGAAAAACATTATTAGCAAAAGCTGTTGCGGGTGAGGCAGGGGTACCGTTTTTTTCTTTAAGCGGATCTGATTTCGTTGAGATGTTTGTCGGGGTTGGCGCTTCCCGTGTGCGAGATCTTTTTGAGCAAGGCCGCAAAGCAGCTAAAGTATCAGGCAAGGGTGGTATCATTTTTATCGATGAGATTGATGCCGTTGGCCGTCAGCGTTTTGCCGGTATTGGTGGCGGTAATGATGAGCGTGAGCAGACACTTAATGCTTTATTAGTTGAGATGGATGGGTTTAATACAGTCAGCGGTTTGATTTTGATCGCGGCCACTAATCGTCCTGATACCTTGGACCCGGCACTTTTGCGTCCCGGGCGTTTTGATCGTCAGATCACGGTGGGTCTGCCGGATATCAATGGCCGTGAAGGGATTTTGAAGGTTCACGTTAAGAACATTAAGCTTGGTGAGGAAGTTAATTTAAGGCGTATTGCCCAGATGACCGTTTATTTCTCCGGTGCGGATCTGGCTAATGTTTGCAATGAAGCGGCTTTATTAGCTGCGCGGCGTAATAAAGATAAGGTAAGCATGGATGAAATGTTGGCCGCGGTTGAACGCGTGACCATGGGCCCTGAGAAGAAAAGCCATGTGACATCCAAGAAAGAAAAAGAAATGACCGCTTATCATGAGGCGGGGCATGCGATGCTCTCCTTGCTTTTAGAGGAGGTTGATACTTTTACCAAGGTTTCAATCATTCCTCGTGGGATGGCCGGTGGTTACACTTTAACGCCGCCTAAAGAAGACAAACATTATATGTCCAAAAATGAATTAAAGGGCATGATGGTGGTTTTATTAGGTGGGATGGTAGGTGAAGAAATCTATATGAATGATACTACGACCGGAGTGTCCAATGATCTGCAGCGTGTTTCTCAGATCGCGCGTAGCATGGTTTGCAACTACGGCATGAGCGATAAACTTGATAAGTTGGCTTTTGGCAAACAAGGTCAGCAAATGTTCTTAGGACGTGATCTGTTTGATGAAAAAGATTACAGCGAAGAAACAGCCCGTAAGATCGATGAAGAAATACATAATCTCGTCCATGAAGCTTATGAGAAAGCGAAGCAACTCCTGTTTGATCATCGTGAAAAAATGGATCTTCTGGCCAAACGCCTCATTGAAAAAGAGACCATTGATATTGAAGAAGCCAGGGTTTTGCTGATGTTGCCTGAACATAAGCTTAATCTTCATACAGATGCTCCTCAAAACACATGAGCAGAATTGTCTATGATCTTCGTGCCCGTGATTTTATTTTAGAATTAGGGCATGAGACAAAGATCATGGGCATTATTAACTGCACCCCTGATTCCTTTAGTGGGGATGGGAATTACATCCACTCCAAGGGCAGTCAAGCTCATGTTTCGACCTGTCTAAATTTGGCACGCAAATTTCTCCGTGAGGGCGCTGAGATTTTAGATATCGGTGGTGAATCAACTCGCCCTGGAGCTTTGGGCATTTCAGTTCAAGAAGAGATCAAGCGTGTCATCCCTGTGATTGATGCTCTAGCCCGTAAAATCAAAGTCCCTATATCTGTGGATACCTCTAAATTAGAAGTGGCTCGTTTGGCTTTGGATGCGGGGGCTTCTATTATTAATAATATTAGAGGGACAAAGTTAAATATTAGTTTTTTAAAGATGGTGCGCGATTATGAGGCTTCCATAGTGATCATGCATATGCGTGGCATCTCGGTTTCTATGCAGTCAAAGGCCCATTATAAAGATCTTGTCCGTGAAGTGATTGAAGAATTAAAAATATCGGTTGAAAAATGCTTGGGAGTTGGTATAAAGAAAGATAGGATCATTGTTGATCCGGGTATTGGATTTTCAAAATCAGTGGATCATAATTTGATCTTGATTGATCAGCTTGATCGATTGAATATTTTACATTGTCCGATCCTGCTGGGTACTTCCCGTAAATCTTTTATCGGACATATTTTAATGAATGATGCAGGCAATCGTTTGATGGGTACGGCGGCGACGGTGACTGCAGGTGTCATGCGGGGGGCGCATATCGTTCGTGTCCATGATGTGAAAGCGATCAAAGAAACTCTGAAAGTGACAGATGCCATTCTTAACGCAAAAGCCTGAGTTAGTTATTTATATCGCGAAAGCGGTAGTTGAAATGTCCATTCTTTGGGTGGTCTTTTACAGGATTTTATTATTTTTTGAAGGTACCCGTGCGTTTCAAGTTTTGCGAGGCATTACGTATTTGATCATTGCTCTTTTAGTCTCTCAGGTATTGGGATTTGAAGTGCTTAATTGGCTTTTACGAAATTTCTTTTCCATATGGATCATCGTCATCGTCGTCATTTTTCAACATGAATTACGTTCCGGTTTAGCCCGTTTGGGTCAACAGCATTTGTTTACAATTTCCTTGGGTGAGCCTGAGATCAAGGCGCTCATGGATGAAATTTATGATACAGTTTTTCGTTTATCTAAACGTAAAACAGGCTGCTTGATTGCCATTGAGCGCGAGATGAAATTAGATTTGTATGTTGAAAGCGGCATTAATATTGATGGCAAGGTTTCTTCAGCGCTTTTACAAAGTATTTTTATGCCCGGTGCCCCTTTGCACGATGGGGGTGTTGTCATCAGAGGGGAACGTGTGGCGGCAAGCTCATGTTTATTCCCATTATCAGACAATCCGAGTGTCGGCAAAACAGTAGGGACTAGGCATAGGGCTGCTTTGGGGTTGAGCGAACACACGGATGCTTTGATCGTATTAGTTTCTGAAGAAACAGGAGAGATCAGCATTGCCTATGATGGGCATTTTATAGCTGTCCACGATGAAGAACATTTTATGAAGATTATCAATGATATCCTGGTACCTGTAAAAAAAGTGAAGACATGAAAAATTGGTTTAGATCAAACTTAGTTTTGAAATTAGTGGCTTTGGTGCTGGCCATTATCACTTGGTTTTATGTAAAGGGGATGCATGGTTAAATTAGGTGTTAACATAGACCATATTGCCACCTTGCGTCAGGCCCGGGGAGAGTTTGACCCTGATCCTGTTTTGGCGGCCCGTTTGTGCGAACAGGCAGGTGCCAATAGCATCGTGGCTCATTTGCGTGAAGACAGAAGGCATATTCAGGATCGGGATATTGTGCTTTTGCGTAAAACAGTGAAAACCCGATTTAATTTAGAGATGTCTGTTAATCCTGGTGTGGTGAAGATTGCTTTGGCGGTCCGGCCGGATCAAGCAACCCTTGTGCCGGAACGTCGTCAGGAGCTTACCACTGAGGGTGGTTTAGATGTCGTTGGTAATTTAAAGAAAATCAAGCAGGTAAGTCATGCGCTGATGGATGCGGGCATTGAGGTCAGTCTTTTTATTGCCCCTGATAAAAAGCAAATTGATGCAACTGCTTCCATAGGGGTTAAGGCCATTGAATTGCATACTGGTCATTATGCCCAGGCTTTTGCCGATCGATTGGCCATTAAAGAATTTGCTGCAATTAAAAGCTCGATCTTGTACGCCCGTAAATTAGGAATCACCGTCAATGCTGGTCACGGACTGAATTATGAGAACACCTATGCCATAGCCCGTCTTAAAGGCATGGCCGAACTAAATATCGGACACTCCATCATGAGCCGTGCCGTTTTTGTCGGTCTCAAGCAAGCTGTACGCGAAATGATTGCGATTACAAAACTATGATTTTGGGTACTGGCATCGACATTATTGAGATCGATCGCATCCAGAAGGCGGTGGAGCGTTGGGGGGATGTGTTTTTGAATTATGTTTTTACTCCCGCAGAAATTGAATATGCCAAGAAATTCAAATTTCCTTACCGGCATTATGCAGGCCGTTTTGCGGCCAAGGAAGCTATTTTTAAAGCCATGGGCATTCCTGATTTATCGTGGCAGGACATCACCATCATTAATGATCCTACGGGTAAGCCCGTTTGCTATTACGAGAATAAGGATTTTAAACATCGCCTGTTGATTTCTATTTCCCATAGTAGAGACTATGCCGTTGCCAGCGCCACTGTTGAGGAATAATCCTCGAGCATCCAAAAAAGATTTTGGTCACTTACTGATCATCGCTGGCTCTCCTACAATGTTGGGGGCATCTGCCTTGAGTTCTTTGGCTGCCATGCGCAGCGGGGCAGGTATGGTGACAGCAGCGACCCCTCGTGGTTTGAATTTAGCTCTCCAGAAAAAGATTTCCAATGTCATCATGACCATGCCTTTGGCTCAGGGGCGCAGTGGGGCCTTTTCTTTGAAAGCTTATGATCAGCTTAAGAAGAACTGGGATCTTTATGATGCAATAGCCATTGGTCCGGGTATTGGTCGTGATCCTGGCACACAAGCATTGGCGCGGCAGATAATAGTTCATTGCCCAAAGCCCTTGGTCATTGATGCGGATGCTTTGTTTGCCTTAGCAGGGCATTGTAACATTTTGCTCAAAGCAGCGGGGCCGCGAATTTTGACGCCACATTTAGGAGAGATGTCTAGGTTAGTTAGACTTCCCATCGATAAGATTGAGGCTAGTCGTTCTAAGATTGTCTGTGATTTTGCGCGAAAGTATCATTGCATTTTATTACTCAAAGGGCATCAGACAATTGTTGCTTCTCCTGATGGTAAAAAATATTTAAACAAAACAGGCAATGTTGGGATGGCGACAGCCGGGAGTGGCGATGTGCTAACAGGCATGATCACAGCATTCCTCGGGCAGGGCTTGAGTCCTTTTGATGCGGCTAAATATGGCGTGTACTTTCATGGGAAAGCAGGGGATTTGGCGGCAAAAAGGAAATCCAAGGCCTCTATGATAGCCGCAGACATCATTGATCAAATCAATATAGGTTAAGGCTTGATGGATCTAAAATTATTCTTTAGAAAGAATTGGGCCGTAGTATTATTTTTTATCTTCCTTGCCATCTTCAGGCTTTCATTAACAACCCAAGGACATCGTTTTGATCTCGATGAACGCCGATATTTTTGGGCTATCTTTTTTTGGAATGATATTCTTCACGGCAGATTTTTTGATGCTGTGTCGTGTTTCTTTTCTGTTAGTGCTCGTCCAGGTTTCATCTTATTTAGTCTAATCCCTTCCGGACTTCAAATACTCCTCGTTCATCTTAATCTTATCAGTACTGCTGATATGCGTTTCTTTGACATCCCAAGCATTTTCAATGTTTTTATTACCCTGATTAATAGTTTTTTGTTTTATCGTATTTTGATTTTAGTGGTGTCCAATCGAGGCTTGGCTTTTGTCGGGGTGGTTATTTATAGTTTGTTAGTCAATACGAATGTCTATATCAGGCATCTTTTTCCTTATGATTGTTCACTGCTATTATTCTTTATAGCCATTTATCTAATCCTTAAGCACCAATCAAGGGGGTTGCTGGATAATAGATTTGCCGTAATGGCGGGTTTACTTTGCGCCTTGGGATCATTGACCTATCCAGGCTATTACGCACTTGCCTTAGTTGTAGCTATTTTTCTAGCATCTTCATTTCGATCAAACCCCAAAGTTCTTCTGGTTTATGCGATTAATTTCTTAAGTACGATTTTATTCTTTGAAATATTAGCTCGATTAGTTGGAAAATCCTATTTGTTGGATTGCAGCATTCTATCTTCAACAGTTAATCACGGCAGCTTTACGGAAGGTTTTCTTTTTATTACTCGATATCTAAAAGATGTTGAAGGCCTTATAGGTGTTGTTTTATTAACCCTATTTATGATTTATTCTATTTGTTTCCTACCCAAGGATCATTCATCTGCTAAATGGCTAGTACTTGCAGCAATTTTAATGTATTCGCTGCATGCCATCCTAGGTCTGGTCTTTTTTAAAATGGTTTTTTATGGAAGAACCCTTCATCTATATTTTCCCTTCATGATTTTTGCGCTTGTGCGGGTATTGACTTTTATACCGCTGCAAAGGTGGAGAAGTTGGGCGGCAGGTGTTTTATTGGCGTGTTCTATTATTTCATTTATTCCTTTTGCATACACCTACGGTCAGCTTTCTTATCCTCATGATATTTTCTTTAAATATCTTTCCCGTATACCTGAGGATAAAATCCTTTGGATTGAGTCTGATAAAAAGGTGGATCCAGCGATTTATAAAAATTATGCTGCGGTGGCGGTCAATCTGAAAGCATATTTTGGTGTTAAAGAAACCTATGTCAGCACTGTTAGGCCATCTAATATGGTGCTGGTCGTCGATAAACCTCATCCTTTAAATTTTCCTTCCTATACTTTTGAGAACTACACACCCGAAGAAAGAAAATTATTGAAGGAGAGAAAATATCGAATGATGATTTTTGTTAATCCGCAAAAAATGAAAGAATATGAAAGTATAAGGAGCGATAATTCTCAAAGCACTTTAGGTGTTTTTCTAAATAAAGTGCTACAGAATTGGTAAATTTTTGTAGAATATGATGGTTAGATATCTTTTGAGGTCTTAAAGCATGATCTTGTCGCCCATTTATCGTTTAATTACCTTAGCCTTAATTACCTGGGTTGTTATATTCCTGTCTTTAAATCCGCTTCCTGAATCTCATTTTGGTAAAACAGCTGATGAAGGGTACTATTCGAAGTATGCTTCCAGCGTTCTTCACAAGGGAAAGAAAGTTTTTAATAGGATGATTTTGTGGTATGCCTCCAGCGATGAGGCCCGTGTTCATCCAGCGCCTATACGGGTAGGATATATTCTTTTATCTGCCTTTTTATTTAAATTAACCGGGCAATCTAGTATCGCCATATTGGCCCTGATCTCGACTTTAAGCTTTTTTCTCTTCTTATTTGTTTGCTTCTTTTATGTTCGAAAATATTTTGATTTAGATACCGCTTTATTAACGGTGCTTTTTTTGTCTTCATCCCCTTTAATGATTGGGCTTAGCCGCAGGGGATTGGTTGACAGTCCGGCTAACTTGTTATGGGGATTGACGGTATGGTTATTCTTGGATGTATTGCTTAAACCAAATCGTCTTAGTTATGTCTATTTTTTAGCGGCCCTTTGTGTTTCAATCACGTTTAAGGAATCTTCGTTGATCTTAATCCCATTTTTTGTGGTGGCAGGATTTTCTGGGCTAAGCAGGGGTGCTGTGATCAGTTTTTCCAAGATTGTAGGGATTGTCATTTGCCCGTTGATTTTTATCCTGGTTTTTTATGGATGGATTTACGGAGGTTTAGGAGTTCTAAAAACAGCGGCGCTTGCTATTTTCAAGACGCATTTATCATCCCATTATTTAAATTCCTATGCCATTGATTATTGCTCAGGCCCTTGGTTTAAATATTTGTTAGATTTTTTATTGCTGACTCCTATTGTAACCCTTCTTTTTATTGGTTATGCGGGATATATATCCGTCCAAAGAAAGGCTTTAGATTTTAAAAATGCCTATTTTTTATTATATTTTGTTTACGTATACGCTGTTTTAAGTAGTCTAGCGCACACGAAGGTGGTTCGATTTGTGGTCAATTTAGAAATGGTGATGGCGTTATTTGCGGTTTTGATGTTGAACGAGCTTTTAAAAGGCTCGGATCTTCACAAAAGGCGAAATATTATTTTTTATCCTGCGTTTAGTATTTTTATGCTTAATTGGATAAGCTTTGTTGATTTATTCTATAAGCCATCGTTATTGGATCCCATCAGCGCCTATCTTTTGGCGCTAAGGCATTTTATTCCGCAATAAATCAGATTTTTTCTGCTAAAAAGTACATCTCGCCCAGATTAAAGGGAAAGACAGCTTGGGAGATGAAAGGTGTTTTACTAAGTATCCAGCTGATGGGTTTGTAAAGACGGGTATTGGGGTGATGCTCGGCATGGGTTTTTAGCATTTCGATGCTGATATATTTTGTCGCCCAGCCGTGTGCCACAGGCCTAAAGCCTGTTTCTTTTAATAGTCTTTTCATGCTGGATGGTGAGAATAAAACCAGATGCTCTTGAACAAAATGAGGCCATTTTTCTTTGAGTAATTTAAAGCTTAGAGTGTCAATATTCGGCGTGACAAATAAAATGCTGCCACCAGGGGCTATTTTTTTGTGCAAGATGGAAAGAAAGTCAACTGGATGGGGGATATGCTCAATGACATCGAATAAGGTGATGAGCGAGAAATGTTCGTCAGGGAACATCGCGTGGTTTAGGTGGCCTGTACGCACCACATCCGCTTTTAATACATCATTGGCTATGCTGGCGGCCTTTGCGTTAACTTCAATTCCAAATACCTTCCATCCTTGGTTTTGGGCGATTTTGAGGGCCAAACCAGTGGCGCAGCCTACTTCTAATAAGTTTCCTTTGTTTACAAATTTCTCAACCCAACGATAATAATGTTCTGCGGTTTTTTCCCGGGGTAGGGCCATGCCGTGATTTCCTGGGTCCTGGCTTCTTTTTTGGATATAATCGGCATTATAGATTTCTTCAGCGCTAAATGAGGCTTGTGGATCTTGAAAGATCAGAGAGCATTCGTGGCATCGAAAGTACGCAATCTTGCCGACTGATGTCTGTAGTGTCAGGCAATGGCTGGTTTTTGGTGATGAACAAACAAGGCATGAAGGACTGGGCATATTTTTGTATTTTAGCACAATAAATTATTTCAAATATATTTAAGTTTTATTTATTAAGAGTATTGGAAATGTTATTATGAGTGAAATCTTGAAAGTGACACGATGCTTTAGAAAATCTTATGAAAATAGATAAAATCACTGTATTTAAATGGATCGATCACTGGATAGGTGGGCCGATCTGCATCTTTTTGGTGTTGGTATACCGATTGACGCACCCTTTTTATGAAACGCATTTGCATGTTCCTGCCGATGAATTGCCTCCTAAGAAAATATTGATCCTCAAGTTTATAGGGATGGGAAGCATTACCTTAGCCTCATCAATCGTCAAAAATGTGCGAAAAGAATATACGGACGCAAAGATTTATTTTCTTACTTTCAAGGAAAATGAAGAAATCCTTAATATCCTCTCTCTGGCTGATAGGGTGATTCTCATTGATCCTCGCAACCCATGGGTACTCTTAAAATCAATTTTCAAAAGCCTTCTTTTTTGTTGGGATGAGAGGATTGATATTGCTTTTGATATTGAATTTTATTCTAAATTTAGCACCATCATGTGTTTTTTGTCCGGGGCTCGATGGAGAGTTGGTTTTTATCTGGCCCGGTATTGGAGAAATTCTCTCATCAATGTACCTGTTTATTTTAATCATAGCAGGCATATCCTTGAGATTTTTTCAATGTTTACAAATACATTGTTAATCAAGGATCAAGATCTTTATCCTAAAGTGATTATGACGACAGATGAGGATAAAGCAGAACTTTTAACGGTTTTGAAAGAATATGAGATCACGGATTTAAAGAAGTTTGTGGCATTTAATATTCACGCCAGTGACCTGGCCCTATGCCGTCGATGGCCGTTAAAACATTTTGTCCTTTTGGTGGAATTATTTTTTAAAGAGAATGATGATATGAATATCATTCTAACAGGGGCTAAAAAGGAAGCTGTTTATTCTGAAGATTTCTTGAATCTTTTGCCGCAACAGTATCGTCATCGGCTTGTTAATTTGACAGGTAAACTTTCTCTAAGGCAATTCTTGACTCTTTTACATGAACTGCCTGTCTTTGTCACTAATGATACAGGGCCTTTTCATTTAGCCAAGGCCGTGGGTGCGCATACGATTTCTTTATGGGGGCCTGGTTCCATTGATCTATACGGTCCTTTTGGTCGCGAAAAGCAGGATCAGGATGTTGTTTATAAAAGGTATCTTTGCAGCCCGTGCCTTTATGTTTACAGGACAAATGCCGGGTATTTTTGTAAGGGGAAAGCGCCTTGCATGGAAGATATCCGTCCTCAGGAAGTGATGGATCTGATTAGAAAGAGATTGAATTCTTGATCACAGGAAGAATGATGCGGTTCATTTCAAAATATTTTCCTTTCGGGCTCATTTTCTTTGGGATTCTTTTTGTTTTCGTTGATTATGCGAATTTAAAATTACTGACGGCAGATGCCAGCATTTATTTGAATATTGCCGAGAACATTGCTAATCGAACGGGTTTTGTTGTTAGTTATAATCTCTGCCAGTGTTTTAACACCTTGTACCATCCCATCTGGGCGTATTATCAGCCCCTTTATCCTATTTTTGTCTCTTTTTTTATTAATCATGGTGGCATTGTTCAAGTGATTAAGGTCAATATCCTGCTTTTTGCGCTGAATGTTGTTTTGATTTTATATATTCTAGAAAGTTTGATCCCGTCATTGTTTAATCTTTTATTTGTCTTGTTTTTAGCCTGCTCGATGAGTTTTTACATTTCCGCCTTGTACGCTTGGACAGAGCAGCTTCATTTTTTCTGTTTTATCGTAACATTTATTTTGTTCCTGAGATTTAAGGATCGTCCAGCTCATCTGTTATGGTTAGGAATTCTCAATGGGATCTTTATGTTGATTCGTGTCGCCCATTTGTATAATTTCTTAGCGTACCTACCTGTTCTTTTTATCGGGAAGGATTCCTTGCGTCAGAAATTAAATAAGGTCTTTTTCTTTGTTGGAGGTTTTGTTTTAGCGTATGGGCTTTATCAACTATTTTGTTTAATTTCATATCACACTTTATTTCCTGAATATGCCCGTCCTGGGGCCAGTTATGGGATGGCGCGTTTCTATAGCGGGATTGCTTATGATCCGCTCAAGGTGGGGCTGCAGATCCCGCTAGGGCATTTTTTCACCCTTCAACATTTCTTATATATTGGGCAACATCTTCGGGATTTTTATAATCGAATGCCATACTTTTTGTGGGCCGCCATTTTTTATTAT
>Ga0302280_1001047_pt1 | contig 23659 bp, 12 predicted proteins | sample III_Fen_E1_1_FD_198771 | JGI IMG/M metagenome (GOLD analysis project Ga0302280, IMG submission 198771) | Peat permafrost microbial communities from Stordalen Mire near Abisko, Sweden - III_Fen_E1_1 | ecosystem: Environmental > Terrestrial > Soil > Wetlands > Permafrost | place: Sweden: Abisko... | reverse complement strand
AGTACCGTTCGTTGAGTTGGTAGTGGCGTTGGTGCAATTCATAGTGTTATTGGGACTAGTACTATTACCACCAGAACTATTTGAACCATTGTTTTGGGTGCCATTAGTAGTACCGTTCGTTGAGTTGTTAGCAGTGTTATTAGGTGTGCTACTGTTTGAACTATTGTTGGTGTTATTGGGACTAGTACTATTACCACCAGAACTATTTGAACCATTGTTTTGGGTGCCATTAGTATTACCGTTCGTGTTATTTGCAGTGTTATTTGTAGTACCGCTATTTGTATTATTTTGACTATTAATTCCACAGGTATTATTTGACAGTTAGTATCCTTAATAACATGAGATACAATGTCCACTCTTCATTTCATATGTTTTGCAAAGAGGATTTGTCAAGACACAAATTTCTTAATTGTTCAAATAATATCCTAGATAGCAATTGGCACAGCAGCCATCTTGAAACTTTGAGCAATAGAGATTATTGGAGCTTGTACTATTAGTGCAATTAGTGCTATTAGTGCTAGTAGCGTTATTCGTACCATTAGTGCCATTAGTGCTATTAGTGTTATTGGCATTGGTCGTATTTGTTCCATTGCTTGTTATGCATTTTCCATTTTCTAAACTATATCCTTCCTGACAGCTATCACAGTAACCATTAAGAGCATTGAAAGTTTTACAAGTATTTTAGCACTTCTGATTGGTATTCAAGAAATATCCTGAGATACAGCTTAGGCAAACAGATCCATTGTATTTTTAACAAAAAGGATCGATTGGAGAATCTTTAACGCAGATTAATCCATTGAGAATGTATCCAGAAATACAAGACAGACAATCTCCATTTGTTGAGTTATATGTGTAGCAAAGAGGATTTGCAGATTGACATTACCCCTGAATTAAATTATAATCCGAAAGACATTTTATACAAGATGAATTTGATGTTTGAACTGCACACCCTGAATTAGGAGCAGAATTTGTCAAAATCAATAAAAACGATAAGGCTAAGACCCACCTGAGAAATTTAGAATCCATTTTAAAATAATTATATCTTGCAATCAAACAGCATTTAAATCACCTACAGACTCCTTCTTCTAGAGTTATAGTAGATGCGAACTTCTTTTAGGATTGTTCATTGCTTGACTATTCCTCTTTCATAAATATTTTACCTCGCATTCAGATGTTGTGAGCTCTCTCAGTATGCTACTGTAGATAAATTATTTTATGAAAAATATGAAGAAAAGTCAATCATGATAAAAGTTACAGTGCTCTAAGCATTTCTCTATTCTATCTCTGATTGTTTGTGAAAAAATAGATTACTTGCAAAATCTGAAAGAATTAATCGCTTTCTACTAATAGTTTATTTTTATATTGACTTTTTCGTTGAAAGTTTGAAAGTTTAAAAATTTGAAAGTTAAAATCTGTCTTGGCCTTCGAGAAGGATGCCGATGTACTATCAAAATATAACTTTTTCTTTCATTTTTAGAATGAAATTTTAGTTCACCAAATTTGTTAAACTATTGCCGTTGCATCTCAATCACTCATTCTTTTTATGGTGTTCATGCCTATTCTCCTTTATGAACATCAGCCGTCATTAACGCATTGATTTATAGTTCCATCTCTGAATGACTGATGACATTGATTTATGGCATCTTCAGAGATAAAGTTTGATGAAATAAAATGCGCTATTTTGTAATTTCCTCTCGATTTAGTTGTATGTATTTATTCAAATATGCTTTGATATTTTGAAAGTTTATCATTTGCTCGGGAAAGTAAACTTATTTGTAGTTTATGCTTAAACTTCCTTATTTTGATTTTGATTTTATTGAAGTTGATTGCATGATTTAAAATGAAACATCATTTTATCATTAAGGAGTATTTTAAGGTTTACTTAACGAAGAAAATCTTCTAAAATTAATTTTTTTATAATATTAAGCTCTTTAACGGTTTTGATTATTTATTTTTATTTAAGATGATGAAACAATCATTCAAGGGATAATACAGTTCACTCCGGTCAGTTGGTAACCTTGATAACAACTTAAACAATTTCCAGTACTAACATCATATGTCTTACATGGATTAATCAACACCACACAAATTCCTTGGCTGAGGTAATATCCATTGTAGCAGTTAGTACACACGCCGTTAGTAAATGAGGAGCAGTCAGGATTTGTTTGCACACATTGACTATTTACGAGGGAGTAGCTTGGATAGCAGGTGAGGCAGATTCCTGTATTTGAATCAAAAGTCAAGCATAGAGGATTGACAATTAGACACAATCCAGAGCTAACATAATATCCTTGATAACAGCTAAAGCACAATCCTGTATTTACATCATAAGTTTTACAGAGTTGATTGACAATAACACAGATGTTGAGGTTATTAATATAATAGCCAGGATAACAGTTAATGCATACTCCACTCACGAACTGTGAACAGGCGTAATTATTTGATCCAGGATTACTGCCTCCTCCGCTTAATAAGCATTTTCCGTTGCTGAGAGTGTAGCCAGCTATACAAGTATTACAGTAGCCATTTAGTGCGTTGAAAGTAGCACAAGTATTTTGACATTTCTTATTTGCATTAAAGATATATCCCGAAATGCAACTAAGGCAAACTGCACCACTATATTTAGCGCAATAAGGATCAATTGGAGTATCCTTGATACAAAGTTGATTATTGAGGATATAGCCTGCAAAGCAGGATAAGCACGATCCAGTTGTAGGCTTGTATGTATTGCAAAGTGGATTGACGAAATAGCATTGTCCTCCAGATAAGTAATATCTATTCTGGCAAGCGTAACAGACTCCATTAAGTCCAGCAATAGTACATCCCTGGAGAGAGCTGCAAGTTAAGACAAAGATTGATGCTAATAATAATATTTTCCAGTATGCTTTTTGCTGCATTATAATAATTATTATATCTTGCAGTATTATCCTACCATTTAAAGAGCAAAGGCCTTTATAATCTCAGTGCTACTTAATACTACAAGAGAAGTAGTTTTCTCTGCAAGCATCAGCCAATAACGATTGGATTTCACATATTCGATATAATTCTAATAATTATCGTTATCCTTTTTATAAGAAACCAAAAATATGAAATTGGATTTTATCGGCAAAGTAAAACATAAGTTTAATGATGTTGATATCTAATCGATTTAACTTTGAGATAATTAATTTTACAGTTTTTTCAATACGTTGTCGTTTATAGTTGATATTAACTAATTCTTCCTGATGGAATTCACTTAATTATTTTTTGACTTCAAGTATAATGATGTGATTTATTTGATTTAAAAGCTAAATTATGTTTAAACTCCTCCGCCTATTCATTTTATAATCTTTCGCAATAATTATGATTTTAGAAAATATCAAAAATTATGGTAATAATTTCGCAAAACAATTTACATTAGTCATTTATGAAACTATCTCACTTTCTTTTCAATATTGTAACTTAAATTTTATAACATGGCTGAAGAGGAGAAAAAGTAATAGCAACCCTACCAGTTTACCCCTGAAGGAGGTGCGCCTGGAAACTCTTCCAAAGATTATACTGGTCGAGGACTTGCGAATTATCCTAACGGCGAGATATATGAAGGTGATTATGTAAATGGGGTATCATTCAAACTATTCAGATTAGAACTGGAAAAGGAAAATACACTTACTCAAATGGAGATGTTTACAATGGTGACTTCAAGGACAATCTCAAGGACGGAATCGGCCGACTAATATATGCAGATAAGAGTGAATACTATGGTCAATGGGTTGAAGGACGTAAGGAGGGAGAAGGGATGTATATCTATCCCAATAAGGATATATTTTCAGGCAACTGGCTGAACAGTAAAAAACATGGTCATGGAACTTACGTTTTTAACGCAACAGGAATGAAATATATCGGAGATTGGGTCGAAAATAGATTTTTATCTGGAAAATGGGCTTATCCAAACGGCACCTATTTCTAAGGACATTTCCAAAATAACAAGCCAAAAGGAAGAGGGCAATGGGTTTTAGCCAACGGAAATGTGGTGGGTGGAGAATATGATCAATTAATTGTTCAAGTCTAAGCCAATAAGCTTGACACTCAATTGATTTGGAATGATAAATGAGATATTGAAGCTTTAACCAATATTGAGATAAAAATTAACTTGCATTGGTTGTTGACAAAAATTCATAAAATAATTGGGAATGAATATAAAATGATAACTTTAAGCATCAATAGATTTGTATCATATGAGAGATAACAGGTGCATTTATTCATGTCTTAAAGTTGAATGATTTAAATATGTGAAGTAATTTGGAACAAATTCTATAAGATAATAACATTCTAATAGAAGTATCAAAATGGGAGTATGCATGAGCGCGTGCGCGAGGGCACCAACTGTCCCCCCGGCATAAATGGAGATTAAAGAAAAGGAGGAGATTGTCAAACAGCTTGAGGAACAGTAGAATGAACCAGTCACAGAAAATAATCAGAAGAATTCAATGCCTCTACAAAATAAATAAAATTAATCGATTTTAAAAAATTAAACTCTGGAAGAGTCGAGCAAAAAGGCAAGTCGCTTTAAAAATTAAAAATCAGTTGAAAAAAGTACGAATCAGCAAGAAGAACCCAAAAATTAATCTGAACAGGAATAAAAAGCAGTGAGCAAATATTTTATTGGCAGAGGAAAAGGGGAAACAGATAATTAACTGATCAGACAGATGATTGCAGCAACTGGAAAGGTGAAAATGACCAAAATATAACTTGATAATGGAGTTTCATATGAAGGATAGTGGATGAATGGGCAGAGAGAAGGAAATGGAACTCAAATTTGGGCAGATAGTTCAAAATATATTGGATAATGGAGGGATAATCAAGCTAATGGAAAAGGAATTTTATATCATGCGGATGGAGATGTGTATGAAGGATAGTGGCTTAATGATAAGGCAAGCGGGTAGGGAGTTTATACCCATGGAAATGGAGCTAAATACGTTGGACAATGGAAAGACGATAAACAGGATGGATTTGGTAAAGAGGAATGGCCAGATGGAGAAGTATATTAAGGATAGTACAGTCTCGGCTCAAAAAATGGAAAGGGATTACTAAAATTTATCGATCAAAGTTATTATTAAGGCGAATTTAGGACCAATTAAATTCACGGAAAAGGTAATTTTATCGATATTTAGGTATCTACGTTTGGTTTCAAAACAAAAAATATGAAGGCCAATGGGAACACAACAAAATGAATGGCTATGGAATTACAACTTGGGTTGATGGCAGATCCTATGAAGGAGAATATTTAAACGATAAAAAACATGGATTTGGCACTTTTCTATGGCCTGATGGACGAAAATATGTTGGCCACTGGTAAAACGGAAAACAACATGGCAGGGGTGAGTATTTCCTGCCAAATGGATAATCCAAAATCGGGGAGTGGTGTGAGGGTAAAAAGATGCGATGGATTGACGATAAATAGAATATGAGCAAAGAAGTTAGTAATAATAAAATTTGATAATTTTACTCATATTGTTAGCCTAATAAGCAATCATAATGATCAAATATCTTTTCACGATTCCTAATTCTCATATTAATTGTTATCAAAGGAAAAATAATTAGCTCTTTCTATCTCCTACTGCAAAGTATTTCTATTTTTGATTTATTTTCCTTAATTTTATAACCCAGTTTTGGCGATAAAGGGCTATTTCAACTATTACTTTTATATATCTTTTTTAACTTCATAAGTCTTGATGAATTATTATTGGAGTGATTTGACATTACTCCTGACAGTGAGAAGTTTTGATGCAATTTCATGCTAATTGAATAGCTATGTTAATCGTTTTTCATATCTCTGTTATAATTAATCGTAATGTTATATTAAACTATTTTTGTGTTTTTTCATTTTCTATAATAAGTACTGCTTAATTTCAATGTTTTTCTTCAAGATTTATCTGTCGTAACGTTTCCAGCAATGTTTGCGTTTTCGTGACGAAATTATTTTGGACAAAAAAGAAAAAAAACCACGTTAAGGTTTTTTGTTAACTTCCAGCGTCATAATTTCAAACAAAGAGATTTAGAAGAGCTCCTGCTATGATAAGTTCCAAGGCACTTGCGTAGTCATCCACTTTTTTAATACTTGTAATAAATTATTAAATTAAAACAAAGGTCTTCAATTTTAGTTTATCTTGAAATAAGTATGGTATAAATAGTATAGAGTTTACATGATGTAATTAATTTTGCTTACAAAATTAACTAAAAAATGAAGGTACCATTCATTTGTTTTACTTTTGTAATGCTCAAATATACGAATTGTTTTGGAATATACTATTATTGTACAACCCATTAGTAAACATCTTCATCATTCAGCATTAACCATTAACAAAAATTGACATAAGTTGATACGCTAAAGCATATTTAATTGTCCTCGATCAAAAATATATGTTTTTTCTTAAGAATTGTCTGAATTATGCTCATAATAGTTGTCCTACCAAAATATTTTAAGACCTCAACTTTAACAAGAGCGAATTAATTTATAATTGACTTTTACTACGGATTAACTTTAAAAATAAAGCAAATATCAAAAAATAGCTTGTCTTTTTTTCCATTGCTCGCTTAGATAAAATTGACTCTTAATTAAGATGAAACTATGAGGAGCTCCTCTGGCTAAAAAAATTGGAAACCCCACCCAAAGTCGGAGGACTCCTTCTCTTTGAATAGATTTTAGGAAGCAATCCCAAATTCCTGTATATATCTTCTAATTTTTTAATTGTTTTTGAAGCTTCACTTTTATGTTATCAGCAGGAAGGCATATTAATGAAGTCACGAACGAAGCCACTAATGCTATCAAATTCTGGTGGATATTTTTAGGAAGGTTAAATATCTATAATTTATCTGAAAGAATATCTCTACTTGCTAGCTGCCCAAAATTAATGAGTCCCACTCGTATGATAGTTATGTTTAATCCTGACCATAAAGAAAGAAGGCCTTCTTCTTTAATAATACTTTTGAAGGCCTGATAGGTATTTTTATAGGGGATTTTTCCAGTGGATAAGGACGCTTGCTTTCGTATTAATGCAACATCGAAAGGAGTTCCTATTAAAGCCCCAAATGCACCGCTTATAAACGATATTGCTGCTATTTAAAGAGGATGAACCTTTTGTTGTTTCTGCTATCTTTTCTTTTTTAAATCTAAATAAAGCTTATCATATGCACCCACTCTTGCTGAAGCATAAAATAGTTGCCTAAAAATTGCGCTATCCAAACCTCGATATAAAGAAGGCAGTCCATACTAAAGTTTGATTTTCTTGAAAATATTAAAAACAGTGAGGTCCTGAGTGTTAGTTTTTCCAATTTTTTCAGATGTAATTTGAACTAACACTTTTAGGGTATCTAATGGTTGAATTATTAATGTTGCAAAGGCTCCGGAAAGTCCTCCTATTGCAAAAGGGACTAAATTTTGGAGGATTTAATCAGTATTTGGCATACTCTTTTATGGAAAACCGCCAAATTGTTTATAAATAATAATATAAACAAAAGTAAAAGGTCGAGCAGCAAAAATAAAATAATAAAATTCTCTACCAACTTTTTTATTAGAATTTGCAGTTTTACTGAGAAATTAAACTACTTCATTTTTACAACTATTAGAGCCATTTTTGGAGAAGATTGATAAAAATCAAGAATACTATTTATAGAAATATGGGATGAAAATACATTAAACTGTAAATAAATATATATGAGGACAGAATCTTTGAGATAAAGTGTGAACAGATTAATAAATGTTAAAAAAGATAATCCTAAACATGTAAACTAAATCTATCAGCAATCAAAAGGACTAATATTCAAAAAATATATATTATCTCTGTGCTTGTAGTTTTCAAGTTATCAATATGCAAGTGGTAAAGTTTCATCATTGATGTTTTTCATGCAAATTATAAATACAATAATAATCGTTTGCTCAGCCATTTCATTAATATTGAATTATATGTTGAAGGATGGTGTCGATAAAGTGAAAAAGATAATTGTTTATGAAAGAAATATATTAAAAGATAAGATTACAAATATTAGAAATACTTAAAAATAGTAAAGAAAAAGAAAAAGAAATGAAAAAAATGATTTGATTAATGATAACAAAAAGTACATCAATTAATTGATGGCCCAATAACACTGAAACTTCATCCCGAATAGATACTCAAAAAATCAGAAAAAATGAATTAATTAAAGAAATTTCAGCCTCACTATCATTAAACAGACGATTTTTGGCTCATAATCAAAGAAATCCTTTTATTTTTGATTAAAATATTTTGATTTAACAAGATTTTACATAATTTAAGTGAAAGAGTCTTAACTGAAATTTCTCTGACTCGAAGAGTGAAGAGCGGGCAACATGCTGAATAATTCTTTATTTTTAAGATAGTTTATCTCCTAATGATAATAGTTTGGCGTCAGTTTTGTTTTTGCTGATGATTTATAATGTTGCATCATCAAAAGCAAGTAGTGTGTTTTTGATTACATCATTTAGCGTAAGCGCATATTACGTCATTAATATACTTAAAATATCATCAAACAGCATGAGAGAAGAAGAAAATCTCACAAGATGTACCAATATGTCTTAGTCAGAATCATCAGAAACTAATGTGTGGTCTGAATAACATCAGGTTTACTACTACTCAAGTTTTGACCTTTTCAACTCCACCCAAAGCGAGGAAGAGTTTTATCAGTTTTATATTTTCATCGAAAAAGTGTACACGGAACTTGGATTCGAATGGAGAATTGAAGCCAATTCGCTTTTTTCACCGCATTTTGGCAGTAAATAAGTTTTTATGAACCTCCTCGAATTATGGCTTAGGCATCATCCCCCAGTCAACTCACTCAAATCATCTAACAGCAAAATGACTACCTTCAGTCAAGCCTATGTTTCTCAGTTTCTGCAAATGATGGAGACTTAGCTCTCTATAAAGCATCCAAATTTAAAGATTCAACCACCTCTGACGTCATTGAAAGCCGTTTGCCTTGGCTTTTTTATGACAGCCAATTAAATATGGGGATAAATGTTTCAACCAGAGTCAACTCCCAAAAGACTCTAAGCTTTTTCAGCCAATAATTTAATCAAAGATATTACAAATAAAATTGAAAAAACATTTCGCCCGCTCATGGTTGTAACAGAAAAGATAAGCAGTGTGTTTGGTAAAAAAAAACGTAAATTCAATGAGGAAATTGATGAGTAAGACTGTGACTAGTCAAAATTTTAAAATTGCTATCACTAATTTAGAAGGACATTGGATATTGAAAAACAACTGGAGAGAAAGATGAGCGATTTTAATCTTGAGGATTATGAGCCCGAAACAAAAAATAAGATAATAGAGAAAAAAGAGTTTAGAGAGGCAGACAGTCCCATCCAAGCTTCCCTTATATCTAATCTTTATAGCTATGTGACAGATTTCCTCAACAGAAATCCTTCATGGCAAGTAGCCAGCAATTTTGTGACTCAAATTCTTGAACTGAATCAAGTTCGATTAGAATAGGGACTAAAAGTAAAAGTAATGAGGCCAGCTCAAGATTTTTATTGCAAATTAGTCATGGTTTGGTTAGTGTGCCAAAAGAATTCAAGTGAGACAATAATTTTCCAAAACTATTTGAACAGATTGAAATCAACATTTTTTGTTGACTCTTGGTCTGATAAATATTTGGTGCCCACTAAATATTTTTATGAAAGAATGAAGCATGATTGGGAATAGATAAAATTGTAAAACAACAGCCATACAATGAATGAAAAGGAAGTTTTAAATAGCTTTATCAGAAGAGTGAAAAGATCTATGAAGTTGGACTGGGATCATAAAATTCAAATAAACCGATAGAAAGTAGTTTGAGCATTAATATTCCTTTTTTCAATGATACTTAATAGGTTGATTTAATTGAATTTTTACCTATTAAAAAGGTAGTATTAATTTATCTTTCATAATTAAGGTAAAAAATGAATAGTTAAGATTGAATGAATAAAATTAGATACAACTGAATATCAGTAATCTAAACTTGGATTAGATATCATTCAGGTCAGAAAGAAAATTTTCTCTTTTTGAGGGGAGTTATTTCGTATTTTTATTCTTCCTCATCTTCAGAAGAGGCAGGACTCAAAGGCCTCTTAAAGCCATTGTTTCCCTCCTCTTGCTGATTGTAGGGATTCTCAAAGAATTGAGCAATCACGAGGATCAATGTTGCGCAATAAATTTTCATGAATTGAGAATATTTTGATTTAAATTCAGGGCACTTGACGATCTCAAGACAATTAAGCTTAAGAAGGCAGACGCTTCTGAAATTTGATGCAACTTCAAAGCCAATTTCTGTCAACTAGGAGCAACTCATGAAATTATCAGCTTTTTCTTGGTAAGCCTGCAGAACTTAATTTGCAACTTCCATAAGTTCAAGGGCAATTGCTTTAGGGCAATAGTTGCACACCATGTCTAAAAATTCCTTTAATTTATCAAAAACCTCCAAGTTGTTCAGTAAATTTGAAAGGCCGGAAACCTCATTTATAAGTTCTTCGCATGTTTTTTTTGTGTTTAGCCCATAGAGGCCTTTAGGGAATTGATTGAGGAATGTAGAATCAATTTTGGGAATTTATATTCTTATAAATTCCATGTAATTCTGAAGTTCCCTTTTAAAGACACTTTCATGCTCTGACATGAAATTGCTTTAGAAGCTAATTTAATAGCTATTGGTGATGTTCCTTGATGATTTCATGTAAAAACCCAACTCTTAAATGTTTTCCTCCATCCCTTCTTTAGTCTCTCCTGCAGGTCCCTTTTCAAGGGAAATGTCAACGGCTTCAGGAAATTCAATCTCTTGAATAGATTAGAGCTCTAGGTTGTTAAACTCAGTATATCTGCTACACATTTCTTTTTTTACTTTGAATACTTAATTATTATAAATGGCTTCTGCCATTGAATAGTATTTGTAAGATTAAAAAGAAATTATTTAAGATTTAAAATTGCGGATTATTTTAATGCTGAATTATGTATCTGCCTTCATAGATTAGAAATTAGACCGAAGCCCAAATCATAATTATTTATGGAATCCTCTTTAGCTCAAAAAATTCTTCATAATTCTGTTGAAGCAACGATCACCATATTAACACAAACTCAGGTTTTTTCGTTCAAAATAACAAAAATATAACAACATTTCTTTTTAAATCGACTCCATCAGTTTAGAACTTTCTGTGATGTTCTATATTTGAATTTTATTTTTTGAAAATCCGTGGCTTTCAAGCCCCTCAAGATAAAATTTTTCCTCTTTAGCTTATAAACAAAGAAGAGAGTCAGTCAAATTAACTTTCCCCATCTCTTTATCTAATATCTCAAAGAGTCATAGATATGATAGATGATAACAAGTTGATAACAGGTAAGCATCTGATGTGCTGAAGGAAATCAACTCAACAGTTTTCTCTTACTAAAATTTCAAGATTAACAGTTTGGAATTTCTTGGAGGACAAAGCCATTATTTTTTATTTTGAGTGTTGTATATTTTCAAATTAACAAATTCTATATTTTTCCTCTTTGCAAAATGAAAAAGAATTCAACATAAATTGAGGGCGGACCCAGAAAAATCTTCTTTTAGCCAAAACATTGCTGATTGCAAAATCTTATTAATTTATACATAATACCTCAAATCCTCACTAATTAATTAATAAATATTTAATAAAATAATTAGTAGCATATCAATGAAATAAAGTTAATTAGTGTATAGGATTATAATAATGATATTATAACAAATTTCAAATAGGCTTTTTCCATAGATTTACAAGAACTGATGAATAAAATAGACAATAGGATAGAGATTAAACTATAATGCCTTTTAGGATTAGTTTCATCTTGTAAGACTATGCAATGATATCGATCATTATATTATAGATAATTAATATTAATTAAAATTTTATTAAATTCAAAGGGAAATTTTATTGAAGTATTTTATTAACATAGTTGATGAGTAAAATGAATTATTCTTAATTTAATTATCCTTATAGACGTTTAAATGAGTATATTATCACATCTAATCAATTCTTACAATATTATTATTCTATTTGCTAAAGACTGATAAAGATATTTATGAATCGTATGATAGGAATCAGACTAAAATTACTTAATAAATAGCAAATATTGAATCTTAAACAACAATATTATTTCTTTAAATTGATAATAACTTAACTCTATTAATATTCTTATTAATTATCACAAAGCTATAGATAATGCGAAAAATACAAATACATTAAAAAATATTGTTCTAGACATTTATTAATTTTGTTCCATTATCTTTTACTTTTCGAAGCCATAATTGATTGTAATAGAATAGAGAAACATGCAAAGAAAGTTATTTACTAAACTTTAAACTATCGATCCTGGCCTCAATACTGAGCAGGTTGTGCATTCTATCATTGAACATCTCATCGAAATATCTGGATAAATTTGGATGATGAAGCAACTCAAACGAATTAGCACAAAAGTTATGACGGAATAAGTCATGCATAAAGAAATTAATAGCATCGGACAAGCATATATGTCTAATCAATATGCAGGTCGATTTTCAGAGGATCAGGGAGACGTACCTATTTCAACATATAGAAAAATCATATTTATGAATCAAACAGACCATTTTCTGCAAAGGTGTAATGGAATCGTAAACAAAAAGCTCATTCATCTAAAAAATCGTTATTGTATAGACCTTCAAAGAAAATGACCACACACCAATCTTTTAGTTCTGCTAGCAAATAATCCCGCAAGCGTTATTATATGAAAACTCAATTCTAAAAATTTGTTGCACTTCCATCGAAGTAATCATTTGATGACTCCTTTGATGAAGCTTATATTAATTCCCTAAGGGAAAAGAAGGCCCGATAGTTGATCTACGTTAAATCAAAATAGCAGTTTATGAAGACTTTAAATTAATAGAATGAGCGTTACCCAAAGATAAATAAAAAATTCCAACAAATAATGGGAAATAAATCTTATTACTACAATAAAAATGGGTAAAACATAGAAATAAATCAAAACAAACTTCTTAAAAAGAATATAAACAGCAAAATAATGCTGAAAACAGCAAATTCAAAAAGAACCGCTGATCAGGTGAAAACCTAAACGAAAGTTTAGTATCGATAGAAATAAAATTCTTTTAAAAAAAGTAGAGAAGCCTTTATATTTAACGATAAGCCACCAACCTTATTCTACAAATCATAAAATTGTAATTATCATATCATTCTATGACTTTCAAATTTGATTTTTTGTATGCTTATTTAATATGATTGTTAATTCTGAACTCAGAGTCGCTCCTTTCTTCAACTCAAGATTGTTCTTTTAGGAAAAATCGACGGGCCAGTATCGACCACTAGATTTTTTTTCATCCAGTAATCCTATACTCTTTAAAGCCTTAGCGACAAGCTAAGAACAGAAATATCCTCTCTATTCCTTCACGTTTTACCAATTGAAATCACTTTAAAGCTTCATCAGCTTTAAGGCTCCAATATCATATTTTTTGCCTAAATTTTTTTTCATAAATTGAAGTAGGTTGGTTTGAGCTTCTGCTTTTCTAATGTAGTTCAGCTTTCTCAAGGTGACTTTACCATAAAGATCAAAAAAGTTAATATACTAGCTCCAATTATATATGGAGACTCCATGCATTTGGTTTGATTAAAATACCATAAGTTCTTTTTTTTTAAGTTTTACCACCATTGCAACATGATCAAAATCGCTGTTGGTTAAAGCCCTTTGAATCTTTGCTCCAAAATTATCCGTGTAGAACAGCAAAATATCTCCAGTTTATGCTTATTTTAAAAACTATCGTTCAGCTAAGGTATCCATTTGCTAATAGATAAATCTATTCATTGTTTTTAGCATGAGTTTGCTCTACTTACTGTGATATTCTAAAACTTGCTTTAAGGATTATTTCCATTTTTGTTAATCATCTTTACTCTATGCTTGCAAAAGCAAATTCTAGCATTATCCATGAAAATCTAGCATAAGACCTTATGATGTTTGCTTAATCTCAGCAGAAAGAATTTTTAGATTCACACATCCAATTGCTTTTTATTTTTTGTCATCTTAAAAACTATACAGTTTTTCAGGAGTTAAAACCATAAATCGAGTCTAATTTAGCCAAAAATTACACGCCATGAGAAAAAGAACCCATCTGTCTTTTTTTTCATAAAACCTTCTCGGATAATCGAATGAGGATTGCTGAATTTTTCTAAGCATTTATTATCTGAGACATCTTCACATTTTTTCAGTTTTGTTGGTTTGTAGAAATTCTCTTTAGTATTTTTAATTTCGTCGGTGAGTTGATTAGTTATTGAATTACTTCGGCTACGATTTTCGCTATCGTATAAGCTCGTACTGGACCCTTTCTTATTTTTTTCATCATTCCAATAGTCCTGATCAAAGATGACAACTTATCTTTAATCTTCGATATTGCAGTAAATTTAATTGGTTGATGTATTTTGCATTATTCTATTTTTTAAATATTATACGAACTCTATGATTTTAACGTATAAAGCATGGATAGGCTCTTTATTAAAATGCGTATTAAATTTGTCCTCAACTTATCTGAAATGCATAATGATAATTTGAGTCAAGAAACTGATTATTATTTCAAATCATGACTCATGAAAGAAATAATTAAAATCATTTTTTGATATCAGATTGAATTAATCAATCAATCATTTATCTTATCTGATGAAAAACTAAAGAAGATCAATATATATTTTGATTATCCAGTTGATTATAGTTTTACATATGAAATCTCAAGATACATAAACATACAAATACTTTAACCTTAATAAAATCAACCTTTATCTTGCAATTCAATAAATTGAACATTATCCATCATTAGGTTAATCATAGATCATAGTGACGATCATCCTTTCTTAATTGTTTATTAAATTCGTTTGCTTATTATATTTTCAATGCTTCTTCAATTCCTATCCTCCTGACAACGTCGAAAAGCGAAAAGAATATTCCTCCAAATATGAGTTGTGGCACCAAAGAAAGCGGGGCTGCGTAAATCATTTTTTACATGAGGTCATTGGCCATCTGAGCATCTTAAAGGTCGCAGTCCGAACAATCAGAGCGAAACTGGCTCCAATGAAGAAAGAATCGTACATTTATGATAATATAATAATGATATTTAAGTTAACATATAAATTGTGTTAATGAATAAACCCGAAGAACCTAAGTACTATGATCAACTGGTTCATTTCATATCGGGACTGTTGGCTGGCTTCATCTCAGTGACAGTTTGTAATCCTTTGGATATAGCCAGGACAAGACTCAATGTCTTAGTAATTGTCATCTCATGCAGACTGCTCCAAGTCATCAAAGTAATAGCAACAAGTACACGCATTTCTCACATGCTATGAGGACCATTTGGAAAGAGGAAGGTCTTCGAGGATTTTATTCTGGTATATGCTATATGATTTAGGATATCGCACAAATGTTGTTGCAATTCCTCTCTTTCATTCCATTTTCTTTCCGATATACGAATACACGAAAAAAAGAATGGAATAAATGGGATATAATGCATCTCATTCTTGTCTAGGGGCAACATTCGCGGCTGGATCTATTTCCAACGTCCTTACTAATCCAATTTGGGTCGTGAGAACGCGATTAATGGTTCAATATCTGCACCCAGAGAGCTCACATTATCTGCATACTGCACCTCTCCAAGTCATAAACGAGATGATACAACAAGTATTTACTCAATAATCCAGGAAGGAGTAAGGTCTCTTTTCAAAGGCCTTTCAGCTTCTCTTCTTTCAGTATCCAATGCAGTCGTTTACTTTTACATATATTAAAAATTAAAACGTGAGTTATCGAAAAATAATGAAATCAGCGTCATGAACATTTTTATATCATCGACTGCCTCCAAAGGTACAATTCTAGTAAACTAGTCGTATCATCATCGCTAACTTATCCTTTGGTTGTCATTCGAACTGTTATGCACGATTTTAGAGGATATTAGAAATAGCACTTGCTTGGAATAGTGAAGCATATTTGGAAGGAGAACGGTATATGGGGATTTTATGGAGGATTGAAGCCAGATTTAATCCGTCTGATTCCTTCCAATGCCATTTTGTTTATTGTTTATGAATAACTAAAAAAATATTTGTGATTTTTATATTTTTAATTCATATAGATAATTATATTATCAAATGGTTAATAACCTTTTTAATTTATCAATACTGTTAGGATTTTATTTTTGCAGAGTCATTCTGAAAGGTTTAAATTATTTTCTGTAGTTTGTGAAGATACTTTGCTTCACTTTAACCGTCTTTGACTCTTCCAACTCTCTCTATGCGATATATGCTTCAATTTATTTGATTAGTATTTTTCTAACTCCAGAAGTTATACCTCCTCTACTTTTGGTCATCATCAGTAATTTTTCCAGTAATAACACATATGGAATATCTACGGTCCCTTTTAGCAATCGTTTTTAGAAAAATACTATAAAGACTCGCAAAAATGCGCATATCTTCAAAGAATCTACTTTTGGAAACTTTAATATTTCACAGCCTGTAAATGCAATGATTTTTAGCATATTAGATTCAGCAAATTTCTTTGATTCTTTTAGACGATATTATTGGAATAAATTGTTCACTTGAATACCGATATGAGTTATAAGTGTATACATCAGTAATTGAATTTGTTCATTGTTCCCAGATTAAGCTTGCTAAACCTGAGATTTAATAAATTGAGTAATGAGAGTAACATCCTAAGGATTCAATCTATTTTCAATGATTTACAGAAATATTTGGGTAAGCATCTCACCAGACTCTTTAATTTTGGCTTATATTAACTGTACGAGGATAAAAACATTCATATCCCAAGTTTATCTTTCTGCACTAAAGAAATTACTCAAAGTGAGCTGAGTAAATAAATGAATGTTATCCATTTATTTAACAATATTCTATTCATGTTTTATGTTATCTTCTTAATTGACAGATGATAAAGGAAAATTGATTTATTGCTATTATGTCTTCTTTTCTTCTATAAGATTAAAAGCTTATTTTTTGTAACTAATAACTTCAAACCACAGTAATATATTGCTATGAATAGCAAGTTGAGAAAGAACCAACATTAACCTTTTTCGATCATATAGAAAGAAATGTTCAAAGTGTTTTCCAATTATATGAAGGCATTATTTTGTGAAGAGTAATTATGATAGCATACTCTTGTTTGAAAATTGATAAACTTATTTTATTTCATTGGGAGTTGTCGCCAAAGATTGCAAAGTTTTGATTATCTCACATAACTCTTTTAAAAAATCAGTGTTAATTATTGTTTATTGACTATTTTTTACTTACAATTTTTAAGAGTCTTCATTATTTTTTTCTTGCTTATATCCCAATTATTAGATAAAATTGGTTTATCCAATGATTTTGAAGATAAGTTACTGAGCTGTCTGTTCAATTGCTGGTCTTAGTTATATTTAATTTCTCCTTAAGCTGTCCAGCAAATACAGGATTCTTTTTTACGATGTCTCCAAACAATTTAATAAAGTTCGCTCAAATTAGATAGCATCAGCATAATTATCTAAATCTTTACCATTAATCAATTTTCTGCAAGTAGAACTAAGGAAAATATAGAATGGATTATCCATGAGGATATTTTTTATTTTGGGAATTGACAGCTTCAAAAATAGATTAGAGTATGATTTTGTCCCCAAGTTGTCCATTTGCTGCAAAATTTGAATTCCAATTGAAGAATGAGCAGCCTACAGCTCAGCTACTATTTATTGGTTGAGGGACTCAAGAAAGTATTGCTGGTCATAGTCGTCAATTTATCGACTTATTTGTATTTACATTGCTAGATCTGTTACGTACAGCATCTCGTTAGTAAGCATCTGCTTGCCATAAGGCACTTCGTCTCCATTGATAACCATGATATCGCCATAAAATTGAATAACTCCTCCTTCTTGAGACGAATTTTTAATACGAGGTTGATTGGAATTCATGATCTCTATTAATTGTAAGTATATCAAATTGAAATGAATAATTGATATAAAAGTTAGGCGTTAAAAATATTACTAAGTAATAATACAACTTAAATGATCAACAAGTAGGTCAAAGTAGTTAAGATTAATCTTCTCAACGAGAATAAAAAATATCAAACCTCAAAGAAGGCAGAGGGAAAGAAAAAAGAAGTAGATGAGGAAAAATAATTTTCATTCAGCAATGATAAAGCGAAGTTTAGATCGACCCATACTTAATTACCATCATCCAAAATCAATGTATCAAAAAAAGAAATTCCTCCTTCATCACAAAAATTGAAACCCAATAAAAATGGCATAAAGAAAGGCGAATCATCGAAGGATAAAATTAATCAAATCCGAAAAAAAGTTGAAGAGTACAATGAGCACTATGAGGCAATTAGCGAGAAAGATCTATTGTTTAAGAAATCAATATAAAATTTGAAAAATACCATGTTTAATGATTCAAGGGACAACAAGAAATTGACGATAAAAACATTGAAAGAGATAGGAAAGTATGCGTAGAACAAATCTAAATAAAAAGATTTGCGAAAAGATTCGCCCCCGATAAAAACAAATACAAAACCAAAAAAAGATATACCAGTATAATTTTATGGATTTCACTTTTAGGAAAAGGAACCATCGAACAATAATTTGGCATAATTACATAAATTCAAGGTAAAATAAAAGGAATAACAAAATTATAGTGGACTATCAGTTTAATAGCTGCTGAAGGGTACATACACTTCATTCGAAGAGCGCTATAGTGAGGAACTTGATCATATCCAACATCCCCCGAAGCCAATAAATTGGTAAAAATAAAATTAGAATCATCCTCCTATGCAGCTTCATGGTTTTTCTCCATAAATTTTCGAGAAAAAACATCATTTTTAAGATTAAAAAGTAATTGAAGAAAAGGAAATCGATATAATCTGCTAAATATTCTAAATTTGTGAAAAGTATGAGGAAGGGGATACGATCGTGTTAAAAGACTTTTAGCGATTAATGGAACAATTAGAGAGGATGTTTTTTATAAAAGTTATTCAATAGAGTAAAGCTGATAACAAAATAGGAAGACAATCTCCAGTCTCCGAGGAACAACAATTTTATGATTCACTTAAATAATTTGAGAAAGGCTTTAAGACCATATTCTACCGACGCGAAGCCAATAATATTTACGATACTCTCTATTATCTGAAGTAATCTAATAAATTGAGGTAAGTCACTAATAATTTTGTCAAGATCAAATCAATCCTACCACTTTGAAAATTATACTTTTTAAATATGAATATAATTTTTCAAGTAAATATCATCATAGCCAAATATTTTCTGAAATTAAATCTTCAAGATAGAGAACAAGTTCTATAAACAATATATATTTTTATTTATAATCTCTTCGGGATAAACCAAGGAACATGTTTTGTGATTTACTAGTATCTAAAATGTTCACATCAAAATTTATCAAAAAGGTAATAATTTTAATATTAATTTTTTACTGAATTTTATTTTATTGCAGCGATTGCAAATATTTTTAATTGATCTTCTTATGGTAAGTTAATCACAAGACTTTGCCTGTGCAAATGTCCTTTCTATTGCAATGTGGATAAAATTAATAAATTTTGATTTTTATTGGTCGCTGAATATTATAAGAATAGGTAAAATAGTTAAAATAACCATGATAACGATTAAGAATAATCGCTCTCTTATCCTAGTTCATTTTTTCTGCAACAGAACCCTCGGCAACATGTTTTTCATCTCTCCCTTTATCTCCTTTCCACATATATTGGCCACATTTTTGTTCGTAGAATTAGATTTGTTGTTGATCCCACTAATTTTGCACGAGTTAAGTACATTTTTCCGAGGATAATTTTATGACTTTTTCAGGTCTTTCTTTCTCAGATAATTCACAATGATATTGAAATCGTTTTTACTTTCTTCCAGTTCACTTCTCATCTCAACAATATCACGTTCCAATAAAGTATTCATCTAGTCTTTTTGAGTGATTTCTTTCAGTAGATTTTATATCACTCTTGTAAATTTGGCCTCAAGTTATTTCCTACCATTTTCAATGACTCCCATTTTAGTGTGTAATTGTCTCAATTTATAGCTTTTCGATGGCAGCATATCATCCTGACTGGCTCCCGAAAAGCGAAATTCTATCTACAAGGCATTAGAATCATTCTGGGTGGTGGCCATCTCTTTACTTTTGGTCGAGAGTCCCGATTCCCGCTTGAACAAAAGTAAGTTCTTACTAATTTAAAGGTCCATATTATTTATACTGATAATTACAAAACAATTCATATTGATATTCAAATCACCATCTGCGAACAAGCCTTTATCACTCCAACTTCTGCTACTAGGAAATAGAACTCTCCATTGAATTCCTTCTGCTCTTGGTAGGGACATGGTTCAACATCTACAGCTCTTCTCTGATTTTTTAAAAATTTTGCTCAAAATATTTTTTGTCCTATTGATATTTTTCTAAGGTTTTTTTGGTTTGAGTATACTCTTGAGTAAGTGCTTCATACCTCTGCATGATTTGCTGATGATCACTCAAGATTTGATCGTACTTATTTAAAACGACTTCCTTTTATAGATTCATTTTCACAACATCATTTTACATCAGGATACATTTCTTTTACAAATTGGACTTATCATGAGAGATGGTTTCGATTAAAGTCCTCAACACTCCTTAGTTCTATCTTAAATATTAATAGTTTTATCCTAAATTTATCAAATCTCTATTTTTGGTGATTAATTCTCCGAAGATTACATGCAAAAGATTATAGAGCTAGTTAATCTCCATGTACATGAATTTACTGAGGCAGTGCAGTTGGGCAGTCCACTAAGTTTGACTAGCCTTATGTCTTGATAAAATAAGATTTGATTTGAGTTACTGAAGCTGCTTCTCCATAGTCTAAGAAAAATATCTTAAGTCTTCGGGCATGTGGACACTGAGAATATTCTTAAAAGTTGTTTCAATTTTATTTTCAATTTTTTTATAGTCTTCTTCATTTTTAAGTTGAGCTATAGTGAACTTTTGTCCCTCCTCCTTTTTATCAGTTTTATTCTTATCTGAAGTGAAAATTTGTCTCCAATTAAACTTGCTTTTATCCTTTGGCTCCACTTCTACCTTTGTATGTTCTACTTCTGGATCTTCCTGCAGATAAGAAAGTATATAACTAGCGGGTTTAATCTTAAAATATAAGTATTTAAAAGCATTCATTTTAATATTCTCATTTGGAAACAATTCATAGATTTTTTCATAGTACTTAAGATTCTTTAACCCTTATCCTTAGTTACGCTTATACTGGTTTCGAAGACTCAGGCAGATATATTTAGATGATTCCTTCTCAAGCGTGTATCGATAAAATTTACTGACTGTTTTCAGGTTGATGAAATCTTTGATATCCAAAAAGTTAATTATTTTTTCCCTTAAGCGAACGTAATAGAAGATATACTATAGTTTTATGCAATCGAAATTAATCATCTTTTTGCTTTATGCGCCAGTGTTTCCCTACATGCATCGTAAATATTTTTCATAGATCTACTCTTTTTATTGCAATATTTTAGTATTCTACAGACGTAAATTTTTATTTTAAAGCTCTAGAGCCACTATGTCCAATTGATAAGTTTCAATAATCTTTGACTTCTCCTCGACTTTATTTATTAGCTACTATTTATCTTTGACAAGAACAGATATTGTCCTCTGCAATTCTTCTAAAGTTTTATTTTTCTCCTCGTATAAATGCTTAATTTGTTCGTTGTAGTTATCTTGAATTGAGTTGACAATGTTATGATGATTGGACAGCATCTGCTTTACCTTTTCGAATTCTAGGAGTTGATCATGGGATTGCTCATATTATCTTTTAAGTTCTTCGATGATGCTGACTAAACCCTCGAGAGTTGTCATCATCTCCAAGAAGGTATGACTTAGAGCCTACTCTTTGGCATTGACTTCGTAAACCTTGACAAATATGTCCTCTGAATCCTTGATCTGTCTGGTTAATTTTTTCATTTTCTGATCAAGGCGGTTTCTCAATTCTTTTATTTTTTCGGCATCCTCTTCAGAATTTTCTTTATTTTCCTGTGCATTGCTATTTTTATAGCCAAATATCTTCCACATCAATGGCTCAACTATATGATTATTACTTAAATTATAAATCTTTATCCATCAATAATCTATTATCAAAATCCTTTTATAGAAGATGTTATTCATCAATCAAAATAAGAGCTCGGTGCTTACAATTCTGTAGATGGTTTACTTGCCGTTGAACATTGGAGAAAGCACAATGTCTAAGGGAGTCTCTTTAAAGTCACTTTCTTCAAGCAGGCGGTTCACAAAAACGTCGTAGCGCTCCTTCATATCCAAAGTATTGCGGCCATAAATTGATTGAGGGTGCATTTATGGTAAAAAATCTAAACCTTCGCCATCGTAAGTGTAGATGTAGGCATTCATCACCTATCCATTGAGAGACTAATCGCTGAGCAAAAGATGGATGCTATAAACATATTCTCCTGTTTCGGAAAGATAGCTTTTCTCAGTATGGTTATCGGCATCGAATTTCTTAAGTGCTTGCTAAAAAGGAGTGAGAATGTCCATCACTTCGCAGCTTACGATAACATCTTCTGTATGCTCATCTAAATAAATACAACTCTACCTTTCGCAATAAGTTCCTTCAGGGTTATTTTTTCTACTTTTTTTGAGACACCAGTGATTCTTGTTTCAATTTTGGCTCTTATCACTTTTTTCTTTCCGGCTTCAGATCCAGGCACTAACTTGTCCCATTATTTGCTATCGTATGATTTCATCCAGCTAGAAATTTATAAGAAATAAGTGTAGTCATTTCCTGCCAGACTGCAGTATTTCTCTTCCCATTTAGCCTCAGCCACGCTTCTAATCTTGTAGATTCCTGGCTCAATGTATCTAGGATAGTTAAGCTGATATTATTCCCGTTCATTGGTGAGTCTGATTCGGAAATGGTTGACCACTTCTAAGCTTTCAATTACTCTTAGAATAATATCAAAGTCAGAGGAAGTGACGATTTTGGTGTTTCCTTTTGCCTTGCTTTCTTTTGCTCCAGTTTATTGCTTAAAAAGGACAGGAACTCTGTTACTTTTGAAGTAAGTCTTTGAAAATTTTCTCAATTCACTTAGGGCGGATAGTATTTTACCATCCTCATCATCGAGGCCGACTTTTTTATCGATTGGACTATAGTTTGAAATTTCGGTGTTACCACTGAATAGTCTAAAGTAAGAGTCCTCAACCTTATAGGCCTTCTTTGCTTGAAGAGATTCTTTATAGAAGTCCACTTTAAAGTTATTGATGAAAAGGATATCACCAACTTTAACATTGAGCAGAAAATCTTCCTTTCGGTTGCTCCAAATGTAGACCTGAAGGGGCTCAGTATGATTTGAGGCGTCAATGATCTTGAACTTCTGAGTAAAGTCGCGACTAGTTTCATATCGAAAGACGTTGGAACAATCTGTGACGAGACCGATTGTGCTGTAATGTTTGTCAAGGTTTTACTTACCAGTCGAGCGGTCCCTGTCATACTCTTTCCGCAGCTGAGCTAATGTTAATAGCTGTCTCTCCTTGCTCATAAATTCCTGAAAAAATATATAAACTAGATTTGGGCGGGACAAAAAAATCCAACGCTTTAAATATTCAAATATTGTAATAGATTTT
>Ga0302280_1001042_pt1 | contig 23771 bp, 5 predicted proteins | sample III_Fen_E1_1_FD_198771 | JGI IMG/M metagenome (GOLD analysis project Ga0302280, IMG submission 198771) | Peat permafrost microbial communities from Stordalen Mire near Abisko, Sweden - III_Fen_E1_1 | ecosystem: Environmental > Terrestrial > Soil > Wetlands > Permafrost | place: Sweden: Abisko... | reverse complement strand
AAAAATCGTGACAGGCACGACTTTTTTTTAAATTGAAAAATAAGGCTCTGTCCCCTATTATATCTTTGTGCAAACAGCTACCCCCATGATTAAGCAATACCGTGATATCAAAGCGAAACATAAGGATGCTATTCTTTTCTTTCGCTTGGGGGATTTTTATGAGATGTTTTTTGAAGATGCCACCCAAGCTTCTTCTATATTAGATCTGGTCTTAACCTCTCGTGGCAGTGATGCCTCTGGCAAGATCCCCATGTGCGGGGTGCCTTATCATTCCAGCGACAATTACATAGCTAAACTTATCAAGGCTGGTAAAAAAGTCGCCATCTGTGAACAAATCGAAGACCCTGCGGTGGCCCAAGGCATTGTCAAGCGCGATGTCATCCGCATTATCAGCGCTGGCACTTATTTAGATGAATCCACGGATTCCCGCTATATCTTAGCCATCAATAAGGGACGCAGCCCCATTTATGGGGTTGCCTTTATTGAAAATTCTGGCGGGACTATTTTTGCTAATGAACTTTCCTTGCATCAAACCATTGAACTTTTAGCCAAATTACCAATTTTTGAATGCCTCTACCCTGATGAACAGGAAGATATTATTAAGGAACTTTTTTCTCATCCTTTGGTTAAAATGCGCGCCATTACTTTAAGCCCCTTGGGCGATTGGGCCTTTAATACGGACATGGCCCACAAAAGCCTTTGCGAGCATCTGGCAACACAGTCTTTAAAAGGATTTGGTGTGGATGATCTGACTTTAGCTCAAGCTTCTGCAGGGGCCTTGTTGGAATATTTAAAGAACATGAATAAGACCAGTCTCAAGCATATTGATAAAATTGCCCTCTATGCTCAAGACGATCATGTATTTATTTCACCCGCAGCCCACTATGGTTTGGAGCTTGAGTCCTTGCTTTCAACGATTGATCTTACTTTAACCCCCATGGGTCGACGGGCATTTCGCTTTTGGCTTTATCATCCCCTGAAAGATGTCCAGAACATCCAGTTACGTCAAGAAGCAGCCAAACTTTTGACAGACAATGTTCGCTTGGGAGAATGTTTAAAAAATTTACCTGATCTGCAAAAAGCCCTCTCCAGGCTTTCTTGCGGTTGCAGTTCTATCAAAGACATTTTAAATATCCGCCAGGGCTTATTGCGGGTCCCTTTAATCGCTGAAAATCTAGGAACCACCTCTAATCCTCTGTTAAAAATCCAGGACCTAACCGCCTTACGTGAATTATTAACCAAAACCATTAATCCCGACGTGCCCTTGGCAAAACCTGAAGGCAAGATGATTCAATCAGGAATAGATTCCACCTTAGATGAACTTAAAAATATTTTAGAAAATGGCAAGCAATGGCTGGCTCAGTATCAAGCCCAAGAAATCAAGAAAACCGGAATCTCATCACTTAAAGTTGGGTTTAATAATGTTTTTGGCTTTTATATTGAGATTTCCAAAACCCGCCAGGGCAACGCCCCTGCCCATTATGTGCGCAAGCAAACCCTGGTTAATGGCGAACGGTTTATTACCCAAGAACTCAAAGAATATGAAGAAAAATTCCTCACTGCCCAAGACAAGATTTTGAATATTGAAAAACGCATTTTAAGCGAAATTGAAAAATCTATCCTGGCTGAGGTTGCTCTTTTGCATGAGGTCTGTCAACAATTAGCTACGGTCGATTGCTTATTTGCTTTGGCTCAATTATCAACGTGGAAACACTATATGTTCCCTGAGGTGAATACCTCAACGATCCTTGATATTAAAGACGGACGCCATCCAGTTGTTGAAAAAACAGTGACGGATAACTTCATCGCTAACGATACCTTGCTTGATACTAATGACAATCATTTGATTATTTTAACTGGACCCAATATGGCGGGAAAATCTACCTATATCCGCCAGAGCGCTATTTTGGTCATCCTGGCTCAAATGGGCGCACCAATCCCAGCCGCATCAGCGAATATAGGTCTGGTGGATAAAATTTTTACACGCATTGGCGCTCATGATGATATTGCCAAGGGGCAAAGCACCTTTATGGTAGAAATGACCGAAGCGGCAGATATTCTAAATAATCTCACCCCCCGCTCGCTGGTCATCTTAGATGAGATTGGACGCGGCACCTCAACATCCGACGGATTAAGCCTGGCTTGGGCTTTGGCAGAACATATGCATCAACAAAGTGTGCGGACGCTATTTGCCACCCACTTTCATGAACTAACAGCCTTGGCTCAACAATTTAAAGGGATTAAAAATTACAATGTGGCGGTGCGTGAATGGAAGGACAAAATTATTTTTATGCACAAGATAGTTCCAGGCGGCTCGGATGATTCATATGGCATCTATGTAGCCAAGTTAGCAGGCATTCCGGAAGCTGTCATCAAGCGTTCCAAAGAAATCCTCTCAGAACTTGAAATCGGAACACCGACCCCTTATCTTAAAAAAGACAATCAATTAAATCTTTTCACCCCCAGCCATCAACCGCAATTAGATGAATTACGGGGGGCTTTAGAAGAGATCGATATCAATTCCCTAACACCTATCGAAGCCTTAAAAAAATTGGACGAATTAAAACGTAAATTACTATGAGCAAGGTTAACATTTTATCCCCTGATGTGATTGCCAAGATTGCTGCTGGTGAGGCGGTGGAACGTCCGGCTTCGGTCGTCAAAGAACTCTTGGAAAATGCCATTGATGCAGGAGCTTCCAGCATTGAAATACATCTTAAGGATGCAGGTAAAGAGCTTATTCACATTCGGGATAATGGTTCTGGCATTGCCCGAGAAGATTTAGAAAAGATTTTTCAGCGCCATGCTACAAGCAAGATCACTGACATCGAAGACTTGGAAAAACTTCATTCGATGGGTTTTCGTGGTGAGGCATTGTATTCGATTGCCGCGGTCAGCGATGTGACGTTAACATCCCGTACGTCCAAAGACGAAGGCTGGCAAATTCATATTCACGGCGGTGTTCGTCAAAAATTAGAACCTTCTGCCTTGTCACAAATTGGTACGGATATTAAAATCGCCGAACTATTTTTCGACACTCCAGCCCGACGTAAATTCCTTAAGAATAATGCTTCCGAATTGCATCAAATTCTCAATGTCGTTCTTCCTTACACCTTGATTTATCCAAATAAACATTTTTTATTAACCCATGCTGGCCGAACTCTATTGGATCTAAGGCCTGCACCTTCCCCTATCGATCGTACCGCTGCAGCCCTGAATGTAACAATGGGCCACTTGATTGAAACAGATCAAGAATTTATCGAAGAGCAAATCCGGGTCAAAATGATCTTAGGTAATATTAACATCCAACGTCCTCGGCGGGATTTACAATATATCTTCATCAATGATAGACCCATAGAAAGTAAAAACTTAAGCTTTAATCTAAATGACGTCTACAAGCTTATCTTGCCACCTGGTGTTTACGGCACCTTTATCGTCAATATTCAATTAAACCCAGCTAATGTGGATGTTAATATTCATCCCACCAAGCGTGAGGTGCGCCTCAAGGATGAAGCACGAATCATTAGTTTATTAAGGCGCATGACAGAATACCAACTGATGCATAAAGGACACGCTAAGCAATTGTCATCTGCTGCGGGAAATGCTGCTTTATTAGATGCAGGTAGTTTGCCTGCTGATCAATTGATTTTTGCACCAGGTCAATTGCAATCTAAATTTAATCCAAGCAACTATTCTTTTAGAAATTCAAGTACTGCTCACGCGACAAACAATCTGGAAATGCCGTTAGATTTTCAACTTTTTGGTGAAGACAACACCTTACGCTCCAAATTTATCCGTGCAAGGTATATAGGCAGTTTCTTACAGAAATTTTTGATCTTTGAAGTGGATCAATCGATGTTAATTGTTGATCAGCACGCGGCCCAAGAACGGATCATGTTTGAGAAATTTAGAGACCAAATCGAAAACGCCAAGGTGGAAAGCCAGCCTTTACTTACACCTATTCTACTTAAATTAACCCCTCAAGAAAAAATTGCCTGGGAAGATTTACAAGAAAAACTGACAGAAGCAGGTATAGAAACAACTCAATTTGATGATGACACCATCACCATCCAATCCCAGCCCCTTTTGCTTAAGCATATTGAAGCCGTCGTACGCAATCTATTAGCTGGTGCCGATGCCCCTCGCATTGACCGTGACACCTTAGCCCGTCGGGCCTGCAAAGCTTCTATTGTGGCTGGTGACAAACTTGATCAATCCCAAGCGGATTTCCAACGCCAACAATTACTTGAATGCCGGGACCCTTTTACCTGCCCGCATGGCCGCCCCACCCTTATTGAAGTCACCCAAGACTATCTTGATCGTCAATTCCTTCGCAGCTAATCCTATCCTGCTTTAGATTGTTAACAGAAACTTAACAATACTCTTAATCTATATTAATACTACAAACCTATAATCCAGTCATGTTCAAGCTGAAATCTGGTTTTAATCTTTTCATTGCCACCATTTTTCTTATCAATGTCTTGAATTTACCTAGTGCAAAGGCAGAGAATTTATCCCTTCCTGTTCCTGGCACCATGGTCAATTTGAGCGCTACTTTTGAACCCATGTTGATCAAGGGATTAAAAATCCACCCTGAAAATCCCTTTCTTTTTGATTTTATTATTGATACAGGAAACGATCGATATCTTCTAGCCCAAACCCCTGCTGCACGTCAATCTCTCAAGAATGAATCCAGGACCCTTATTAAGTATTTCCTGACAGCCATGACTGTCCCTGAAAAAGATCTTTGGGTCAATCTCTCGCCTTATGAAAAAAATCGCATGATTGCCCCCAATTTAGGGCAAACAGAAATGGGACGTGACATGCTTGCTCAGGATTATATCCTCAAGCAATTAACTGCTTCTCTTATTTATCCTGAGAAAAATTTAGGTAAAGAATTCTGGGACAGGGTCTATGCCAAAGCTCTTGAGATGTATGGGACAACCCAAATTCCCGTTAATACCTTTAATAAAGTATGGATCGTAGCTGACAGGGCTGATATTTATGAACAAGGTAATGTGGCCTATATCATGGGCGCTCATCTGAAGGTGATGCTAGAAGAAGATTATTTATCTTTAGAAAAACACAAAGATACAGTTCAAAATGACGCCCATTCGATTAGCGCCAACATTGTCCGTCAAATTATTCTTCCTGAAATTGAGCACGAAGTAAATGCAGGAAAGAATTTTTCACCCCTACGTCAGATGTTTTACAGCATGATCTTAGCCAGTTGGTACAAAATGGCTCTTAAAAATGCCCTCCTAACTCAAATTTATGGCAATCAATCCAAGGTTAAGGTGGGCGTTAATCAAGAAGACCCAAAGGCCAATGAAGAAATATTTCAACGTTACTTAAAAGCCTACAAAAAAGGTGTTTTCAATTATATCAAAGATTCAGAGACATCCAACGGTGTCTCGGATGCCCCATTACACCAATCAATCCCAAGAAAATATTTCTCCGGAGGGCTTGAGGTATTTCCTGATGGGAATCCTACCAATGTTATCCATCGTCATGAACCCTGGAAGAATTCAGCCATGACAGGCACTATCTTAGACGCCAGGGTAGACACAACACCTATTCATCAAAATTCTGCAATGCATACAGAAAATTCTATTTCTGATAATCCAGAAAAAATTCATCGCATCGCACAAAACATCTTAATGGAGATTCTACTGGGAAATATGGGTCCTAAAAATAATTTTCGTTTAATGGATGTTCAACAAAGAATACAAGATTTAGTCCCCATCATTGGTACGTTTACAGAAGAACAGCTGCTAAAAGCCCTTGATATGTTACTCCATAAAAACCTTCTTCAACCCACCACCAATAATAGTTGGAAATTATCTGCGGCAATGGATCCCATAGATGCTTTTATTCATAGTTCTTATGTCCCCGAAACGCCCCTCCTCCCAATCAACCCCGTAGCTGTCAGGCCATTAATCCCTGTTAATTTTCCTCAAATGCTTATTGCCCCAACCATTTCGGGTAGACTTAAAGCTGAACAAATTATTCTTAATGGCCTGCACTCACCTTTTTTAATCATACAAGCCCAGGCTTTGGAAGCTGGTGCAGAATTTGACTACATTGATATCAAACATGCGGCTAAGGAATTATTGGACCCCACAAGGAAATATAAAGAAAGAATTAATATAAAGGCTGTTATTTCTGCCGCAGGCACTGTGTTGTGCTACCCCAAAGAATTTTCAGAATATATCCAACGGGCCAAAGAAGTTCTCAAATATTATCTTTTGTCCCCTGATCCTCAAGTCTTTGAAGCTGCCCTTACCGAAACCATGACTTCAGATCCCAATGCAGATTTATCAGAGCTTCTTCAAAATTCTGTCAATCCATTAATTTTTGCATCAGAATCAATCTTTTTATCTAATAAGTTAGTTGCTATGATGGATGAGAAACCTCAAAGATTTGCAAAATATCCAGCCTTGCAAAAAGCCGCAAGAGTCAAATTTAAATCAGTGATTAAACAAATAGTCAGTTATCCGAATAATAAGAATCTCTCCACAGATTCTTTATATATCGCACGACAGGAACTAAAAAGGGAACGTACCTTGTTTAGGACGTGGTGGAACAGCAAGACAATCACGGCCCTTGAGAACTATGTTGATTTTCAGCTTCAAGAAGAAAACCCTATTGCGGCAGATATTCAACTTTCACAATTAATTTATGATCACAGACGGGTTCTTCAATCAAAAATCTCTTTGAACCATCATCAAAATACAGGACATCCAATGAGTATAGAAAACGCTCCTTTGATCAAGGGTGGTATCGATTTAGACAGAAATAAAATGCAGATTATGATTCAGGGTGATGGCAATCACTCAAATGCAGCTCAGTTGACGATCGATAATAATATGATTAAGCGCATCAAAGAAAACGGTTTTGATGGGCTGGAATTCAAGATTGAATCCATTACACCCGTCAGCAATCTTCCCCTGCATTAAAATGCAGGCTCTTCTTCTTTAATCCCAAGCATCACGGCAATATTATTAATGGGTTGAATATTGATAATCATCGGCACAAAGCCCTGAAAATCACCACTTTCAAAACTCTTAATCATCGCCGGATCAAAATTAATCCCAACCCCTGATCCCAACTTTTGAACATTCAACTGCATCCGATTCGCATTAAGGTCAATACCACCGGTTGGAGAAGCAGTGTGATTTATAAGGGTATTCTTCTGAGCTCCCATAGCAGCATTGGAAACAACATCAGATTTAATATCATTATATGATCGGATATATTGAAGAATTAGTTTCTTAATTGAATCCTCTTTCTCTGGATCTAATTTTTCATTTTCTACCATTTCACCTTCAACTTCTGATATCAATTTATTCACATCTACCCCTTTTGAATCTATAGTATTTTCAACCTTGTAATTTATTGTTAATAAGGGAGTATTTTCAATGTTATAAAGAATAATCATTGAATGACCTGGATTTAAAATACCCCCATTCTGATTCAAAGTAATGGAAGACTCTTTTTCTTCAAGTCTATAACTTGAAGATTTCAAAACATCATTAACTGCTGTTTGTAAATCTAGCCATAATTGATCATGTGTTTGAGGATCATCATTAAGCATATTAGGAATACTTTTAGGGAGAATTAATGGTTTTTGACGTAATAAAATCTCTAAAGGTTCCCGATCCTTTGGGTCAAAGACCTTTTTTAAAGTTTCTTTACTTGCGCCATAGAGCAAATTAAAATTTATGATGCCGAACAAATAATCAATGAGCCCTTCTCTGGTTTTAGTTGCAGCTATATCAGCATTTAATGCATCAACATTAAATACCTTCAATTCGCCATCATCAATATAATAGTCTCTTAAAGGATCACCTTGATTGGCACCTACACGAATAGTATGCGCTAAAACAAAATCAATATGCGGTAAAGCTTTTCTATCTAAAATCATTTTCCCATCTGTATCTAACATAGGCAATACTTTAGCTTCTTTAAAGACTTTTTCTATGTCTTCAAATGATTTTGCTTCTAAAATAGCGGTTATCACCCTCTTTCTTTCATCCATATCAAAAGTCTTCATTTTCATACTTAATTCAGGATCTTTTAGTCCAGAAGTTATCAACGCTTCTCTTATTTTACTTAATTCAAGATTGTGATCATAAAATTTTCTATTCCCTTTGACTATTTGTGCCCCAACCAATTTCTGGTACTCCTTCCAATCAAAATTCCCATATTTCTTTGCTTCACCTATTCCTGCATAAAAAGAGTAATATTGTCTTGTTATATCATTGTCTATATAATCAAATGCAACTAGGCCAAGAACTTCTGGCGCCCAAACATAATGATGATCTCCTCCAGCTGTATATACATATAGATATTTTGATCCATCTTGAGGTGCTGGTATTTTGCTAGCCTGTATAACAGCCACTTCTTCGCCATTCCATTGCTTGATATCTGGATGATCATCACCTTTTAACAAAGTAACTAAATTCTTAAAAAGCCCATAAACTTCTGCAACTGCCAATGCTAAACGGGCACGATAACTTTTAAAAACATCAGGCTTTCGAGGATCAAATTCGGAGGGATTAACATGATAACTTGATGACCCTGACAAGGCATAGGTATTAAGTATCGTAATAAATGTTTGTGCAATTGTAATAGGATTAAATTTTGAAGAAAATTGAGCTGTAGATATGTGTGCTCCTTTGCGATAGTCAGCAATCCCATCTAAAGCATTAACACCAATTAAATATAGAGAATCTTCCGCTCTTTGTAAAATTTGTTCATTGGCTTTTCTTGCTGATTGGCCAGCTTCAATGACAACTGTTCTTTTTGCCTGAACAGCTTCTTGGACATCATTAATATCAGATAATGAAGCATATTGTATTGGAATATCTGTACGTAAAACTTCTTTAGCTAATTTCTGATATGTATCGCTTTGATTTTGATTATTAATATCCTTAAGAAGTATGCCTGCTACAATTTTTCTTCTTAGAATAAGCGGTTCTGAATACGTCGGAAATAAACTAATAACTCTTTCTTGATATTTTTCATAGGCATACTCATATTCAAATTTTCTTCCTAATTCAGGAGTATCAAAAGACATGAAAATAATTTTCCTGATAAAAAAATCAAAATTTTGAGAATCAGTTTCACCGCGCAACTTATTAAGCATTTTAGGTGAAAGATAGATAATTTTATTTAATTGATCAATGGCATAACCATATTTCAAATTCATATGCACCCGTTTAAAATGAAAAGTGCCTTCATAAACTTCTGATTCCTTTTCAAGAAATTTTCTTGCACGCGCAACCTTTTCTGGAAAACCCATGTTCATGTCGATATCCTGCGCATGTTGTATTTCTTCTACTGGAATACTATCCACACTTGTTCCTCTGATGACATTAACAAAATTTGATTTAAATGACCCATGAAGCCAAGTTCCTGTCATTGCTGGATTCCGAACACTATCCGGCGGCGTCTCTAAATCTACTCCTACATTATTGACAGTTTCCTCAACTCCCTTTTTATCAAACGCAGCATCTAATGCTTTTTGTCTCTGAACGGCTTCATTTTGTTGCTTTTCTAAATCAGCATCTTTTTTTAATTGTTCAGCATAATAGGTTAATAAAAATGTATCCACATGTGAGGATTTAGAAGTGTCATTATTGTAAATAATCGAGCCGCCTTCGGGTGCTTCAAGTTTAAACCCAAGACCTTGCAAATAGGCGCCAATCTTTTGCAGACGAATATCTCGTTCTTCTTTAGCAGCTTTTAAATACTCCTGCAACGTTAAGCTTAATAAGGACTGCAGTGCATGAATTAGATCTGTATCGCTAAATTGACGTTCATTAAAAAGATTCGCTGCTGCTCCCTCAAGTTTTAAACGAAAATTAACATCCTTAAAGCTTGTCTCCATATCATTAAAAATTTTCATTTTTACATCAATTGAAGTTAAGTAATTTTGGATACTCCACATCTCATGCGAGAAATCAGTGCGGAATAACCGAACAACATTCCCCTGATATGCTGTTGGGTTTAGGTGGGCTGGAAGAATGCCGCTAGTATCTATAGAGCTTAATCTTTTTGCTAAAGAATTTTCTTCAACCAAAAGTAATTTTCCTGCGGTTTCTCCAACAGCTTTGGCAGCTTCTTCGGGATTATGCGTGACTGTCATCGCCATGCTTCCCACAACCCCGCCAGAGAAGTATTTCCTTGGCAATGGCTGTTGGGTCGATTGATCTATATCTTCCTTAATAAAGTTAAACACGCCCTTTTTATAGGCACGGAGATATTGTGCATAAATCTTTTGGTCTATTGTCTTATCACTCACATCAACCCCAGCAACCTTGCTTCTATTACTATAAACCTGATTGATCAGAGCTTGCTTCAAAGCTTGTTTGTACCATTTGGCTAAAATCAATGAATGGAAAATTTGTCTTAAATTTGCAAAATTCTTTCCCTCATTGACTTCTTTTTCTAATGCAGGAAGGATGATTTGACGGATGATATTGGCCCCAATGGCGTGAGTATCATTGGGAACGGTTGTGGTTATTGAGGTGCTGTGTTTTTGTAAAGATAAATAATCTTCTTCTAACATTACCTTTAAATGGGCATCGGTAACAAAAGCAGTGTCCTTGTTCTCATAGACCGTTGCCTTATCAGCCACAATCCAAACCTTATTAAAGGTATTGACCGGAATCTGTGTAGTCCCAAATTTTTGATAGGATTCCTTATATACCTTATTCCAAAAATCCTTACCCAGGCCCTTTTCAGGATAAATCAGGCTAGCGGTAATCTGTTTGAGGATATAATCCTGGGCCAACATATCACGGCCCATCTCGGTTTGGCCTAAGCCCGCAGGAATGATTCTATCTTTCTCATAAGGAGATAGATTGACCCATACATCCTTTTCAGGCAGGGTTAAAGCTGCTAAGAAATATTTAATAAGTTTTTTGGATTCATTGCTTAAAGATTGCTTGTCAATGTCCTGGTTTAAATCTAAACCGCTGTTTCCGGTATCAACGATAAAATCAAGGGCCAATGGATTATCTTGATGAACACGTATTCCTTTGATGATTACAGGAACATACGCTGGGCTTAAATTAACCATGCTTCCAGGCTGTGGAAGACCTAGGACGGTTGCTTGCTGGGCATAACTGATGGGTTGACTAAAAACTAAAGAAAAGGTAAGGAGAAATACAATACTTCTTAAAGTGAGAGTTAATAAGGTTTTACGTCCTTGCTTTAAAAATGATACCACCATGCCACCCCCGTCATTAAAATGGATTACAAATAAAAAAGAATATAAATACCAAAGTTTTTGCTGAATTAATTAAAGTATAACCTATATATTTTAAATTTGCAACCTACGACCACCATTTATTCTTAACCTGATCATAACAATTGGTACATATATACTGATAAACCCTGTCCTTATCTCTATCCGCTATCTTGGAAAATGACAATCCATACATAAAATGACCCTGAATCTCCTTAAACCAAGGAATTTGGGCCTCAACCTTGATAAATTCAAAGTTTTCCCCCAGGGCAAAAGACATCCTGAGGGGATCTTCCTTAGGTAAAGGTTTAGTGGAGGACAGGCACATGCCTTTTAAATGGATATCTTCGATTATACCAAGACTGAAATCCTGTGTTTGTGGAAACCAAAGCTTTGCGTCTTTTTTAATTTCCCAACGTGGAATTTGTCTGCGTTCGTCCATATTCTCCCCTTTCTTGATTTAAACCACCATCCGATACTGCAATGAGGTGACGGTGTAATCAATATCCAACGTGAAAACGGTGAGATAAATCTTTTTCATCACTGCAAATAAAGCATCCGCTGCTATATCCAGCACATAAATAGCCATATACCTTACGACTAATCTAATGATAAGCTTCACAAAATTAATAGTCACGACAATTACAGTGCAAAAGATGCATCTTATATATTCCCATATGGGCATCCATAAAAAGAATAAGATGATCATCAAAACCGGGATGCATTCTATAGGGTAAAGAACATAAAACAATGGTTGTCCAATATACCATACCTTCATTAAATCCTGTAATTCAATCTTAATTAACCACAAAAGTGGCGGATATAAGCCAAAAAATGTATAAATTATGGGATATTCACTCAAAATTGACAATCTAAATGGCTTAATTACTCCACTTATTGTAATATGCTCATAAAACAAATTTTTTGAAGATTTAAACATCGTGAAAATGATAAACAAGATCAAAAGCAATAATAAAATTTCCAATAAGGCATCCCTGATTCTTTTTTTCCTTTCTTTGTTGAGTGTTAATTTATCCGATCTATCTAATTTCTTATCCATTGTTTGAACTTTGCCATAAGGTAACGCTAACACTCCCTCACCAGCCATCCATGCTTGCTTTTGAAATTCAAAAAACTTCACTCGCACTTCTTTAATAGCAAAACGATGTGCCTTATTTCCCTTTTCTCTAATTAATGCAAAATAGCCAGGACCTGGCTCAGGGAATTGTAAATACGCCATATAGGTGTTGATATAAATTTGGGCCGCTCTTCGATATAACTCAAGAATAGCCTCAATCTCTTCGGGCGTGCTATCTCGCCAAGCAAAGATTTTCATATCAAATACTTTTTTATGTGCTTGGGCAATTTTCGCTTGATCGATCCCATCTCCCTTCATCAATCTCCACTTGAGATTTTCATCAAACGCCCAATCAATCTCATCTTTCGTTGCTTTTTCGATCGCCTTCCAAATGGCTTGCAGTTTATCCCCCTTACTAACCTTGCTCATTCTTTTTCGGATATTTTCTAAATAGGGCAAAGCTAATGCGGTATTATTTTCTTCAGCATCTGATGAGGGGTTCTTTCTATTGACTAATGCTTCCCCATATTCAGGATAACGCTGTAAAACAGCCATGGCGAAAGGCATGGCACGGGCTAAAGTTTGCTGGATTGCTTGACGTCGCACCCCATAAATAATAGCTAATTCCTCATTATCAATTTCATACGGACTGTAATATTTATCTTTAAAAATTAGTAATGCCCGCCTTGCATTTTCCTCATTCTTAAAAGTCCCATTCGTAACGCTAGCTATCATGTCACGTTCCATCTCAGCAAAGAATCCATCAATACCCTGAGGATGCGGAATTTCTACTCGATCAAACCCTTTATCTAATGTGCCATTCGTGTCGATTGTAGTTTCGCCACTATCATCTTCTATTGCCTCATCCAATGTTAATTGAATACCACTATTCATTACCTCACGCACCTTCTTAACTGCTGATACATCCCAATCAATCTTTTGGGCTATTTCCTCATCATCTAGCTTAATGTTTTCTTTAGGATTCATTCCGTGAGCATCACAAACCTTAAGAAATGCATCAATGATATTACGTTGATATGCTGGTATGTGCATTAACATCCATTTGTCTACACAAATAAAGAGTTGTTTGCGAATGTGGAATATCACATAAGATGTAATAGTAGTCCCCTGAGTGGGATCATAACCCATCACTCCCGATCTTAACCCAATGTTCGCTTGACTAATAAGATCTAATATGGGAATGCCTAATTCTTCATTGTTCCTTTGGAATTCATATGCCAATTGATGGGCATAGCGTAAATTAGCTTCAATCAATTCACGGAGTGCATCTTTGTCCCCAAGCTCCTTTAAAACGGCTAATTTTAATCTTCCCAAATGTGTCACAGATCTAATTTGATCAATTTCAACCAAATACCTAATCTCAGAATTTTTCTTGGTTGGTTGATTCGTTGTGGCTTTCAAATTAACTTTTGGGTCATAAATTAATCCTCTGGGTATTCCATTAAAAAATAAAGAACCCAGACGTTGGACTGCAGACTCTTGCGGACCTTCATACTTAATGAAGAATGTTAACGGCTTGGCAAACGCAAGCAATACCCGATAACGGTCCATATTAAAATTGGCACAGCCTTCATAATTATCAGGGGATTTTGAGCTCTTGATAAATTCTGTTAATCGTTTAACAAAATCTTTTTTAGCCTCAACAGACAGCATCAATAATCCTTGGGAGTTTTTATTCAGTAATAACATTTCTTGATCCTGGTTGAAGAGGCCAGTAATGATCTGGAATATCTTAAACGTTCCCGGATACATAAATGCAAGTGTATGGGCTAGATTTTCAGCGGTCTCAATTGTTAGTCTTTGATTGGAATATTCAGTAATTATCGCCACGAGAACATCTTCAAATTGGGCATACAACAATCGGTCAAACTCATGTTCTGGGAGTTCATTAATTTTACTAAATTGTGTTATTTGCTCATTTGTAAAATATTCTTTACCAATGGTATCCCAACGTTCGCCCTTGGCTGGAAGAATTGATTTGTAACTTAAATTCTTCAACTCAAGTAAAAATTCATTTAAGAAATTTGCTTTAATATACGCATCTATTTCTTGATGCACTTTACGGTCATCGTCATTTAAGAAATGCCCTGCTTCCTCAACTAAAGTTACAGTGATGGTTCGCTTCCCGATTGAACGGATTAAAAAGGCCCAACTAAAAATAATCTTAGAATCAGAATTTTTACGTTCTACTTCTGCGAGACGACCGGAAGGTGTTTCTAATCGAAATTCAACGGGAATAGGTTTTTGAGGTATCGGAATATTAATGGCATTGAAAATTTGTAACACAAGCTCCCAATCGATCTTATGCGTCAATTCATGTATTCTTTGTTGTGCTTTTTCATTACCTTTAATATCTATAAAACGCCTATTATTTACATCTAACATGGCAGATGCCTCTTCTAACTCCTCTTCAAACTTAAGATAATGCTTATTTTCAAGAACCTCAAGCCGTGATAAAGGCTTGTCTGTGCTTATTTTTTGCTCTACACCTACCCATTGATTTGAATGACATTTAATAAGATTATGAATATTCCAGGGTTGGTCCATCCGTGATTTTTGAACAAAGGCATACCAATCTCCCCCAGATGAATTTTGCACGAATCCAATTTGTTCCAGGTATTCTTTGGAAATATAAAGCTGAAGACGTTTAAGTGAACTGACTTTCAAAGAGAAACTTTTATTAATGTCTCCCTTAATTTCGTAGGATCTTACCTGACGGGCAAAACGACGAATCTCACGAGGCGGGACTTGTAATTGTTTCAGGATAGCAAAAACACTATTGTGCTTGGTAAGCTCACCAGCTGGAAATCTAACTAACGGTCCAGGACGAGCACGCCACAAAACATAGATCGTCACCAGCACTGCCACCCCTATTACGCTTATAGGTGAAAGGCTTGCCAGAAACATTGGAAATATTGGCACTGTTTTAATATGAAATATTATAAAAGGTATTGCCGCATTTATGCTGAGCTTTGAATCTTGAGACGCTCCTATCCAGTCATTCGGGTAACATGTAATCAGGCTATCAATATTCCATGGTGGATCTAAATGAAATTGATTAACGTACACACGCCAGGTAGATCCTGGATAAATTCTCTTAAAACCAATTTTATTAAAATTCTCTTTAGATAAAAGGGGTTTTAGCCGCTCAAGGGAATTTGGTTTAATTGAAAAATTATTTTTAATATCACCATTTATTTGATTTGCTCTTACTTGACTAGCAAAATGAAGAATATCACAGTCAGAAATTTCTAATTCTTTTAAAACGCTAAATAAATCATTACGGCTTGCAAGATCATTCACTGAAAGACCATTCAAAGGACCTGGCTTGGCTCGAAATACGATCAATCCTACTGCCAATAATGCCGCTAACCCAAGGATCACAGGCGTACATATCTCAAGAGATTCTGGAAACATCCCATGAGTATTAGGTTGAAATGATATAAAACCAATCAGGACACCCATAGAAGGAAAGAATCTTTCTACGTTTTCCATTCCTGGCAATTCAGCGTAAGAGGTCGCTGGTTTTTGTTTTTTATACGGCCTTGGCTCCCACCCTTTTTTATCGAAGGCTTTCTTTCCAACTACAAGTGTAAATTCTGGCTGAACAAGCTGAACCTTGGCAGGGTCTGACAAGCTCTTCAGCATCCTGACATGATCTTTGATCCTGAGCCAATCACGCTCTTGAGGATTGAGCGGCACCAATGATCTTACATGGGCACGCATATTAGGAAAACTACTGATATCTTGTAGAATCTTAACTGCTATGGCAAAAAACTCGAGCGGATCACTTACTAATGGTCTTTTCGCAATTTCTTGATATAACAAATACAGCCCGCAGTCAGATGCACAGTATTTCCCCAACCACTGCTTCATTTTCTTGAATTGTTGAGGATTGTGATCACGTAAATAAATGAAATCCTGCGCGTTCACATAGAGGATTGTCACGATCTCTCTTAATGCGCAATCGAGAGTCATGTTATTTCGTCGATTGCTATATATTCTTTCAATCTTGGTTTCAAATAAAGGATGCTTGCTAGAGAAATAAAGCGGGGATAAATATAATTCATCTAAACTAAAGATCGGTGCCCCATGATCAAAGAATAAGCGTTCATCGAAAGTTATTTTTATTTCTCCCTTGCTACTTATTCTGGAAAACTCTTCTGTCTTAAAAGCACCTCGGACAATTACTATTCTTAAATTAGTAAAATCAACTTCCGCGAGAAACCCTTCGATTAAAAGTAACCGTTTAATTTCATTAAGCTGAGCATTCAGGCAGGCGATCTGATCACCTGTCAAAGGATTGAGCACATGCATCATCCCTTGAAGCTGTCCCCAACCCCCTTGCGCGATCAAGGGACGTTTGTCGCCATTTTCTTCCTTGATATATTGTCTAAAAACCAGCGGCTCATTACCTTTAGAAGAAAGGGTATTAACACGTTCATTTAATTTCCAAATAAGACAATTTAATTCATGTTTTTCATAAAGGAATCTAGAATCGATACAGTAAAATCGGTAATAGAGTATTTTTATTTTATGAAGCTGATCTAACAGTTCACAACCTTGTTGGATATCTGGTTGAGAATTTTTAAGATAATCTTGAGCTTCAGTGATGATCTTTGTCCATACTTTTTGCCTTAAAAGTACAAAAATATAATCCCCATCAGTAGTTCTATCAAAAATATGCTTCTCCCGATCATCTAATTCCATCTTAATATATGGAGCACTTGATAACAACCCTATATTTCGATGCCATGTTGCTTCGCGCTGATAATCTAAAAGTTCCGCAGATTCTTGATATCTATCTAACATCTCCTGGGCTGATTTTCTCATTTCCGGAGTGATATCTTGAGGATCTATTTTCTCCGTAGAAACCAACGCACCCCCTATGGAAGGCACTATTAAAAATAAATGACTGAGATACCCCATGTAAAAACTAGCCCTTAATACTGGTTCAAATCCATAGTATAAGGTGATTCTCTGAATCGTTGGAGATGCGCCATCATAGGAATAGTATGGATTGTACGCTATCTCAAGTTTCCGGAATAGATGCACGATAAGGCCTATTATCTTTTGTTCATCCCTTTCCGTTTTCCAACGTAAAACTTGATGAAGATATCCTAATCTCTCATTAAGATTAAATTTAATTTCTTGAATTTCTCTATTATCAAATCCATATATAGAAACACTATCAATAGCTAACTTCAAATAATCTGCTATATTCTGCTCTGCCCTGTGAAGTTCTGGTGATTTATCAGGATATTTTAATGCTTCTTCTTTCAACAAATTCAACCTGAATCTAAAACTACTGCTAAACTCAACACTCCATTCATAGGCCTTGATAGATTCACGTGAAGGATCTATCATTGCGGCTGCAAATCCCAACTTTTTAAAAATAGGATGATTTGTATCTGCCGTATCTAAATAAGGATCATGAGTGCCCCCGTTTATTTTATGCCAAAGTAAATTATTCACGGTGTGCCAATGGATGCGTTCTTTTAATTCCAATGGATCAAGCAAACGACGTAACATCCGGATATAGTCTCGGTCTTCCTCAGGATGTTCTAATATAAAAGATTCGATCATATTTGGGAAATGATCCAGTAGGACCTCTTCGGAATCAGCAGCATTCTTCACTATAGAACGTTTCACCTCGTCATCATGACTACTGTCATATAATTGGCGATGCGTTAAGACCATCGCTGGTTGAACACCTCTTAATAAAGGAAATTTTGTTATAATCAAATTAGTTATTTTCTCAAAGGCCTCATCAAAATCTTCTGCATTTCGGGTTAATAGGATCAACCCTGCATTAGCTTTTGCCAAAGCAATTTCTCTTTCTTTTTTCGATGAGATTACGCGTTCCCTTAGCTCTTCTGGGCTTATGTCTGATCTCTTTTGTAAACGATCTATCATAATCACTGTTGCTTCTTGAAAATCATCACTGATACGTACTGGAATCAAATCATCATCAAAGTTCTTATCCCCTGCCAGTTTTTTGTGTAAAAACAGGGCTACAGACATGTGTTCGATCAAGATCTTCTTGCCTGAGTCTAACGCTTCTTCTAAATCTCGTTTTAATACCCCATAACGATGGCCATAAATATTACCTCGCGTTAGCAGGAATTCGCCGTTGGCAAAAGCCTGATTAAATTGCTCATCATCCATAAAGTGATGGCTCGGCTGATGCATCCCATCGATTTCATGAATCCTTGGGCTTCGGGTAGTGACTGTTGGTAATAAATAGAATTGTTGAGGGAATATGTCCTGAATATAATTACCAATCGACGTCTTACCACTGCAACTTTGCCCCATTAAACCAAGTACATAAACAGGCCCGGGCAAAGCTTTTTCTAATTGAGGTATCGTACTATCAAATTTTTTGAGTGGTAAGATAGTGTTTGTTATTCCTGTGGTCGACGTTACATCAGGAACTTCGGGTGTCATAAATCGCATATTAGGTGGTGACTTAAGCGAAATTGGAGATACCTTTTCCTGCTCATTCTTTGCTTCTTTAATAGTTCTTATTTGTTGTGCTGCCTCTCTGACGGAACCAGCTGATTGATCCCTTGGTCTTATGACGATCGTTGTTTGCTTATCCTTCTTGATATTATCATAGATCTGTCTGAAGACTTTTTTAGCTTGATGAATACTTGCTTCTTTTTCCTGTGATCGATTGCCTGATTTGATATCTGCTGTCAGAGTCCCTGACCAATCACCCACTAATATTAATTTCTCTTGCTGACGGGACATGGACACCAAATCACGATTAAGTTCATCGAGAAAACCAATCTTGCCTTCATTATTGCTGCGCACCATTGACAAAATCACCACTTTGTTCTCATGCCCTTGAACAGAATCCACCGTGCCCACCAAGGCCCTTACCTGACGGATACTATCGATTGTTAATCGCTGTCCTGTTAAATCAATGAAATCAAAGCCGCTAATTTTAAGAAATCTGCCCGTCAAGGGTTCTTGAGGAGTATCAATAAATCTCATGGCCCAACACTTGTCCGCTTCATTAATCCTTCCCGCAGTTTCTTCACTTATTTTTAAAAGCGCGTGTTCTAGAACATTCTTTTCCTCATTATTCAAAGGCTCCCGAGCTTTGATTTTTTCCACGACGCTCCATAAACTTAAAGCCAGTACAATTATTTCATTTTGTAATTTATAAGGAGAAAGGAAGGTAATGTCTGCTGGTGCATAGCGAAATACTTTATCCTTCTTTAAACCTAATAGACGTTGAGCTTCTTTAATAACAATGGCAGCTTCAACCAGATTGAAACATGATTCCCGCCCTTCTTCACGGCCGTGGATATCAATAAGTTTCAAGGTATCTACTTCAGCATCTTCGTATTGATGGCGAGGCTCGATAATGGTGCCATCTCCCTCATAGAATGGACGGATGACCGTACGGACATGGACTGGATGAGAACGACGATTAACCATTAACGTATGGGAATCCATCTTGATCCCTTGTTGACTAGATAGCATGAAGGCACGTTCAAAAAGTGATCTACGTAGATCGTTCCTGCGATTGGGAGTAAAAACCTTATTAACTTCCATCTGCGCTTCTTGCCTAGCACGAGGCAATTCTAAATGTCGATCATCAGCAATTCTTAAGGCAATTTCTTCAACCAAAATATCCTCATCACGATCAGAAATTCCAAATGGTCGTAACTGTTTATGATCTCCCACTAAAATGGCTTTGCCTGAATCAGCAAGCATGGATAAAGGAAGATCGCTTTCTGCAATGGTGGCACGCCCTGCTTCTTCGATAATCACCACATCAAATTTATCGTCATCACTAATGGATCCACCACCTAAAAATCCATTTGTTGTCCCTAAAACTGCATAAGCTTTTCTTTGGTTCTTCAACACAGCGATCTTTTGTTTACGTAAAGCCCAATATTCATTCTTATATATTTCTCTTTTAAGTCGATCACTGATTCCCTCGCCAATTTTTTCTTCAACTCCAGACCCAGCAACACGAATAAAAGCAATACCATGGTCCATCAAGCGTTCACCCACATTATCAACTGCCCCATGCCCTTGAGATACCAATAGAACCTTTTGTCCCTTACTTAAGAAATAAGCAATAATAGAACTAATTAACGTGGTTTTTCCCGATCCGGAAGGCCCCTGAATAAGCGTTGTTTTATTGGCCATGCTGATACTATGTTGAAAAGCCCTCCATTGTGTCTTATCTTCTTTTAATTTTACTTCCAAAGGCTCAACATTATTCTCTTCTATAGAAGTCGCATCATTAGATAATCCCATTAAATCGTCCATTGCCGCATTCCCTGTCGTAGGAATAGGACGATTAATGGTCATCTCCAAGCGCGTTTTCATTTGAATTAAAACATTTTTCTGTTTTTGTAAGAAGGTGTTCGGTTGCCGACGGATGGAGCAGACATCTCCGGACCTTTGCTTAAGGCCTCGTAACCACACCAGGGCTTTTTCTTGCTGTTCGATGGAATCGAAATTAAAGGTTATTTGACCCTCTGTGACGTGCGTGACGGTAAAACAGAATTCTTCTTCCTGAGGATTATGATGATTATAAAAGAGAAACTCATCACCACGAAAAGCAACGATATTTAAATCTTTGATCCACGTGATGTCTCTGCCTGTTGGTGGTCCTGTAGGCCCATTGATTTTGGAACGCAGCTTACTTATAGAAAATTCTTCTTCCGAGCCATCTTGCGGGAAGATGATATTGCGGACCGTATATTCAGTTCCGCCAGTTGCTTTTTTCTCACGGCTTAAACGATAATCTTCTGCCAAAAGAATCATCCTTGTCATTTCAAAATGATCGGTGATGACATCGATGGTGCGCAAAGCCATCGCTTTGAGTCGCTGAGATCTTAAAACTTTATACGTACCATTCCCCCCTGCTTTTTCAGAAATCAATTTATCCATAAAATACTTAATAATAACTAAGGCTTCTTGTATTTTCTTTTTATCTACAGCATCACGGCTAGTATCTTCAATTGCTGAACGTAAAGTAGATACTGCCGGCCCGATCCCATAAGCTTCTCTCAAATTGGCAAAGGCATTTTCATAATCTTGAAGGGAAGCCGCTGCTTGAGCTTGTCCTAAAAACCTCTTAAATTGGGCATCAAGATCCCGCGCTTTTATTAAAAGCTGATTGACTGGATCATTTTCCCTGGGGAAAATTTTGCCAATGGGCTCAAGAAGACTTACAACCTTGCCAGGATTTTGATCCAACAGGTCTTTAGCTTGTGCAAAGACCTTTACCTTGGCTAACAATTGTTCAATAACCATATCCTTGGGATGATTGGCCTGTTCTTTCTTTGCCAATTCAATCGCTTGTTGAATATCTCCTGTCAGATATTGATTCTCGATTTCAAGAAGAATCCCCACCGTAGCTAATTGTCCTAAAACCCAACGATCATTGGGACAAATAGCTTTCATGTCAGATAAGGTATGCATGGCATCCCTATAGCGATGCTGCATATACGCAGCCTCCGCTACTGTTTTTAACGAGCGCACCCTGACGACCTTTTCTTGTAAATCACTGAAAGTCAAACCTTCACGTTTATTAAGCTCTTGAGCATATGCGCCTTCTTCTTTAAAGAATCGATTAAGCAAGTTTTCAAGTTCATCATACTTTGCCTCATCTAATAAATTACGCAGGCGGGGCAGAAATATTTCTGGTTCCATCCAGAAATTTTCTTCCAGTTCTTTAAGCAAACGTGCGAGCATTTTAACTGAGCTACTGCCATTGAGCCTGGCGATCAATTCACGTAAAGATACTATTAATCGGGTATCCGAAAAAATTTGTAGCGTTCTAATCATTATTTCAAAGCTTTCCTTGCTAATATTTGCCCCCCAAAATTCAAATTGCAAAATGGATTGACGGAATTGTTCGGCCTGAGACATGGCGAGGAATCTGCTTAAACAAACTTTAGTAGCTGTGCTTGATAAATCTGTCCTGGTAAAATACTGAGAAATAGACTTAACAATGAAGGTTTTTTCTTCCTTGGGAAGATATATAAAAATATTAAACAATAAGTTTAGAATCGTCTTGATGATACCTTCACTAGGGAAGGTTTTGCTTATATCTGAAAATATTTCTCGTACACCATCCTCATTTTTGAGTCTTGCCATAGCATACAACAATGCGACATTGACTACTAAATATGTACGGATATCCAATTGTTGCTTTAATAACCCTGCGGAAATTTTATTTATCTCTTCATAATCATCATGAAGGATCGCATGATAGATATTGCCCACTTGTATCTGGGCTGCATTATCCCATGTTTGTTCATCAACATTCTTCATGAAAAGATCTACAATTTCCTTCTGGGAAGGTGTTAACTCTTGTGATCTTGATTTACAGATCAGTAAAAACTCAATTCCCAAATAGGATTGAAACTCATCTATTGGATGTTCCCCATCTAATAAGGCCGGTCCAATTTTACTGCAATATACCTCAAAAGCTTCTTGGGCACGATCAACCTTCATTAACAAACCGGCGTATAATAATGGGAAACGTTGGGCAAAATTGTTACCATTATTGGTTAATTGGAAAATAGATCGATTGATATTACATGGATGGTTTCCTGTACCTGTAATAGTGGTGTAATAAAGCATCTCTGCCTGTGCTGCTGCAAGAATTTCATTCCTATTTTCAAAGTCCGGATTATCTCTTTTCAACGATGACAAAGATTTTTCCAATTTATTTAAACAATCACTGGCTGGGGCAATCAGATGAACATCTAGTAGTAAGTTTAGTAATAATGAGCATGCCAAGAAATACGCATCAGATGCCTGAATGTCATATTGGTTATACAGCTCTACAATAGCTGTAATTTGTTTGAAACATTCTGCCCTCCATTTAATTTCATTAAGTGCCGATGGTGCTCGTTGACGGTAATGCCTCCTTTTAAGCCTTATCAATTGTGAATAGCTCATACTTAGGTCATCAAAAATCTCCTGTTCTTTAGAAAATGCGAAAATGCCAACATAATATACTTTCAAAACAACTATTCTTTCAAATAGGGGCAATCTGTCGCATAAATCATTAGCTAAAAGCTGGTGCCAACGCAACAGATAATCCTTAAGTACGTCACATAATTCTTTACTTATCGAAGAAGAAAATGACCTTGCTCCCTTTAGAGGTTGTGAAATCATAATAAACGCATCCAAGGTGGCTAGATGTTCATAAACATAACCCAATCTAATCAAAAAATTACTCATGCAAGCCGTTTGCTTAATGACGTTTTGCATATACGATTCAAAAAGTTCAATATCTTTACGTTCATGACGATTAACGAATAAACTTATCCAGCTTTCCATCGTCTTAATCCGGGAATCATTGTAAACAGTTAATTCCCTCATTGTAGCTGGCATATCAATAGTTTTATGGAATTCACACGGGGTCTGGAA